>Ga0137428_1000655_pt1 | contig 14573 bp, 15 predicted proteins | sample EasRivERMZT718_2_FD_102305 | JGI IMG/M metagenome (GOLD analysis project Ga0137428, IMG submission 102305) | Soil microbial communities from meander-bound floodplain in the East River, Colorado, USA - East River MetaG ERMZT718_2 | ecosystem: Environmental > Terrestrial > Soil > Floodplain ...
CGATCCCAGTAATCAGGCTTCATGCAACGGAAGATTGGTGAGCAGGTTCTGCGGCTTCATACGCACCACCCCGTCCTCGCACGACAGCGCGAGGTAGATCGTCCTGCCGCGGAGGTCGGTTCGCATGGCCGCCGGGTCGTCGAACTGCAGGCCGAAGATGGCGAGGATGTTGCGCATCCGGCCCTGATCGATCTGCGCGCCCGACCACAGCTCGTTCAGGATCGCGGTCGACTCGGCGTCGAGGCCGATGTGCCACGCCCACGGCGCCTCGTCGATTTTCCTGAGAGGTCTTACCTGCACCTTCACGCTCAGGAAATGCCATACCCATGCTTCTAGCACCCGGCAAAGCGCGTCCAGCGCCGGCCGACCGTAGGTGAGGCTGATCACCGTATCGTGGCGCGATTCGCGCTCCCAGTAGAGCGCGGCATTGGCGCGGTCGAGGACATCGAGGTCGACCTTTCCGAGGTCGCCCTGCGCCTCGACGATCAGCTTGCCGATCGAGCCGTAGCGGTTGCCGCTCGCGTGCATCTCGACGGTCTCCACGTCGGCGAGCAGGGCGTGGCCTTCCTGGATGGTGGCCTTCTGCTCGCGGAAGAAGATCTCCGCCGCGCGCAGCCGGAGCGGGTCGTCGCAGCCGTCCAGAGCGTTGCGCAGGATGACATGCACGAGCTGGTCGACGAACATCGGCGGCACGTCGATCGGCGCCTTGAACAGGCTCATGTAGCAGCCCTCGACCGTGCCTGCATCGAGGAGCTTCTTCCTGAACTTCAGGATGACGCGGTAGTTGTCGCGCGCATCGGCATCCTCGATCGCCTCGAGCTCCTTTTCGCCGACGCTTCTTCGCGGCGCGTTCATCAGCGACGAGTGCAGCCTGAGCTCGGCGTCGCCGGATTCCTCGACCGGGTGGACCTCCGGCCGCAGGTAGTAGGCGCGCAGGAAATCGTCGGTGACGGTCAATCGACCGGCCGGATCCCGCTTCAGAAGGTGAAAACCGCTATTGCGCCAAAAATCAGGCAGGGGCTAGCACCAGCCGCGAGTGGCTCGCGACATGCTGCTTCAGGAACTCCATCTGGTCGGCGAGGATGCGGCGGTTGGTGAGGATCAGGTACTCCGCCTTGTTCGGCACGTACGGCGCGTAGAGCAGCTCGAGGCCGCACTCCTGCGGCAGGCGGTTGCGCTTGTGGCCGTTGCAGTGCCGGCAGGTGGTGACCACGTTCATCCACGTATCGCGGCCGCCGCGCGACAGCGGCGTGATGTGGTCGCGCGTCAGGCGGAAATAGCTGAACTCGCCGCCGCAGTAGGCGCACATGTGGCGGTCGCGGCGGAACAGCTCCCGGTTGTTGAGCGGCGGCACCTGGTTGAAGCCCTTCGCCGCGAGCGCCTTGCCCTTGATCGCGACGATGGAATGCGCGGTGATGCTCGAGCGCTCGCCGGTGCGGCGGCAGATCCCGCCGTAGTAGGTGAACTTCTCCTCGCCCAGAGTCCACGCGACCAGGTCCTTCGCGTAGTAGAAGCACGCCTGCTGCCAGCTGATCCAGCGGTGCGGCACGCCGTGCGCGTCCAGCGAAAGAATGAGCGGCTTATCCATGCGCAAGATTCATGCTTGCCGGGGATTCTGCTTGGCAATGCCCAAAAAAACAAGGGGCTGGCATGCAATGCTCAGCCCCTTGAGGATCTTTTCAGGCTTACTTGCCGACTGCTTCCTTGAAGCCCTGGCCCGCGGCGAACGCCGGAATTGTTTTCGCAGAAATCTTGATTTCTTTCCCGTTCACCGGGCTGCGCCCGGCCCGCGCCTTCCTGGTGCGCGGAAGAAAGGTGCCGAAACCGACCACGGTCACGCGCTTGCCCTTCGCGACGTTGGAAACGATCGCCTCGAACACCGCATTCACCGCTTCGTTTGCCGCCACCTTGCTGACGTTCCCCGCTTTTGCCGCAACCTGGACCAGATCGGACTTGGTGACCACGTGTGGCATGCGCTCTCCCCTGACTTACATCCCCTACTGCGAGCCCGCATCGTATCCAAATCGAAATCGAAACACAACGCGGGTGTTGTGATTTTGCGCACGCCGCGGGGACAAACAATTATGATGCGGGTATCGGAGAGGAGAACACATGATCAGGCCATTGACCGTAGCGTTCACTGCGGCGCTCGCGGCGGCGCTCTGTTTCCCCGCCCACGCGCAAACCGCGCTCACCTATTCGTCGTGGGTCTCGCCGCAGCACCATCTCAGCGTCTGGCAGGCGAACTGGACCGCCGAGGTCGAGAAGGCGACCGGCGGGCGCGTGAAGTTCCAGTCGCTGCCCAAGCATCCGTCGGCGCCGCCGGGAACGTTCGACGCGGTGCGCGACGGCCTGATGGATCTTTCCTACGTCACGGCGAGCTACACGCCCGCGCGCCACGTAATGCCGCTGATGCCCGAGCTGCCCGGTGCCGGCGACACCGCCGAGGTCAACTCGGTCGCCTACTCGCGCATCCACTGGAAGCACTTCCAGAAGCTCGGCGAGTACAAGGGGGTCAAGCTGCTCGCGGTCTGGACCCACGGCCCAGGCCAGCTGTTCACCAAGAAGACGGTCGCCGGCATCGGCGACATCCAGGGTCTCAAGATCCGCACCGGCGGCGGCGTCGCCGAGAAGGTGGCCAACGCGCTGGGCGCCTCGGCCTTCGTCAAGCCCGCGCCCGAGTCCTACGAGCTGCTCAAGTCCGGCGTGGCCGACGGCGTGTTCTTCCCGCTCGAGTCGATCGTCTCGTTCAAGCTCGACACGGTGCTCGAGCAGGCCACGATCTTCCCCGGCGGCATGTACAGCTCGGCGTTCGGCTTCTTCATGAACGAGGACAAGTGGAACAAGCTGGCGAAGCAGGACCAGGCGATCATCGAGAAGTTCTCGTACGAGTACGCCGCGCGCAGCAACGGCAAGTCGTGGGACGCGGCCGACCAGAAGGGCCTCGACGGGCTGAAGAAGGCCGGCGTCAAGATCATCCAGGCCGACGCCAAGCTGCTCGCCGAGGTGCAGAAGCGCTCGGCGCCGATCATCGACGACTGGGTGAAGCAGGCGAGCGCCAAGGGCATCGACGCCAAGGCGGTTCTCGCCGAGTTCCGCGCTGAGCTGAAGAAGGTCGCTGCCGAGAGCAAGAAGTAGCCGGGGGTCCGGGCCCCTGCGACTTCCCGGGGCCCTCCCTCCCAATTCGCGGGGCGCTCCCGTCTCCCCCGAACCTCCTAACACGCTCTGGGAGCGGCGGGTCGACGCGGTCCTCGGCGTCGCCGCCTCCGCAATCCTGTTCGCGATGATGTGCCTCACGTTCGTCGACGTGGTGGCGCGCTACGTCTTCAACCGGCCGCTGCGCGGCGCGTTCGAGGTCACCGAGCTGCTGCTGGTGGTGCTGATCTTCGGCGGCCTGCCGCTGGTATCGCATGCCAATGAGCACGTCACGATGGACTTCATCGACAAGCTGCTCGGCGCGCGCGGGCGCGATCTCTGGCAGCGCGCTGTGCAGGTGCTGTGCGCGGCGCTCATGTTCCTGCTGACCTGGCTGGTGTGGATCAAGGCGGACCGAATCTCGGCCTACGGCGACGCCACGGACGTCCTGCGCATCATTTACGGGCCGTTCGTGTATTTCATGGCGCTGATGATCGCGCTCGCCGGGCTGATTCACCTCTACAAGGCACTTGAATGGCCGAAGGACTGATCGGCCTCGCGGCGATGCTGGCGATCGCGTTCCTGCGCGTGCCGATCGCGCTCGCGATGGGGATCGTCGGCATCGTCGGCTACGCCTACATGCGCGACTGGAGCTGGACGGCGGCGTTCGCCACGGTGCAGACCAAGGTCTACGAGACCGGGCGCAACTACACGCTGTCGGTGATCCCGCTGTTCATCCTGATGGGCAACTTCGTCACGCGCGCCGGCATGTCGCAGGAGCTGTTCCGCGCCGCGTACGCGTTCATCGGGCACCTGAAGGGCGGCCTCGCGATGGCCACGATCCTCGCCTGCGCCGGCTTCGGCGCGATCTGCGGCTCGTCGATCGCCACCGCCGCGACCATGGCGAAGGTCGCGTACCCGTCGATGAAGCGCTTCGGCTACTCCGACCGCCTCGCCACCGGCGCGATCGCCTCGGGCGGGACGCTCGGCATCATGATCCCGCCCTCCACCATCATGGTGATCTACGGCGTTTTCACCGAGACCAACATCGGGAAACTCTTCGCCGCCGGCGTGCTCCCCGGAATCCTCGGCGCCGTCCTGCTGTGCCTCGCGGTGCGTTACATCACCTGGCGCGACCCGAACGCCGGTCCGCCCGGCGAGCGCTCGCCGTGGAAAGAGCGCTGGCAGGCGCTCAAAGGCGTTTGGGCCGTTGCCTTCCTCTTTCTTTTCGTCATGGGCGGCATCTACGGCGGCTTCTTCACCGCCACCGAGGGTGCCGGCATGGGCGCGTTCGGCGCGATGGTGTTCGCGCTGCTGCGCGGGGCGCTCAACTGGAAGACGCTGTACGCGGCGCTTCTCGAGAGCGCGCGCACCACGGCGATGCTGTTCATGATCCTGATCGGCGCGCTGATGTTCGCCGACTTCATCAACATCAGTACGATGCCCGCGGACCTCAAGGCCTTCGTTTCGCAATTCGAGCTGAGCCCGATCACTGTGATCGCCGCGATCGCCATCGTCTACATCCTCCTCGGCACGGCAATGGAAGAGCTATCGATGGTGCTGCTCACGCTTCCGGTGTTCTTCCCGATCATCGTCCACCTCGGCTACGACCCGGTGTGGTTTGGCATCCTGATCGTGATGGTGGTCGAGATCGGCCTCATCAGCCCGCCGGTCGGCATGAACCTCTTCGTCCTGAAGACGCTGCTGCCGAACGTGCCGACCACTACGGTGTTCAGCGGCGTCATGCCGTTCCTGCTTGCCGACTGCGTGCGCTTCGCGCTGCTCATCGCCTTTCCGGCGATCTCGCTATGGCTTCCGAGCTTCATGAAATAGAGGAGCTGGAGGGAGACCTCCAGCCGCCAGTGCTTCCGGTGCGTGAAGCACTGGCGAGCGCATGCCGCGTCCTGGCCGCCGAAGGTCACGAGTCCGGGCTCGCCGGCCAAGTCACCGCCCGCGGGGAAAAGCCCGGTTCGTGGTGGACGCTCGAGTTCGGCTATGGTTTCGACGAGGCGACCGCGGGTCGGATGGTGCTGGTTGATGAAGACCTCAAACCCCTCTCGGGAGGTCGACCGAACCCCGGCGTGCGCTTCCACGTGTGGATCTACCGCAACCGTCCGGACGTGCAGGCGATAGTGCATACACACGCTCCGCACGCTTCAGCGCTGGCTGCTACGGGCAAGCCGTTGAAGACCATTCATATGGATGGCGCGATGCTCCATGGCTGCGCGCATCTGGAGGACTGGCCCGGCGTCCCGGTGGCCGACGACGAAGGTCGCATCATCTCGGGCGCGCTCGGCGAGGCGAAAACCATCCTGCTCGCCAACCATGGCCTGCTCACGACCGGAACTTACGTTGAAGAGGCGGCGTACCTCGCGGTGTTCTTCGAGCGCGCCGCGCGCATGCAGCTGCGCGCGATGGCGGCAGGCGGTTTCAAGGAAGTGAAACCCGAGCTCGCCGCCGAGGCGCGCGACTTCCTGCTTCAAGCGTCGATCGTCAAGGGGACTTTCGCCTACTGGGCGCGCCGCTGCGGGTGACCCAACGCGCGCGGGCCTTCGCATTTCTCGCGCTGGCCAATCTGCTCTGGGCCGGCAACTGGGTGATCGGCCGCGCGCTGCGCGACGCGTTCGACCCGGTCTCGCTCAACTTCTGGCGCTGGGTCATCGCCGTAGCGGTGCTCGCACCGTTCGCGCTGCCCGGCCTCGCCGCGAAGCGCGGAGTGATCCGCCGGCACGCCGCGATCCTCGCGCTGCTCGCGGTGCTGAGCGTGTCGATCTTCCAGAGCCTGGTCTACCTCGGGCTGCAATCGACCACCGCGGTGAACGCGGTGCTGATCAACTGCGCGGGGCCGCTCTTCATCCTGCTGTTCGCCTGGCTGATCGACGGCGAGCGCGCGTCGCTGCGGCAGCTCGCCGGGTTCCTGGTCTCGGTCGCGGGGATCCTGGTCATCCTGTCGCGCGGCGAGCCGGCCCGGCTGGCGCAGCTCGAGTTCCACTCCGGCGACGCCTGGATCGTGCTGGCCATCGCGATCTGGGGCGCGTATTCCGTTCTGCTGAAGCGGCGCCCGCCCGAGCTCGGCGGCCTGCATTTCCTGTTCGTGATCTCCGCCGCGGGTGTGCTGTTCCTCGCGCCGGTTTTCGCCTTCCAGGTGGTGCAGGCGCCGCCGCGCCTGCCGACCCTGCCCGAGGCGCTCGCCGTGCTCTACGTCGGCCTCGCCGCTTCGGTCGCCGCCTACCTTTTCTGGAACCGCGGCACGGCGATCGTCGGCGCGAATGCCGCGGGCTTCACGCTCTACCTGCTGCCGATCTTCGGCGCGCTCCTCGCCATTGCCTTCCTCGACGAGACGTTCGGCGCGTTCCACGCCGTCGGCACCGCGACCATCGTCGCGGGAGTCGTCCTCGCGACGCGCAAGTAGGCCGGCGCTATTTCCTGGCTGGGGGTCACCGCGCTATCTTCCTGAAAGCAGATCGATGATCGTGGAGATCTCCTTCTCGCCCTTGCCCTGCGCGGTGAGCAGCCGGTAGAGCTCGGCCGCGGTGCGCGCCATCGGCAGCGGCACCGTTTTCTCCTTCGCCACCGCGGCCGCGTTTTCCAGGTCCTTCAGCATGATGGAGACGGCGCCGATCGAGGGCTCGAAAGTGCGCGCCGCCATGCGCGCGCCGAAGACCTGCAGCGGGAGCGAATCCGCGAAGCCGCCTTTCAGCGCCTCGGGCAGTTGCCGGGCGTCGACGCCCGCCGCCTCGGCCAGGCGCACCGCTTCGGCGATCACCGCGATGAGCGAGCCGACGATGATCTGGTTGCAAAGCTTGGTCGTCTGCCCGGCGCCCGAGTCGCCCATGCGCGTGAAACGCTGCGCGAGGTGCATCACCACCGGCCGCACGCGCTCGACGTGCTCGGCCCTGCCGCCCGCCATGATCGCGAGCGTGCCCTTCTCGGCGCCTGCGACGCCGCCCGACACGGGGGCATCGACCAGACCGATGCCCTGCTGCTCCAGCCTCGAGGCAAGATCGCGCGCCGCGCTCGGCGCGATGCTCGAAAAGTCGACGACCACGGTTCCCCTCTGCGCACCGTGAGCCACGCCCTCGCGACCGAACAGCACTTCCTCCATCGCGTGCTGGTCGGTCACGCACGTCATCAGGATCTCGCCGGCACGCGCCACGCCTGCCGGAGAATCCGCGGCCCGCGCGCCTTTCTCGACGACCGGCGCAAGCTTGTCGCGGCTGCGGTTCCACACCGTCACCTCGTGGCCGGCCGCGAGCAGCCTGAGCGTCATCGGCCGCCCCATCAACCCGATACCGACAAATCCGAGCTTCATTTTTTTCCCGCTCCGCTGTGAGTGACCGCGCCGAGGTGCGCCGGGCCGACGAGCGCGGCGTATTTTTCCAGCACGCCGCTTAGCGGCGAGCGCTTCGGCGCTTTCGCTTTTCGCCTTGCAAGTTCTGTCTTGGGGACCTTCAGATTGAGCATTCCTGCAGAGGCATCGATCAGGATGCGGTCGCCGTTGCGCACCAGGGCAAGCGGCCCGCCGGCGGCGGCCTCCGGCGACACGTAACCGACCATCATGCCGCGCGTCGCGCCGGAGAAGCGCCCATCGGTGAGGAGCGCGACCTTCTCGCCCATGCCCTGGCCGTAGAGGAGCGCCGTGACGCCGAGCATCTCGCGCATCCCCGGCCCGCCTCTGGGTCCTTCATAGCGGATGACCAGGACTTCTCCCGGGTTGTATTTTCCTTGCTTGACCACCTCGGTGCAGGCTTCCTCGGAGTCGAACACCCGCGCCGGCCCCTCGAACACCAGCGACTTCAGGCCCGCCACCTTGATGAGCGCGCCGTCGGGGGCGAGGTTGCCCTTGAGGACGACCAGGCCGCCGGTCTTCATGATCGGCGCCTTGCGCACCACGCTGCCGTCTGCACCCGCGTGGCTCTCCAGTTCCCGTTCAAGGGAGTTTCCGGAAAGCGTGAGGCAATCACCGTGGAGGGCACCGTGCGTCAGCAGAGCCTTGAGAACCGAATAGACGCCGCCCACGGCGTGCAGATCCTTGGCGAGGAAGCGCCCGCCGGGCTTCATGTCGGCGATGAGCGGCGTGCGCTTCGCGACGCGCGCGAAGTCGTCCATCGAGAAGCGGATGCCGGCCTCGTGCGCGATCGCCGGGATGTGCAGCGCGGCGTTGGTCGAGCCGCCAGTCGCGGCGACTGCGGCGCAGGCGTTCTCCAGGCTCTTCTTCGTCACCAGGTCGCGCGGCAGCGGGCCCTGGTTCTTGAGTATTTCGAGGACCATGCGACCAGCCTCCTGCGCGAGGGCTCTGCGTTCTGAAGAAACCGCAGGTAAGGTCGCGGAGCCGGGAAGCGCGAGGCCGAGCGTCTCCGACACCATCGCCATCGTGTTGGCGGTGAACTGGCCGGGACAGGAGCCGAGCGTGGGCAGGCAGACCCGCTCCAGCTCGTCGAGCTCTTTCTTGGAGAGATCGCCCGCGAGCACGGCGCCCACGGCTTCATAGGTGTCGAGCACGGTCACGTCGCGCCCTTTCCACGTCCCGGGCAGCGCGGCGCCGCCGTAGACGAAGACCGCCGGCAGGTTGAGCCGCACCATCGCCATCATCATCCCGGGCAGCGTCTTGTCGCAGCCGGCGAAAGTGACGAGCGCGTCGTAGGCGTGGCCGCGTGCCACCGCTTCGACGCCGTCGGCGACGATCTCGCGCGACACCAGCGAGTAGCGCATGCCGGCGTGGTTCATCGACATCGAGTCGGCGACCGACGCGGAGGCGAAATCGAACGGCACGCCGCCGGCCGCGCGCACCGCCGCGCACGCCTCGCGCGCGAGCTCGCCGAGCAGCGCATTGCACGGCGTGATGCGGCTGTCGGTCGACGCCACGCCGACGAACGGTTTTTCGAGATCCGCGTCCTTCAATCCCAAGGCGCGCAGGAACGCCCGGTGCGGCGCGCGATCGAGCCCCTCAACCGTGATGCGCGAGGGCAGCTTTTTCGTAGTCACTGACGATTTCTTCGATGCTTGCGCTTGAGGGGAAGCCGAGCTCGCGGCTCCTTGCGGAAAAGGTCGCCTTCGGTGCGCGGTCCATCAGCGGCTGGATCGCGGGGTCCGGCACGAAGCGCACCTTCCCGGACGCCTTGCGCTTCACCGCGTCCCACATCTCCTGCGCGCTCACGCTGATGCCGTTGAGGAGCAGCGTGCGCCGGCTGCCGAGGCGCTCGGCGGGGATCTTTTCTGCATGCACGAAGGACTCGACCACCCTGTCGACCGAGATGCAGGCGAGGCGCGTGTCGGGACGCACGGGACAGACATAGTCGCGGCCCGCAAGCGGCTCGCGGATGATCGCGCTCGACCAGCCCGAGACCGCGGTGTTGGCGCTGCCGGGGCGCACCAGCACGGCCGGCAGACGCAGCGCGCGCCCGTCGACATAGCCGCGGCGCGTGTAATCGTCGATCAGGATCTCGCACACCAGCTTCTGCGCGCCGTAGGAAAGGCGCGGCGCCACGGGGGTTTCATCAGTCACTTCAGCAGCGCCACCGTAAACGGCGATCGACGAGGCGAACACGAATTTCGGGCAGTGCCCGGCGAGGCGGCAGGCTTCGAGCAGGTCGCGGGTTGCGTCGAGGTTCACCTTGGTGCCGAGCTCGAAGTTCTGCTCGGCGCCGCCCGAGACCAGCGACGCCAGATGGAATACCGTGCCGATCTCCGGTGTGATCAGCGACCGGGCAAACTGCGGGTAAGCGATATTTCCGATGACGGGCGCCGGAGACGACTGGTCGGTCGCGAGGACGTCGCGCCCCGCCAAGGCCTTCACCAGCGCGGAACCGATGTAGCCTGCCGCACCGGTCACGAGTATTCTCATGGCAACAAGCATTCTAAAGAGAAGGAGGAGAGCATGGTCCGCACCCTGTTGGCGCTGTTGCTTCTTTCGTTCGGCTCTGCCGCGTGGACGCAGAGCTATCCCTCGAAGCCGGTCAAGATCATCGTACCTTTCGGTGTCGGCGGCTCGGCGGACGTTTATGCGCGCTACCTCGGCGCCAAGCTGCAGGACAGCGTCGGCCAGAGCTTCGTGGTCGAGAACCGGCCCGGCGGCGGCTCGATCGTCGGCAGCGACGTGGTGGCGAAGTCCGATCCGGACGGCTACACCCTGCTGATGATGTCGAACACCCATACGGTCAACGAAACGCTGATTCCGAAGAAGCCGTTCGAGCTGATGCGCGACTTCGCGCCGATCACCGGAGTGAGCTATTCCGACCTGATCATGGTGGTGCATCCCTCGGTGCAGGCGGCGAGCCTCAAGGAATTCATCGCGCTGGCGAAATCGAAGCCCGGCGCGCTGAACTACGCATCCTCGGGCAACGGCACGCCCTATCACATGGCGGGCGAGCTCTTCAAATCGATGGCGGGCGTCGACATCGTCCACGTGCCGCACAAGGGCAGCGACCAGGCGCGCATCGCCGTCATGGGAGGGCAGGTGCAGATGATGTTCGACGCCGTGCCGACCATGGCGGCGAACGCCAAGGCGGGCAAGGTCAAGGCATTCGGCACCACGGGCGAGAAGCGCTCGAGCGTGACGCCCGAGCTACCCACGCTCTCCGAGGCCGGGGTTGCCGGCTACGAGACCGGCCTCTGGCTCGGGCTGATGGCGCCCAAGGCGACGCCGCGCGCGGTGCTGGAGAAGGTCAACGCCGAGGTCAACAAGCTCCTCGGCTCGGCCGAGGTGAAGGAAAACTGGGCCAAGCAAGGCACCATCACCATGGGCATGTCGATCGATCAGTTCGACAAGTTCCTGCGCCAGGACATCCAGAAGTGGTCCGGGCTGGTCAAGTCCACTGGAATGAAAGTCGATTGAACGAAAAGGCGGCGATTGTCGAGGTCGTCCACAACTGGGCGCTGTGGCGCGACGCCGGCGACTGGCAGCGCTTCGCGAGCGTCTGGCACGAGGACGGCTGGATGACCGCGACCTGGTTCCAGGGGCCGGCGCAGGAGTTCATCAAGGTGAGCAAGGCCGGCTTCGAGAAGGGCGTCAGCATCCTGCACTTCCTCGGCGGCTCGAGCGTGGACGTGAACCGCACTCGCGCCATCGCCCAGACCAAGATGACCATCAGCCAGCGCGGCCCGTGCGAGGGCGAGCTGGTCGACGTCGTCTGCACCGGCCGTTTCTACGACTTCTTCGAGAAGCGCGCCGGCCGCTGGGCGATCGTGCGGCGCCAGCCGATCTACGAGAAAGACCGGATGGACCCGGTCGACCCTGCCGTTCGGATCAAGCTGGACCCTGATTTGCTCGGCTCGATCCCCGAGGGCTACCGCCATCTGGGCTATCTGCAGTCGAAGCTCGGCTTCCAGGTGAAGCGCGACCTGCCGCAGCTGAAGGGTCCCGCGGTCGAGCTGCTCTACCGCCAGGGCCGCGCCTGGCTCGACGGTGCGCCGTCGGCGTTCCCCGGCGAGGAGAGACCTTAGTCCTAAAGGCTTTGCCGGTCGTTGGAGAGGCGCAACACGGCGGCTTCAGCATGCGTGGGTGACCCCCGCTGCACAGCATTTCGAGGTAGTGGCCGCCCGGCTGGACGCTCCCTCCGACGAGGTGCGCGCTCTCCAGGCATCGCTTTCCGCGGCCGAGCAGCATCGCGCCGGGCGCTTTCGCTTCGAGCGCCACCGCCGCCGCTTCGTCGTCGCGCGCGGCCGCCTGCGCAAGCTGCTTGGCGAGCGCCTGGGCGTGCCGGCCGAAAAGGTCGAGCTCGCTCACGGCGCGAACGGCAAGCCCTGCCTCAAGCACAACGGCTGGCACTTCAACGTCTCGCATTGCGACGACCTCGCGCTGTTCGCGTTCTCGAAGGCATTCGAGATCGGGGTCGATGTCGAAGCGATCCGCCCGATCCGCGGCGCCGACACGATCGCGGCGCAATTCTTCTCGCCGCGCGAGAACGAGGCGTACGCCGCGCTCGCGCCGAATGACAAGGCGCTCGGCTTCCTGCACTGCTGGACGCGCAAGGAAGCCCTGGTCAAGGCGATCGGCGAGGGCCTGTCGATGCCGCTCGAGCGGTTCGACGTGGCGCACGCGCCGGGCTGGCGCCTGCACAGCTTTTTCCCGCTTCCCGGCTTCATCGGCGCAGTCGCCTGCCAACATGGATAGATTGCAAATTCCGCTGACCGCCTACGAGTCTCCCTGGGTGAACGACGACGTGCGGATGTTCCGCAACACGGTCAGCCAGTTCGTCGAAAAGGAATTCGTTCCGCACCAGCCGCGCTGGCGCGAGAACCGCGGCCCCGACGCCGAGTCGTGGACCAATGCCGGCCGCGCCGGAATCCTGCTCGCCGACCTGCCGGAAGAATACGGCGGCGGCGGCGGCACGTTCGCGCACGAGGCGGTGGTACTGGAGGAGCTCGCGCGGGCCGGCGTGCACTTCGGCTCCGCCATCCAGAGCACGGTGGCGCATTACATCCTCGGCTACGGCTCCGAGGAGCAGAAGCGCAAGTGGATCCCGCGCCTAGCGCGCGGCGAAAGCGTCGCCGCGATTGCGATGAGCGAGCCCGGCGCCGGCTCCGACCTGCAGGCCATCACGACCAGCGCCCGGCGCGACGGCGAGCACTACGTCATCAACGGCTCGAAGACCTTCATCACCAACGGCGCGCGCGCCGACCTGGTGTGCCTCGCGGCGAAGACCAACCCGAAGGCGATCGGCATGCGCGCGATCTCGCTCATCATGGTCGAAACGAAAGACCTGCCGGGGTACCGCGTCGGCCGCGCGCTGGAAAAGGTGGGCATGCACGGCCAGGACACGGTCGAGCTTTTCTTCGACGACGTGCGCGTGCCGGCCTCGAACCTGATCGGCGGGGTCGAAGGTCGCGGCTTCTCCCAGATGATGGAGCAGCTTCCCTACGAGCGGCTGCAGATCGCGGTGGGCGCCGTCGCGATGGCCGAGCAGGCGGTCGCGATCACCACGCGCTACGTCAAGGAGCGCAAGGCGTTCGGCAAGCCGCTCCTCGACCTGCAGAACACGCGCTTCAAGCTGGCCGAATGCAAGACCAACGCCCAGGTCGGCCGCGTGTTCCTCGACAACTGCATCGAGCGCTTCATCGCCGGGCGCCTCGACGAGCCGAGCACCGCGATGGCCAAGTACTGGCTCACCGAGAGCCAGTGCCGCATCGTCGACGAGTGCCTGCAGCTCCACGGCGGCTACGGCTACATGACCGAATATCCCATCGCGCGCATGTGGGCCGACGCCCGCGTGCAGCGCATCTACGCCGGATCGAACGAGATCATGAAGGAACTGATTGCATGGTCGCTTTGAAGCTTTGCCTGCACGAGCTGATCGAGGCGCAGGCGGCGCGCACCCCCGACGCACCTGCGCTGGCATTCGAGGGCCAGGCGCTCACCTATCGCGAGCTCGACCTGCGCGCGAGTCGACTGGCGGCGCACCTCGCAGGCCTCGGCGTGGGTCCGGAGGTCACGGTGGGTCTCTTCGTCGAGCGCTCGCTCGAGATGATCGTCGGCATTCTCGGCATCCTGAAAGCGGGCGGCGCGTACGTGCCGATCGACTCCGCGTATCCGGCGGAGCGAGTGGCCTACATGCTCTCGGATTCGGGCGCCGCCGCAGTGCTGACGCAGTCGAGCCTGGCGGACAAGGTGTCCGGCGTGCAGGCGGTTTGCCTGGACGCCTTTGCATGGAACAAGGACGCGCCCCGAATCGAAGCTCCCGTGCAGGCCCACCACCTCGCGTACGTGATCTACACGAGCGGGTCGACCGGCCAGCCGAAGGGCGTGGGCATCGAGCATCGCAATATCGTCAACTATGTGCTCGGCGTGATCGAGCGGCTGCAGCTCGAGCCGGGAATGCGCTATGCCACCGTGTCGACCATTGCCGCCGACCTGGGCAATACGGTGATCTTTCCTTCGCTCGCCACCGGCGGCTGCCTGCACGTCATCTCGCAGGAGCGCGCCGAGAACGGCGGCCTGCTCGCCGAGTACTTCGAGCGCGAGAAGATCGACGTGCTGAAGGTCGTGCCGTCGCACTTCGCGGCATTGAACCCGCAGGGCGTCATGCCGAAAAGGCGCCTCATCCTGGGCGGCGAGGCATCGCGCCTCGACTGGATCGAGCGGCTGCGCGCCCTCGCGCCCGCCTGCGAGATCTACAACCACTACGGGCCCACCGAGACGACCGTGGGCGTGCTGACCTTCCATGCGGCCGGCCAGATTCCCGCCACGCAGTCGGGCTCCCTGCCCCTGGGCAAGCCGCTGCCCAACGTCGAAATCCGGCTGGTCGAAGGCGAGATCTGCATCGGCGGCGCCGGGGTGGCGCGCGGCTACCTCAACCGGCCGGAGCTGACCGCGGAGAAGTTCGTCGACGGCTTCTACCGCACCGGCGACCGCGGCCGCGAGCTTGCGGACGGCTCGATCGAGTTCTGCGGGCGCGTCGATCACCAGGTCAAGGTGCACGGCTACCGCGTCGAGCTGGGAG
>Ga0137428_1000663_pt1 | contig 14438 bp, 10 predicted proteins | sample EasRivERMZT718_2_FD_102305 | JGI IMG/M metagenome (GOLD analysis project Ga0137428, IMG submission 102305) | Soil microbial communities from meander-bound floodplain in the East River, Colorado, USA - East River MetaG ERMZT718_2 | ecosystem: Environmental > Terrestrial > Soil > Floodplain ...
TGTTTCCCCCTCCAATCCCTAAACCCCCACGACCTCCTTGCCTTTCCCCCCTTTAACCCTTACCCTATTGCTATGGCAAAAGATAGAAAAGACATGACGAGGGAAGAAAAGGTGAGGCATAATATTGACTAATATTGGCTAATAATAACTAATAACGGAGGATCGCATGGAAGAAACAAAGAAACACCCTTTAGAAGTTGAGCTAGAATTAGTTCATTTCCAATCATCCAACCTAAAGGATGGGAACAAGCAAATTGCAGCCGTATTCCTCGATAATGAGGGCAAGGAGTACGAATACACGCAAGCTATGAGGACAAATGAAGCTCTTAATATGGCAGAACAATATGCTAAATGCACAAAAGTAATAGGCTATAAGAACCCCAGGACAGCTATAACTCATTTCTATTGGCCCAAAGCTACACCGGAAGAAGTCGAAATAGAACAAATGAAGAACGAGGATTTGACTAAACTAAAAGCTATGGAGTGTGCATCAGAAGTCCAATAATGTGATATATTATATGGGATATGTCACTTATTTGTGAAAACTGCGGTAAAGCATGGGTTCCTAAAGAAAAGAAAGTCTTTGAAGATCGTCTAAGAGAAATGATAGAGCAGGAATTAACTGCAAAAGAAATGGCCTACGAACTCGGTGTAGGCCTTTCTATTATCTACAAGCGTTTGGATCAGATGGGAGTTAAGAAAATATTCAAACTACCATAAAAGAAGGCCTCCCATTCGGGAGGCTCATTCCTTCCTAGAATAACATAGGGAAAGCAAATTGGAGAAAACCCTACGCCTCTAGGTCTATCTTACTACAGTTTTTTGAACTGGTGTCCAGTTAGCATCCATTGGCTTATCGTTGAAATAGTTTTTAAGACCACAAACCTTTATAGTTCTACCAGTATTCTTTGCTGTAAGGATTTTACCATCAGTCGCTTGAACTTCTGTTAGCATCCTCATCTGACAAAATTTCCCTATACTCTCCCAGGTTAAGATTTCGTCACAGGTTACCGAGAATTGCATTTCAGCAGTTTCCTCTACCTCTTTGAATCCACCACAAGTAAATGGAGAATCTGGCCAGTCACAAGGAATACAAACTTTAGGTGCTTTTATATTAGGCTTATTAGTGTACCCTTTCGAGCAAACTGTTCGCTTATTTTTAAAGACCATTTCATCTGGATTGTCTGTGGGTTGCCAGGTAATTCTTTCATCAAAACAAGAAATCTTAATATCACTTGGAGGATTCTGGTTATGAAAAGCCCCTGGGTCTTTACAACCTAATTTAAAATCTCCAATCCCATCATCAGCGAACGAAAAATTGCACATAAGTGCCAGTAAAACTAACAGCTTCATTAAAAAACCTCCTATAAAAGCACCAAAAGCGGTGTAACTTACTTAATTAGAGCGAATACTTGAAGAACGGCTATCAAAATAACAAGAACCAAAATGGTAGTTAGCATGATAATCCTCCTTATAATTTTAGTAGTTAATTATTTAACTACTTTAAGCTCTATTTCTGGGTCTTTGCAATCACCAGGGCCACCAAAACAGACCTTTCCGGCGGTCTTTACGCTTGTCGAACACCCAATTACGAATATGCCAAATAAGCATAATAAAAAAGCCATTTTACCCTTCATTTTTTCTCCTTCGCTGCCGCTTCTTTTTCTGCCTTTTCTTTTTCAGCAGCTTCTTTTGCAGTTTTTATCCTAAAGTCATTTAAATCTTCTTCTTTTAGAGCAGATAACGGAACTGCCATAATTGTGTTATCGTCTAAAAGAATTGTAGCTAGTAAAATATCATTAATATCCTGAACCTTCATAATCTTTCCACTAAAAGGAAAAGTGCTTACCATAAAACTAATTGAAGGTTCTGCTTTAACTTCTTTTGTTGATTTCTTTTCTGCTGTTACCATAGTCGCCTCCTTATTTTTTGATTCCCACATCATTTTTTTCCCTTTTTTCTGCTCTTTCCTGCCTTGGAATAAGCAATCGCCACAGCTTGTTTAGGGTCTTTACCATGAGCGATTTCAGTTTTGATATTTTCTTTAATAATTTTTTCACTCTTTCCCCTTTTTAGAGGCATAAATCATTTCTCCTTCTTCTTCATTTGCTCCATCATCTTCTTCTGTTTCTTGTTCATGTTCCTTACTTTTGGATTCCCTAAGTTCTTTTTCTTTTTGGATTCTTTCATGTACTTCCCTTTCAGTTTCCTTCGGTTTATTAGTGTCCGGCAAATTAGTAACCATAAGCCAGGTAAATAAAATGATACCTAATGTTACCGCAATTTCAACCATAAATATAGACCTCATTTATCCGGCTTTTCCAGGTGCTCCCTTTCATGCGGATCGGGATTAATTATTGCCCCTAGAAGTCCTACGCCAATTCCTATGCCCACCAAGGCTATCAGCTTTAAAAGGAAAATTGGCATTAGAAGTTCCTCCTGAAAATACCCGATAATATCAATTCATTCCCCGATACTGTTCCTACTGCCTGATTCCCTGTATAAATCGCCAAATAGTCGGCAGAATCGTTCTGTGGCCACTTTATTCCTATGGTGTTTCTATACCTCAAAAAAGGGATACGGATTCCATTCCAAGTTGCCGCCCCTGAAACATACCCAACCCCATCAATAGGCATCTTATCTGCCTTCCCTATAATTGCTCCTATAGGTGCAAGAGGGTGAACTACTAGGAAGTTCATAAATTGATGAGTTCCAAAGACATGATTTACTTGGAAGAAGCCAGGATCGCCTGTAGGGTATTGCAGGGTTGTTACAGGAAGATAGGTTATTCCCCCATAAGCATAGGTTATTGGGGTAACTGCTCCATAGATATTTTGATTATACTCTCCCACTAAAAACTCAGTATCAGGTAACCATCTACTAGGCCCTGTTCTAAATTGGAAGTTTATATCTAAAAGTTTAGAGGCAATATTAGTTATCGGATCGTATCTAAGAATCGAGTAGAAAGGTAAATCAAAAACTTTATCGGGTGGTTCATAGAATGGAAGGTAGCGGAAGTCGTAAACATATCCAATCTCATCATGTACTGCGTCCCTTCCTATTCCTAGCATGGTAGGGATTATTATTTTAGTTTGGGAATTAAATTTAATTAATTCAACATCATTAATAGAGAAAACATAAACAGCGCCATCAAAACTTAATCTAAGATGATACCACTCACCTACGATTAATGGATAACTTGCATTAGTTGAAACACTTGCATCTGCAATATTCCAAGTTGTTCCGTTCGAGGAAAGCCAAAGACCCCATTTTCCAGGCCCAACATAATTATACCCTACTAGAACACAATATGTAGGCAACGAATTTAAAGGAAATATTGGGCCAGTTATATCCTTTTTTAATCTCATTTTTACTTCAAGAGTAAAGTTAGTTATCTCAAATCCTGCTACCCTCTCAAACTTTAAAGCCGCTCCTGCCATCATATCCAAAACCGACTTGTCGTTATAAGTAGGATTACTTGTTACCCCAATAACCCCTGTTATAGTTCCTTTATTTAAGTATTGATCCTCTATAACTGTAGGTGCGGAAGTTTCAGGGAATGAATAATAATCTATTTGTGCTATTCCGAAATGATTTGAAGTTCCTAAAGTAGCATCAGTTATGTTCATTCTATAGTACAAATAAGCGGTAGTGTTTTCTGGGAAAAGAAAGAACTTCCTTTCACCTAATGCCCAAGTTGTTTGACCTACAACAGAATCTAAAGCTGTCCATGCCACATCATTATTTGAACCTTCTATTACCCAAGAGGTAGGATTCCCCACTCCTGCAAGTGAGTTAGCTTGGATAATCACACCACGAATAATTGTAGCTGTAGGAAGTTTTAATTTAATCCAAGAAAATACTTGCGCTGTTGGTGCTGCCCAATAGGTATCAGGTAAAGAATCAAATGCTCTAAATGCTTCAAATCCAGGGGAATTAAGTCCTCCCGAAGATGCCACATAACCAACAGGCTCAATATCAGAAGTCATTAAGGGGGTTTGGTTGGTAGGGGTGAAAGTATAGTTGGCCCCATTCCAAAATATAGGCCAGTCAGGAAATTGCCTATCAGAAGGTAGGTTAAAATAGGAATCATCAGCAATAAGCCATGGGAATCTATAATCCTCGTTTATTGTTACTGCTCCTGTTTTCTCAAGCCTTGATGAAACAAAAGTATTATTCGCATAGGCATCCGCTCCGAGGTAAACTCTATTTGTAGGCCCAAGCATGGGGATATTTCTCCACCCTTTAACATCAAAACCTTGTGAGAAGGAATGAAGGGAATCTAAACTACTTTCGTAATACGCTTTGTATGGGACTTGGTGATACATTTTAATTTCGGAAATATCGAATTTTGGTGTGCTAGTTGTAGCAACAACCGAAATCCTAAAATACTTCCAAACCCCCTTAGAATCGGCTATTTGAAATTCATTAGCTATGCCTTGTGCCCAATTAGATGGAGGGTAATTAACTTGGCTATCTAAAACGCTCCAAGCAATATCATCTAAAGAACCATCTAAAGACCACGAAATTAAATTATCCCCATTGGAAGGAGTTATTGAATACTTAGAAATAGCGGTAGGAACTGGAACTTTTAATTTAATAAAGTTTGATGTGTCGTTATGGTAAGAGGTCCGTTTATTATCGAAGGCTATTTCGGGGTAGGTGGTCTTAACGAATTTAGTTGGATCATAGGCAAACAGTCGCCACATTTTTAACAAAAGATAAGTTAATCCACTTAAAGTAAATGCAAATATTCTAAAATAAGAATAAGGGATTTTCTGATTAGTTACTTGAAAAATTTTATGACTATAGACAGCCCAACTAGCTTGTGAATAAGTTTGAATTATATCCCAATTAACCCCATCGTTAGAACCTCGTAAATCCCAATTAGTAGGAGCATATTGTCCATCTGCTGTGTAATTATGGAGAGTATAAAAAAGTAATGTTACAGGAGAAGGAAGTTTAATTTGAATCCACCAAGGAGCAGTATGAGAAGCAGTTTCAAAATAGGTATTATATCTGTCCTGAAATGCAATCCACGCCTGAGTGCCTGTTGTATATTCCGAATCAGCACTTGCCACATATCCGGCAGGAACAGTATTTGAGGTCATACCTGGAACTACACTCCAAATATCAAAATCATAAAAAAGAACTTCATTTAAAATAACATTAGGTGTGGCCGAGGCCGTAGTTATATAAATTCTAAAATAAAAATAAGGCTCAGATAATTGAGTTAAGGTAAAAACTCTAGGCCCTGCAAGAACAACCCAATCATGTGTATATGATTGAATTGTTGTAAAATTAATCCCGTCATTAGAACCCTGTAATTGGAACGCTCCTGGCTTATAATTTGGATCATTATCAGAAGCATAATATGGTTGTATTAAAAAACTCTTAACTCTTGTCTTTACAGGAAATTTAACTTGAAGCCAATGTGGGACAGCAACAGAATTAGCATACCAAGAATTTGGATAAGTAGCATCACCATCAAATGCCCTCCAAGAAGGAGAGGCAGCATTGTAATCACTTGAAGATTTAATCTCATATCCTAAAGGATGCGTAAGACCTATCATTGTTGGGACTAAGGTCGAATTGCTAAATCTAATTGGTGAGCTTCCATCATAAACCCCATACCCACTTACAGGTAATATTTTTGAAACTGCTCCTGCGTAATCAGTTTTAATAACTCTAAAATCAGCTATGTAAGGTGGGTTTTTGGTTAAATTATCTATCTTCGTAAACCTTAAATCTACTATGTAAGGGGGATTCCCATTTGAGGTTGCATTTATAACCAATCTAAAATATTTATAAGTGGCGGAGTTTCCTGATAGAATAAATTCTTTTTCCTCAAGTGCTCCACTCCAAACTACACCAGTCCTAGTATCTAATGGAGTCCAAGCTGAATTGTCATTTGAACCTTGTAGAATAAAATCAGAAGGACACCCTGTTAGTGGATCGGATAATTGTTCTGATTTAATTTTATATTTTGTAACATAGGATGGATTAACCAATTCTACTTTAAGCCAATCTCCTGCGGTGAAAGGAGGCCCAGGCCACCAACCAGTTGTGGGGAATGAATCGAAGGCTTGCCAAGATGGAAAATTACCAGAATAATTAAATAATCTCAATTCGCCTATAGCAACATAGGCATCAGTTGTTCCTGCTGATACAGTTATATTTATTCTATAATACAAAAAACTAGATGAATTATTAAAATAGAACTCTCTAGTAGAGCCGTTATAAAAAGTTTGGTCTATCCTAGTATCTAATACAGTCCAAGAACTTCCGTCATTTGAACCTTCAAATGTCCAAGTCGAAGGGTATCTCCATCCTGCGGATACATTATCATAATATCTTGCTGTTATTATATAACAATTAACAACTACAGCAGTAGGAAATTTTAATCTCAGCCAACCAGTCGTCGTACCAGAATTACTTAACCAACCTTCATATAATTTCCCTAAATAATCAAATGCGTACCAAGGATCATAAACACCTCCTGCATAAGAAGAAGAAGCATCTGCTACCCAAGGAGTAGGGGCAGTATTTGAGGTCATTTTTGTATTTAGTAGAACATAATTTCCGTAAAAGAATTGGAGTGTTCCGATAGAAAGATAAGGCGAGCCATTATTTGCTGATACATTAATTCTATAATATGAAAATTTTAAATTATTATTGAAAGAATAATATCGTGTTTCATTTTGAGTCCAGGCAGTTTCATTAGTTCTGGTATCTAAGATAGTCCAAGCAGTTCCATCATTACTTCCTTCAAATGTCCAAGTTCTAGGAGATTGTGGTGGATCATTAAAATTTCCATTAGTTATGCCATATCTATTAACTGGAATTGGGCTACCGACATATTGTCGTAACCAACCACTTGAAGTTGTTGCTGATTGCCAAGGTAATCCATCTGAATTTTTATAATCAAATGCCTTCCATGCAGGATAACTGGCATTATACTCCGAACTAGCTAACGCTATATAAGGGGCAGGAAGAATATTTGAAGTCATAGGAAGTATGTTAGGTAAAGATTGACTCCTGCTCGCTGTAGTAATATTTGGGCTTGTGTCCGAAATCTGATTTGGAGGAAACACTTCTTCCGTAATTATAGCTTGCACATCATTTACGACTAATCTGAAATATCTATAGACAGCAGAATTTGAAGGAAGGGTGAATGTTTTTTCTTCAAGTGTTCCACTCCACACGACATTAGTTTGGCTATTTATTGAAGACCAGTTTACATTATCTGTTGATCCTTCTAATACGAAATCTTTTGGAAAAGCTGTAGGTGGGTCAGTTTTTTGCTCAGATTTTATTTTATATTTGGAAATAAAAATAGGTTCTCGTAAGTCTATTTTTAGCCAATCTCCTACTGTAAACGGAGGCCCTGGATACCAACCAGTAGAATTAGAGGAATCAAACGCCTGAGAAGGTTCATAAGTGTATTGAAGTGAAAGTTCAGAAACATTTGTATAACTAGCATTTCCGTTATTCGCTGTAATATTTAATCTATAATATTGATAACTTGTGTCTATTGTTAAATAAAAAGACCTAACTTCATCTACTAACCAGTTTATCTGATTAGTTTGGCTATCTAAAACCACCCAAGTACTTCCGTTGTTACTTCCTTCAAATGTCCAAACCTTTGGAGCAGTATTATTTTGTGAACTATCAGACCATGTTGTTACTTTATATAAATTTACTTTTTGAGAACTAGCTAATTTAATTTGAATCCAACCTGTTACTGTACCAGTAACAGTAAGCCATGTTTGGTATGAACCTATATTTACCTTATTAAACGCTTTCCACCCAGTATAATTACCATCATATTGAGAACTATAGCTTACTTCATAAGGGGCAGGAACAGTATTCGAGGACATTGTGGGGGTTAAAATATTAAATCCATAATTTATTTCAGCTATACCCATATCACTATGGCCGTTATTTGCTGTAACAGTAAGTCGATAATATAAATATGAATTGTAATTAACAAAATAAAAATTTTTTGAATCTAAAACACCCCATCCACTTATATTTATCCTAGTATCTAATACAGTCCAAGTAGAATCGTTGTTAGAACCTTCTAATGTCCAATTTTTAGGTGAAGCACCAGGGGCAGAAGCGTCCATTCTTGAGGTAATTGAATAAGAATTAACACAAGCATAATTTGGATATTTTATTTTTACCCAACCTGTAGGGACACTTCCTGCTGTAATCCAAGCATCATAAGTTCCTGCAACTGACCTATTAAATGCTCTCCATACTGGATATGAGGCGTTTTCTGATGATCCAGTAACAATCCAAGGAGCAGGAGCAGTAGCAGAGGTCATTATTGGAATTTCGGGAGCATTTATAACCCTGCTTGCGGTTATATAAGGACTTGATGCCGTTTGATTAACAGGATACGCCTGATCCACCAAAGTCCCTTGCTGAACCAACGAATTAAATCTTAAATTATTTATCATGGCCCCAAACTTATAAACCTGAACAGTAGCTAAACTCCAAAGTTCTAATTCTATAATCCCAACAGGTTGAGAAAGAATATTAGATTTTGTAACAGTTATTCTAAAGTTTTTATATGGGCCTAAAGGAACAGGAAGGGTAAATGTTTTATCTTCCGAATCTGCGTTCCAAATAATATTAGATTGGGTGTCTAATGTAACCCAATTAGTCGCATCAGGCGATCCTTCTAAAGTCCAGTCAACAGGAGAGCAAACTGTAAAACTTCCAGTTACTACATATTTTCCTAATGTGATAGCGGTAGGAAATTGAATAAATAACCATTGTGGTAGGGAAGCATTTAAAGCACCCCACCTTGAAGTTTCTAATTTGCTACCATCAAACGCCCTCCATCCAAAATTAGTAGCGTCGGTCGTGCTTGCAAGAACTACATAGCCCTGGTCGCTATTTGCTATTAGCGGAGGTGGATATTTTGTATCAGGAGTTACTTCAACAACAGCCTCGCTCACCTCTACAATTTCAAGTCTATAATATCTAAATTTTGCTGATGGGGTGGAAAGTTGAAAGGTTTTTACTTCCTCTGATTCTGGTAACCAAGGAACACCAATTTGAAAATTAACCTCAGTCCAAGCGGTGTTATCGTTTGAACCGAAAAGTAAAAAATTAAGTGGGCTAGATGCTTTAGAAGCGAAGGAATTTGTGGAGGTTATCGTATAGGAAGTAATGCTTTTTGGAGTTCCTAAATCTATTTTAAGCCATTCCCCTGCAACAAAATTTTCTGTCGCTTGCCAACCAGTTACGGCACTAGAATCAAAAGCATGGTAGGGAAGATAGGTTAAATAGTTATTACTTGAGGAGGCCACATAAGGAGCAGGAAGAACATTTGAAGTCATATTTAGAGGGAAGGATTCAACCGCAGTAATGGTGGTAGTTTCACTTCCAAAGGTAGGGCTGAAAACTTTTTCTACAGTTGTGAAGTTAGGATCATCTTCAAATTCATAGAAAATTAATTCATTCATTTGAGCATAAGTTGGAGTTGTCCCAACAACAGATAGAAAATAGAATCTGAAATTATTATAAAGTTTTGGATAATGGGTAAGGTAAAATAATTTAGTTTCACCTAATGCCCAATTATTAATGTCGAATTGATAGTCTATGGTTTCATAATTAATTCCATCATTCGATCCTTGTAGATACCAAGATTGGGGTTGAGCCACATTAGTATCTATTCTCATTCCGACGGAATATGCCCTAACTCTTTTTTGGGTAGGTAATAATAAATTTATCCACGCACCTATTTGGGCATTTAAAGCACTAGACCATATAGCAGGGCCACCAAATGCCTGAAATGGTTCGCTCCCTGCAAGAACAGTTGAGGCCGTTGCCAAATATCCTTCTGGGGAACTATTAGAAGTCATTGTGGAATTTGCTCTAATAAGCGTAGGAACTCTTAGAAGTAAAGGATTTCCATTAGCATCTAAATCCCCACTTAATACAGTCTGTTTTTTTTCTATGGATTGAGTTTGTGTAAGGTCAGCAGTATTTTTTAGAAGCCCAAAAGCATAAGTGATTCCGGTATCATCATCTAAAATAACCTGAACAATATCCCCTGATAAAACCTCCATATCCTCATGGTTGGGAGTTATTATTTTCCCATCTAATGGGCTTATGGTTGCATCTGCTCTAAAGTATAGCCATTTGACAGCACCAGGCCATGTCTTAGTTGTGCTTCCAAAAGAAGTTATGGTATCCGAACCATGAACATAATGAAAATTTCCGGTTGTATCCCAAATCTCCATAATAGGATTAGCAGGAATATCAACACCTTTTTTAATAAAAACCGCCCCACCTAGATAATTTGGAAAGGAAGTATTAACATGAGAAATAAGTCCATAATAAACAGAGTTTATTCTTCCTACTATTGGGGCATCATCATCAAGTTCATATTCAATTCTAGTTCCTTGCCCAGGCCCAATCGTATTAACATTTACTACCCACCCATGTCTTTCTGTCGTAAGAACTAATTTTAATCTTTTGAATTGAGTTATTTTATCTACCCAATCCCCTTCGATCTCTACATAGCCTGGCGATTGGTCAATAACCGATCCTGCTAGAACCCATTCACCTAATTGAGATACATCAATTCCACCACCTTGAGTTGGATCGTTTATTCCAGAGATTCCGAAATATTCCTCGATAATATTTCCATTACCATCAGATAAGATAAAATCGTATGCTTTGTTTACAGGAAGCCAAATTTCTAAATTAGCGTGTCCTAGAGAGTCTATTAGAATTGGATTGGCCCAAGCACTTGAGGCATCAGGTACTTTATATATTTTAGATAGGACTTGCGTATTTGCATTATATACAGTTATCTTCCCACCAACAGGAATCTTATTTAAAGCGTCCTTTAATTGGGCATGACCTATGGGGGATAATAGATTTGTATTAGGGTCAAGTGCCATTAGAAAGCCCTCATAAAAGTTCCTGATACACTTATTGCATCACCAGAAATACTTGCCAATGCTCCACTTCCACCATAGGCGGCGACATAATCTGCGGAGGATTGAGCAGGGTATCTTATTCTCAAGTTTACCCTATCAACAGTTTTACCCATTGGAATACCACCCCAAGTCGCCGCCCCTGCATACATACCAACTGATTCAATAGGAATAATTGCCTGATTTGAATAAGGGGCCACAGCAGTTTTGGAGTTTAAGTTTACGGAACTTACTATTAAATCTGTTCCAATATTATGAGGAAGGTCGATCCAAGAATCTACAACAGGGTTAAATTCAGACCATTGAATATTTTTTCTTCCATTATAAGCATAAGTTATTGAGATAGCATTATAAGAGGAAGTGTCTTTAACATAAGCCTCGCCTAAACAAATCATCTGAACAGGTCTTAAGACACCATCTTCCTCGACCTCATAGCCCTTCATTTGAGTAATATTAAAAAACCAAGGCTTTTGATAAACAGCACTTGTAGTCGGTAAAATAGGAACTAAATCATTATAGTAATTAACCATGTTAGGTCTAAATCTAAACTCATCAATATATCCAGGGGCGGTGTTGGTTTCTGCCAAATAAGAACCTATGTCTAAAGAATATATCTGCCACATTTGAAAGCTTGAAGTAACCTCAATATCTTGAACCCCATCCACATAAACCACATATCTGTTTCCAGTAAAAATAAAATTAATGTAGTACCAAGTATTTATTGCGAAGTTAGTCTTAAGGCCTGGCGAAGCTGTGGCCACATTCCAAGTTGTTCCATTTGAAGAAATATTAAGAGATAGTTTTGTAGCAACCCTTCCATAAGCAAGAATCATTGAGAAGTTAGGAGTAGCGGTTACTAAATCAACTATTCCTGTTAATGATTGAGGGTTCCACCAAAAGTCTATACTCCATCTAGCTAGGGTAATTCCCATATTTCTAGGGATTTTAACTTTTGCTCCTGCGGAGGAAAATAAAAGCGATCCTGCTCCAAACTTCTTAGCGATAGTAGAAACTGTAACAGTTCCAGTTGTAGTTATCGATTTATTTCCATAGGCATCTACTATACTGCTTATTGTTGCTGTATTATCCCCTCTTAATAAAACAGGAATATCCACAATATATTCAGGCTGATATTTTCCATAGATAGGAGCGAACTGTTTTGATTCATAAGTTATCTGACTAGATAGTGGATTTCTTCTCAGGTAGATATAATTGGTCGCCGCTTTTTCTATAGGAACATATTGATTTTCTACAGGTAGTGCCATTGTATGATCGTTTTGTCCTCTAGTGGTAAAGCCATCAGCGATAGAAACAACAGTTTGAACTTCGGTGAAATTTAATTCTACCGAACCATAAATGGATGGTGGAACAATATTAAGAAGGGAGCACTCGGCTATCATTATGCTTGCCCCACCCTGATTAGTTTTAACAAATAATCTATAATACGAGTAAGGAACATCATTTAGAAAATCAAAATAATAGGATTCATTAGTCAACCAAGTTTCAGTATCCAACCATTCTTTTAAATCCGTCCAAACAGCATTATCATTTGAACCTTGGATAACCCATCTTTCAGGCATTTCAGTAGGCAAACTTGAGGCAGAAGATAGCTTAACTCTGTTTACTACCACCGCTAAAGGGAAGGCTATTTTAAGCCATTCGTTTGTTGCCCCTGTTGACTCCCAAAAAGTTCCAGGCGTTCCATCAAATGCCTTCCATGCACTAGCTGTTCCCTTTTCAGAACTTGCCGTAACAGTATATCCTTGTTGAGCAGATGCCGACATTGTTGGCGACATTTGGGTGTAATCGGTTTTTTTAATAATGCTTTCAACTTGAGTGGAAACTGAGGGTGTAGTAATATCCGCAGACCTGTAGCCATAAACAAAAAAGTCTTGAACATACCAGTCGTTATGACTGACATTATCTATACCGACAAACTGAATCCCTTTCATTTGGGTTAAAGGAAGAATGTAGGTTTTATTAGAGGGGTTTTGGTTGTATCCGCTATAATACCATGCCTTCCAAACATTATCCATGTCTAGGTAATTTACTTGCCAAGTATCAATTTGAATGTTGGTGTAGTTATCTATGAAGGTAAATTTATTAACATAATATGGTTCTGGGAAAGTAAGCCCGAAGTTTTCACCATCCCAAAATCTCATACCAGAAGGGTTGTAGTCGTCAAACAGATACCAGAATCCATTTCCGAAACTAGGTGTTCCAAAGGAAACGAATCCCCTATCGTCATTTGAAGTCATAGGGAAAGGAGGAATATCATAATAGGGTGCGACTGTAACGGAGTTATTCTGAGTTTGATAAGGCCCAGTTAAAACTGTCTGCCTTGTTTGTAAAGGAGAATCCCATGTAGCGATTTCTGTCGCCTTATTAGACATGATTTGAGTTACTAGGTTTACTCCACCTTCTCCTGCGAATACCTCGATTATATCCCCTTGGATAATTTGCATAGCAACCCCTTGAGGGGTTTTAATGTTTTCATTATTAACTATGACAACACCAAGGTCTTTAAATAATAAATATTTTGATGCTCCTTCTTGGAGGGACTTACCCATATTTGTAATATCACCAGTACCAGTAACATGAGCGTAATTTCCACTATGCTCCCATACATTAATATAGCCTCCTGCGATTGCTAAATCATTTCCCCTTCTCTGCCATTGTGCCATAGGAAGAAAGTTAGGATATGATTGTGGAGCGTAGGAAAGAATTGAATAATAGGTAGTGGACAAAAATTCATTTATTACCGCATTTTCATCAAGGACTACATCAATATCCGTTCTATCAAGATCGGCATTATAGCTTACCTCTGAAATGAATCCGTAAACAAAGTTAACCGCCATTTTCAGTTTTACTCTGCGGAATTTATGGTAAACTTTTGTTCTATCTCCATTTATGTAAAAAGAATTAGCGGATTGGAAAACTCCTATATCTCCTTCAATCCATTCGTTATTAACTTCTTCTTCATCACCGCCAGTATCACCGCCAACAGTAAAATCATTTATCCCTGATATATTATCGTAAGTCCAAAGGAGGTTGTCGTCCTCGTCCATGAAAACGAATTTATATTTTCTTCCTTCTTGAATCCAAATAGGTTCATCAGGAAGTCCATATTGATTTAAAATAATGGGGTTGGTGTGCTGAACAGTTCCACCTCTATCAGAATAGGTAATTGCGAGGGTGGTAGTTTCGGCAACATAAGACCAAATCTTTCCACCCACTATGAGTGTTCCATCTACATTATAAACTTGGCTATTACCTATTGGTGATAAAATCATTTAATCCTCACTTTTGACCTGTTCTTGCGGCTGCACCGCCTAATTCTGGGAATAGCTGTTGAAGGACAGGGGCAAGTTTATTTAATTGTGGAGAACCCTTTAAAATATTTTGCATAACTACATCAGAGGTTAATCCTTTGGCTGCCAGGTTCGCACCTCCCATCATCCCTAGAATCCCTAATAA
>Ga0137428_1000666_pt1 | contig 14363 bp, 32 predicted proteins | sample EasRivERMZT718_2_FD_102305 | JGI IMG/M metagenome (GOLD analysis project Ga0137428, IMG submission 102305) | Soil microbial communities from meander-bound floodplain in the East River, Colorado, USA - East River MetaG ERMZT718_2 | ecosystem: Environmental > Terrestrial > Soil > Floodplain ...
ACTCATCATTCAGACTCCAATAGTATGATGGTCTGTCCTTCATTATACGCGCACTATACGCTGCGTCATCATCTCGTACTGGCGTACTAGAACCCGGCATGTAGACTGAACCATCCATCTTTACTTTCAATGCTTGGATGGTTGTATTACCTGATTGACACCGAACGAATCCACCTACATGATTGTACGCACCACTAGTCGAGCCGGCCCAACTAGTGAATGGACCTGCATAGACTGACGCGCGCTCACATGCTACGCCAGTAGTGATGATACACGGAGATCCAGGTAGAGCGTAGATTACACTCTGAGAGATGGGAGTAACTGGACCCGGACTAATTGCAGTGACAGGCATTGCTCGCTACGCTCGCACTGAATCTGATTTACTTCTTCGTCGGGGGTGTGAATACTTTCTGTTCAGTAGACTTCTGCGCACTCAGTACTGCGGGAGTACCATCAGTGAAGGTGAAGTTCATGGTGTTAGACAGTACACCCTGCTCACTCAATACGCCAACAGGTAGTACAGCAGGTGCAGCCCACACACTCATGTTCACGCCTGTAGTCAGTTCTGTTGCAGAGACGAATGTGGTCGGCTCCTCATATCCATTGAACACGATGATGGAACCAGATGTAAAGTTGGTACCATGTACGTGAATGGTGAATGATGGGTCGCCAATCTCCGCACTTGATGGTGTCAGACTAGTTACAGCCTGTACCTTCACACTACCACCAGTGAGGATTGCGGTGATAGCGACATACGCTTTATCTGAGAAGCGCGAGTCTGAACATGCTCTGTCCAGTACTTTCTTCACGTAAGTCTTTTGCTCATCTGTTACAGGTAGAGCAGGAGATGAGAAAAGTACTGGACTGAATGGATCTTGGTATAGAGCTTTCACTAATACAGGCATCTCTCATCTCCCTTTCAACTACTTGGGTTGCGCGCCTGAATCAGGCAATTCATTGTCAGGCACAAGGATCAGACCTGAACACGCGAGCCACTTGACGACAAACTTACCACCCGGACGTGGAGGCCACGTTGTAACGGGAGGTGTAGGCAGACTATTGTCTGGACCTAGTGTAGGATCGAATGGATACACTGGTAGTGTGATTGCATGTCCACCACCTGGTAGTGAGTTGTCTGGTCTACCATATCCCGGTAGACTGTTGTCTGGGCGACCGCCACCATAACCCGGCACACCGTATGATGGATCTACTGGTTCTCCACCTTCCATGAAGGTGATTAGTGCTAACTTGGATACTGCCATTATGTCTCCACTTCTGACTCTGGGTCATTGAACACTACTGCTTTAATTGCCCACATCGCAGTCTGTTCATTGTTTGTCACAGCGAGAGATGTGTGACGTGATGGTGGGCATACTTCCTTGATTACTTGTTCCACCTGACTGAACACTTCTCTCAATCTAGTGATTGCCTCTAATCCATGCGCGCTTGGCTTGTGATATGCGTAGGGTTTATCGATAGGCACTTTGTCCTACTCCTTTACGTCGATTACTTCAAATGAGGATTCCGAACGGAATGTGGGTGCGAAGATTACGAACTGGGGAGTTTTACTATCAGAAGATTCTGACTGAACCTGAGGAGGCTCAAGATCCTTGATGATGCCTGACATATTCTTAGCAATTACTGCCAAGTCCTTAGCATCTGCGTAGTCCAGCTTTTCCTGAGTGATTGCTTCCAACGCGCCGTTCAATGTCCTGCCGGCACGTTTAATCGCTCGTTGCCGTGACTTGTTGATGTGGCCTATGATGGATTTGGAAGGAGAGTCGTATGATGTGGTGGATGTTGCGCCCTTAGCGTATGCCGACACACTAGACGCGCTGATTCCAAACTCTGCTGCGAATTCTAATGCCGATTGTCTGCCGTTGATTACACTCTCCTCACCTATGAGTGCGCGCAGACTATCGGGTACATTTACGTCGCCATCACTTCTCCCACGTGTTGGTTTCTCTACAATGACAGCATGAGACTCTTTCTGATGAGACTCTTTTCTGTCAGTTGTATTGTCCAACTCTTTAAGAAAAGCATCATCGTCTACTAGTCCTATCGGCATAACTGTACTCCGGGGTCGGTAGGAATTCTAGCACGGATCGATCCTCCCGTCAAGTGGTCTATCTCCTTTGTTTTCAATCAGATCGGGTCACTGGATGGGACCATGTATTCCGGTTCATTACATGTATGAGACTCTTTATATGGGACCCATTTATCAGGAGGCTCAATTACATGTAATTACCCTGACACATGCGATTGCTACAATCCGACTTGAGCAAGTTTGTCAAGCGTCGAATATCATGGGTATACCGGCCTACCACACGTGTGCCGAAAAGTCAAGAGAAAAAAAAAATAAAGAACATTTTTTTTTCTCTTGACTTCGAGGCCGCGACCTGTCATACTTGGACTGGTGCCCATGAGTCGGACAAAGATAACGCTTGACACGGGGGCGGCTGGCATGGTAGGAGCCGGCGGCCTACATGTAGCCTGGACTACTTTTGGCAGGTCACAAGGCAACAATCTAGTTATGAGATTGTTCCCCTTTCTACCGTGGCTGTGGTATTCTCTCCTTGCCCGCCACGGAGTCGCAAGTTGACAGCCCGAAGGGCAAATATCGAGGGTCGGCGCGGTGACGCGACACCCCAAACGAGATTAACGCGACTACAGGTCACGGGAGGGAGGTGAGAACATGATTGACCAAAAGGATGTAGCGGAAGCCAAGACCGCGTGGACGGTTGCACTTCCTGAGCCCATCACGTATGAATTCTCGTGGAAGACATACGAGAATGACGCGGAGTTTCTCGCAACGCCGAACGCAGCGTTGACCACAGAGGAACAACGCGCAGTCCGCGACAACGAGGCCAAGAACAATGCTCGGCAACAGGCATTGGCACTCGCTCTCAAGGAAGCGGGTTACGTGCGGCCAACAGCAGAGAACAATGAGCAGGTCCGCTTGAAGGACATGCACAAGGTGTTGATGACCAGCAAGAAATACACTCACGCGGAAGCGCGGGAGATTGCTGCAAAGACACTGGGCCTTGTTTGGGCCGACTAGTAAGACCGACACCCTACCCCAGTCCATACGATGGGGTAGGGACTAACAGTAAGCCAACTACGAGGTAGGAACATGAAGAACCGCATACCGCACGAAGAACTTATCGCGCTCACACCCGCAACATGGGCCGCATGGTATCAGGAGCAGTCGGAATCGCTCCGCGCTGGTATCATGTTGGCGGTCGACCGCTTGCAGGTCGAGGGGCTGACCGCGCGGCAGGCAATGGTCTCGGTGTATGCCCTTATCGAGTCCGCGAAACTCGACGAACTCGACAGGCTTTACAACCTGCCGCACACCGTGAACTAGTCCGCATGGGCCAGTGCTTCCACAGACTGGCCCACTTCCCCAAACTGAGGTAGCCAAATGAATTGGACGTATAACATTCTGAATCTGAGCGTTTCAGAATTCAAACGCCTAAGGAAAGGCGTTCGCGTTCTGACATCATACGGTGTCACGTATGACGAAGCGGTAAGACTCATTATCGAGCGTATCGAGTATGTCCGCTCGAACCGCGACAGGCAGCGTATCGAACGCCGCGCCAGCTAATCCCCTACATGCAAGGTCCGCGCCATGTCACTACGGCATGGGCCTTGCATCTCGCCCCTCGACCTGGACCCGCGCTCGGCTCGGCACCCTGCCGCCCCATGAGCCTGGGGTCCATAATGTGCGCATAATGTGCGCAAATGTGTGCGCACTACATCACAATCCAACATATAAAAAACAACCCACATGTAATTTATGTGCGTAATTTCCACATGCTCAAATACATTTAGGTCAAGTGACCTATTGTATCATCCAGCGTAAGAAAGAGCATCATGTAATTTATGTGCGCGATTCTTACATGTAATGTCCCATAGTGATGACACCCCTCTCCCTCTCCCTACAGGTATATGGGGCGCTACATGACGGTTTCTTGACGGTCAAGGATTTGAAGGTTCTTTCTTCTTCTTCTTTTTATTTTTTTTTTTTTACATGTAATAATTAAATGTAATCCATCATGTAGCATCCCGAGGACATCCCCTTGACACCTAACGCTCCGATATGGTACACTGAGGGGGAGGGAGGGGTGCCCGATTTTGGGTACATTACATGTAATGGGCAAACGTACAAAGCACACGCACAAATACAGATATCAACGATTAAGCAAATTCAACGTAGGTTGGAGGTGCGCGCTCGACTATTGTGAACACTTCCTTCCACGTAATGTGGAGGATACAATCGAGGGGAGGATGTCGGTGTGTTGGGGATGTAGTGAGGACTTTAAGTTGGACGCACGCGCAATTCAGGATGAGTTGCCCATGTGTATCGACTGTAGAACACCGGATGAGAAGAAAGAGGTTGATGACGAATTGGATATTCGTTTGAAAATCGCGGCACGAGATAGAGTGGACGCATTCAGTGTGACAATGGCGCAGATTGAACAGTATCGCCGCATCATGGGAGAATGATTATGGACAGAGAACTGAAAAAGGCAATACTTGAAGAATTCTTAAACAGGGAAACACACAGAATCAGTAGGTCCATGTTATTGAGGAAAATGTGGATGCATTGTGAAAGCGGAAATCAGTTAGATGATGTAATGTCACAGTTCTGCGCGGCTGGCATGATTGATAAGGAAATAGTCTACATCATGCCACAGAAACAGGTTGACGAACTTACACGGCTATACACCAACATGAAGCCACAAATGAAGTAGGAAATTACATGTAAATTGGACCCCTAGGTTGCCTAGGCATAGGTCGCCTAGGGGTCCACCCGTAACCCCTTACCAGTCAACGACTTACGACCCCTTGACATCCTCCCGGCCACCTGATAAAATCGAGGTCCGGCGCAAGCCCTGACCGGGTTACATGTAATCCCTTACATGTAGCGGCACTAACCGATACCGAAAGGACGGACTACATGATTCGCGTGGTTCCAATCGACCAAGTAATTCCCCTACATGATGCGAAACCAGCTATGGTTCGCAAGATGGTCCGCGTGTTGGAAAAGCAGGGCCAGATTGAGCCGTTGCAGGTTCATCCACACGAGGATAAATTCCTCGTATTCGACCGTGATGCGTGGGGCGATGAGATTGTATTCGCTGCACGTATCCTGGGATGGCCGACGCTACTAGTTGGCATCACAGACACCTACGAATTCTGATTCCGAAAGGACAGCATCATGAAAAGGTTCTACTGCACAGTCTGTAAGCGCATCAAGCGGGTTCGGAAGTATCCTGCTAACGTAGTCACGCCTAATGCCGAGACGGTCACGAATCGTGTAGGCTCATGCACGTATCATCATCTGACGGCGCGTGAGAGATTCATTAGCGCGCACTCATTCGGTGAAACGGTCATCAACCGGAAAGTAGGCGTATAAATGTTGAACCATACTACACGTAAAGGCGACTGCGATTGCTGTCCCACCACGGATGTAATGCTCACACAGTCCAAGTTTGATGCGGGCATGATGCAATGCGCGGAATGCGCAGCAAAGGAAGCGCGCACTATCACGGCACAACAGACAATCGATGTAGCGCGCAAAATCGATGCGTCAATCGAACTGAAAGCAGACATCTTCAATGCGGCGACAGTATCATTCGTCGAATTGGAAGCGGCTGTAATGAATGACGATTCAATTCCAGCGGACCAGAAGAATTACAAGGTCGCGGAATTGGCTGCGGAGCGCATCGAGAAATTGAATCCTGTAATCTTCGAGGCGGAGCAAGCGGTAATCAAGCTGAAAAACGAGCGATACATGTGGCTCGAAAACACGCAGAAAACCGTCGCGAAGCTGCGTGTAGACCAGCAAGCGAAATTCAAGCTGCACAACATCAATTACAAGCCTGACGCGCCATCGAAGAAAGTTAAGACGGTTACACCTGCCGGACCATCACGTAAGGTCACATTCGACAAAGCTGCGGTGTATGCTGCGGCGAAAAAGTATGGGGTTCCTGCCGCGCAGGTCCAGTCCATCATTGTGTCGAAAGGTCTTTCGGCGGAAGGCGCGGCAAAGCATTTCGCGGAGTTGATGGGCCTCATCTAACAACAGTCGAATCCGAAAGGACGACATACTATGACACGGCAAGAAGCGTCACAATATCTGCGGGACAAGATGAATGAGCATGGACTTACAGACTGGTCCGTGCGCCTGAATCAAAATCCCGACAGTAAATTCCTCGGCTTGTGCTCCTATAAGGACAAGTGTATCATATTGTCCGCCCACCACATCGACATACATCCGACTGAGGATGTAAAGAATACAATCCTACACGAGATTGCACACGCACTCGTTGGGCCGGGCCATGCACACAATGAGACATGGGCTACGAAGGCGCGTGAAGTAGGATGCGACAACACTCTCCCATGCTCTAACCTGTCACTCGACCCACACATCATTGACGCGATACGTAGTGGCGCGGATGTGGAGGTGACCTTCGACACACAGGTAATCCGCACACCTCGATACACCGTTACACGGCTTCAGGATAAGTGTAACGTATGTGGCAAAGTCGCCAAAATGGCATCCGAAAGCACTATGACGATGCCGGGTGACGACCAACCTGATATGAAGTTTATCACGTTGGAATGTGGCCACATGATGGTCAAGTATATCCCCAAAGGAACCCCGTTCCACACGTTCCAGATGGGTGGTGACCCTACATGTCAGCACACATGGGATAAAAACCACTGTATCCTTTGCAATCGCTATCGTCCATACGACTTTCAAATCGAGGGCATGAAGTTCCTCGAAGCGGGATTGTCTGTAAACAAGGGTGCGGCGTGTTTCGATGAGATGGGCCTCGGAAAAACAATCCAAGCGGGAGGAGTAATCTACTTCAATCAGCTGACACTTAGCCCAACATTGTGGGTTGTCAAGAGCGCGCTCAAGTATCAGACTTCATCATTCATTCTCTACTGGATGGGTGACGAGCACGTGCCTCAGGTAGTGAACACGTCGAAGGATTGGCTCATTCCTGGTCTGAAGCACTACATCATCGGCTACGACATGCTGGTGCCGAAGTCGCGCACTCTGAAGAACGGCACAAAAGTCAACAGCGGATTCGATATCTCGCAGTTCGACCGTGTTGGCATTAAGTGTGTTGTGTTGGACGAATGTCAGCAGATTAAGAATGTTGACAGCTCGCGCACTCAGATGGTGCGGCGCGTAGTTCGCGACAGGAAAGTAATCCCTCTCTCTGGCACACCTTGGAACAACAGAGGTTCAGAACTGTTCCCCGTGTTCAACATGATGGACCCTGTTAAATTCAATTCTGCAGAAGGTTTCCGCCGACGTTGGGTTGACACGTATTACGTTGGCGCGTATGAGAAGGAAGCGGGAATTCGTAACATTCCAGCATTCAAGGAATACACGAAAGACTTGTGTATTCGTCGCGAGCGGACCGAAGTATTGCCTGAACTACCGCTCGTCAACAGGACGAAACTGAATGTTGTAATGACGGAGCAGGAGGAGCAGAATTACGATGCGGCAGTAGATGAGTTCGTCAAGTGGTACGAACAGCAGACCGAGGAATTAGGCGGCATGGCAATCATCGCTGCTATGGCAAAGATGCGGCGGATTGTAGCGTTGGCCAAGATTCCGGCAACGATGGAATACGTGAGCGAATTCATTGAGGATACAGACCGTAAAATCTGCATCTTCGCGCATCACAAGGACGTGCAAGAGATTCTCTATCAAGACTTGAAAGAGAAATACGGCGCGGAGATGCCTGTATTTCAGTTCGTGGCGGGTGGTGATGTAAACGAGACGCAACACAAATTCAATACTGCACCTAGAGCAATACTAGTTGCATCGCAACTCGCAGCAGGTGAGGGGCTGAACCTTCAGACATGTTGTGACTGCGTAATGCATGAGCGTCAGTGGAATCCGGGTAAAGAGGAACAGTGTGAAGGTCGCTTCATTCGGATTGGCTCGACAGCACAATCTGTGAGCGCAGTCTACGCGCACCTCGAAGGGCTTACAACCACAGACCCACAATTGGACGCTATCGTCGCACGTAAGCGTATTCAATTCCATGCGCTGCACAATAAGGGTGAAGCGACGAAGTGGAATGAAGATGCCATCATGAAAGAATTGGCGGCATCGATTGTGAACGCGCACAACGCCAAGAAGAACCGTAAAATCGTAGCGAAAGGGGCCTAACTGTGATTAACTGTCAGAAATGTGGTAAAGAGACTGGTCCTGCATTCGGACTGTGCTCCGACTGTATCCAAAAGGAGGATTCAACTATGAAGAACTACATTGAATTCCGCGTGTATCTGAAGCCTACTGTCGATTTCATGGATGCCGATGCTGCGGCAGAGGAATTGAAGGACTTCATTACGGACCAGCTTAGTCCTGAACAGGGCGCGCCACCATTCTTCACGCAAGATGTGACTTACGTCGTCAAATACGAGGTGAAAGACAATGAAGTTCAATGAGTTGAAATTCGTTGACATGCGCATGGGACAGCAGGCTAAGGTTGAGTTTCCGAATGGATATGGGGCCAGCATAGTGCAAGGCCCGTATTCATACGGCAACGAATTCGGCCTGTATGAATTGGCTGTGCTGAAAGATGGCGTATTGTGTTATGATACGCCTATTACGTCAGATGTGGTGGGCCATCTTTCGCCTGATGATGTGACGGCATTACTTCAGCAGATAGAGGCGCTGAAGTGAGGTTCCGTCACTCCGAATACGCGCCGTGGAGTGTTCCGACGCAGGAAGAAGTGTTGGAAGTAAACGCAGCATCAATCGTATCAGATTGCCGGGCTATCATAGCCGGCACTCTGGTACCACGTCCTTGGGCGGACTTCTCAGGTGTATGGAATCCACAAGAGAAGGAACCTATTCGACACAGGTCAATCGAAACAAAGAAACGGTGCTCAGAGTCACGTAAAGCCTACTACGAAAGTAAGGTTAGGCCAATGAATCAGAAGCAGGTAGGAATGTTCAGAAAGATGGTGAACCTACTTACTGCGAATGGATGTAATGTATGGGACGCGCGCATGAAGGCCCGTGAACTGTTGGGATTAGATGGGCCAATCGAAATCCGTCGATGATGTGCGCATCTTCAGTTGAAGGATGAAGGGGAGGGATGGAATCACTACTCATCGTATTCATTGTAGCGTTTGTAGCGGCAATCATCCATATTCAGAAGCAGGAGAATCAGAATGAAACTGGTCGAAAAGATTGAGGAACTAGAACTCACGAATCCAATCAGTCAGTCACTCATGATAGTGGCTACTAACAGCATCGAGAATGATAAGGCACTCCTAAAGATGGGAGAAGCCATCATCGAACAGGTGAATACTATCAGCAGCATGATACGTGAACACTCTCAGATGATTCTGGAATTACAGAGTCGGCAGCTGGAATTGTTCGAGAAGCTGACTACTCTGTCAGAAGTCGTTCATACGCACTTCGGTCCCACTGTCGTCACACACTAGGAGGTCACAATGCCCGAATCACTCAGCACACTTCAGTACATCACGCATCCAACTTACGGATGCTGCACCACCAGCGAACTCATGAAGCTGTCGAAAGATGACAAAGAAGCCATGATGAAGCTGAAGGAGTATGCCACGGAGGAGATGAAACTCCGCGGAATCGACATCAAGTAGTCAGTTGTGGCGGGTACAAATTAGGCGTCACCTGTTGGTCATTAGGCTAGCAGGTTGGGGACGAATAAACGACGGCGTAGAGTTTCCTAATTACTCTTTGGAGGCCGTGACCCGCCCCCATTTACTACTTGAGCTTTTTGATGGGGCTACAATCCATTCAGTGTTTGGCCCACTGAGCTTCTCTCGAAGTGAGGATTGTAGCTCCTTCAAAGTGCTCACGTAACTCGCTTAACTGAGGTGAACCATGAGGAAGAAAGTGACCGTAAAGAAGTATCGTATCCCACGTTCTCTCCGCAAGATGTTCCCGAAGGTGGAATATGCAGTAGACGCGCACGCACCAGTCTACGTCACAGTAGGTGAGAAGGATTGTAAGGATGCGCGGAAACTCAATCCATCCGAATGCGCACTCGCACGCGCAGCGCGTCGTGAGTTGCATGCTGATGGTGTCATCATTGGGATGAGCACATCCTACATCATCAAGGGAAACAAGGCGGTTCGGTTTGATACGCCGCAGTCGGTGGCACGTGAAATCGTCTCATTCGACCGACATGGTGATTTTGCAACAGGTGATTACCACCTGATTCCAAAGTCTCCATCGAATCAGTTCGGTGAGAAGAAGCGTGGAAACAGGGGTGGCGCAAACAAGATAGCGACTCGGAAGATTCACATGTCGGCGCGTGTCCGCATGTTGCCGAAAGGACGATAAGTGGACATCATCCTGCAACCGAAGAAGAACGTAATCATGGATGCTACACTCCTCAGCTCTCTCATGAGTTGTGGTAGGCTCCATGATTTACGTTTTAACCATCGTTTCATTTCCACGAGAGGTAAGTCGAACAGTCTCGAAGTGGGGACGCTCATTCATAAGGTGTTGGAGGTCTACTACAAACACATGATTAAGGGGTTTGACCGTAAGACTGCCATCGGTCAGGCTCTAGCTGCGGGTCAGTTGTATGTATCCGGATGCGCGCACTGTTCACAGGTTACTGAAGGCACACCATCATGCGGACATGACGTGATGGAGTATCCAGGTATGCAGAACACGGCAGAACATTCAGAGAAGTGGAATGTAGGTTGGAGGTTCGCACTCGACACATGCGAGAAATACTTCGACCACTACAAGGGTGACTCATTCATTCCACTCGCTTGTGAACAGGTTCGTGGTGAAGTGTTGTATGAGGACGATGAAATCCGCGTATTGTGGAAGGCGAAGTTCGACCTCATAATCGACATCAATCAGTACGGAATAGTGTCGATGGACCACAAATCATTCAAGCAGCGGCGTGATAAAACCACGCTCAGTAACCAGACTACTGGTCAATGCCTCTTGCTCAAGAGTCGGAACGTCATCATCAATAAGATTGGATTACAGTCCACTCTGAAGATTGATGAACGGTTGAGCCGTGAAGTAGTCTCATACAGCGCAGACAGACTGTTGGAATGGCAGTCTGAAATCCTTCCGTACTACGCATACAAGTACATCCAGTTCAGTGAGTCGGGGTATTGGCCTCCTAACTACACGCACTGTGACAACGTGTATGGTCAGTGTCAGTTCAAGAACGTGTGCGAAGCTGACAGAGGTATGAGGGAGGAAGTGTTGAGGACTGACTTCATGATTGGTCCTGTGTGGGATCCAACTAATAAGGAGGAGTGATGAGTAGGGAGGAACTAGAGTTACTTGAATCTTTGCTCAAGAACTTCCTCACATACGAGGTCACATACGATGTGATGTTGATTGAAGATGTGACACGCGCGTTAGCTGCCGTGCAACGAGAGATGGAACCTGTGCAACTCTCATTCGACTTTGAGAAGGACATCAATGCCTGAATTCAATTCGCTCAATGATATTAGGGATTATCTACCCAAAGCGAGGGTAGCATTCGAGATGCACGTCGAGTGCGTATGTGCTGAAGTTACTGACATCGCCAAACAAATCTCATCGGCATTGGGTGAAGTTTCTATTGACGAACTTAAGGATGGAATCATTCAAGAGTTCACTAATAGACTCAAAGAGCCTATGGAGATCAAGTAATGCCTAACATGAATGACGTGGGCTTCGATGCACTTTACGTGTTGATGAAGGGTGAGCCGGGACTGAGAAAATCGACTCAGGCTCTATCATTCCCCGGACCACAATACTGGTTCAGTTGGGACCGTAAGATGAATTCAATTCAATTACCCATGCGGAAATGGGGTATTGACCCGAAGTCAATTACATTCGATGACTATGACGACTGGAATAAACCCAAACAGAAGTTGGAGAAACTTCAGACTGACTGTCCTTACAAGACTATAGTCCTCGATAGTATCACGTCGATGGCAGACATGACGTTGCGCCAAACTACTCAAATGAAGTATGGCAAAACACGCGCATCCGGCGCGGCGGCAGGTAAGTTGATTGCTGGAATTGCAGTCAATGAGATTGAAGATTACAACGCTGAGTCTGCCGCACTTCAAGAGTTGATAGCGTTGACGAAGGACATCCACATTTATCACAAAGTGAATGTCATTCTTATCGCGCACGTCATTCAGGCTGAGTACCGGAGTACAACGAACAACACAACACACATTAGTCGGCAGATTGTTACAGCCGGCAAGAAAGTCGCGGCTAAAATCCCCGCGTATTGTGGTGAAATCTATCACTTCAATATTAAAAAGGGATTTGTTGAAGGAGCAGGAGGTGACTATTCACTACTAACTGAACATGCAGGTGACGACTTCGCTCGGTCTGCATTAGGTCTGGATAGAGAGATTGTATTCAATGACAAGCCTCTCTATGATACCTGGATTAAACCAGCCATAGCGAAGATGCAACAACCAACAACACCAACAACCAAGTTCTAACAACAGGAGAAACAGATGCCCATCATCCAATTCAGTGACCGCGACCTGCTGCGTGGCAAGGTCGTCGAGCCAGCTTGGTATCTTGTAACCATCAACAACATCGGGGAGGCTCCGTCGAAAGATGGTGGCTCTACAAACTACCCGGTGGAAGGTTCCATCGTGAAGAACGCGGACTCTGGTTCGGAGGAATACGCAGGTGTTCCGCTCGACTGGAATTTCAACAGCAAGGCGATTGGCTTTGCGGTTGGATTCCTTGCCGCGTTCGGTGTGGACGTGAAGGCAGGTGCGCGCTTCGACCTGGCGAATGCTGTAGGCAAACAGGTTGAGGTGTTTGTGGAGAACGGCGAGTGGCAGGGACGTATGGTCAACCGCGTCAACCACAAGTATCGCGCACTCCGCGGCTAGTACACACATGGGCCGAAACCTGAGCAACTATCTCAGGTAGGTGCTCTAACCATCGGTTGTGTGAATGCTTTGAGGGTTGCGGTAAACACGTAAAATGACGGAACCCTCAAGTCTCGGCCTATACTCAATTAGGCCCAACTAGTAGGAGAATGTATGTACTTAAACCCAGATGAGCCTGAGCAGCTAGAGCTGCCATTCGACCCTCCAGCGCGTCCTGTACCACCTGTGGACGAAGATGAAACCGGCACCGTCATTGACGAAGATGAAGATGACGACGAGGAATTTGAGGACGAGGACGATGATGATGAGGAAGATGATGACATCATCGTTGAGGAACCGAAAGATTCACCAGAAGACCGCTAAGTCCTTCCCCGACGAACTACGGCGGTTGTAATGGTGATAGGGGGCGCACTCAATACCACAATATCGTGGGTTACGAGTGTGCCCCCGCACTTGTGAAAGAGTAGGGAGATGACTGACCAAAAAATTGTAGGACGTGTAATTAAAGTCAGTAAGGAAGGATGGGGATTCATTTCATCGAAGAATATTGAATTCACCCGTATCTTCTTTCACTGGACTGCGCTGCAACAATCAACTATCCCGTTTCTCGAACTAAAAACGGGAATGCATGTAGAGTTTACACCCCTGAAGATTGATGGTAAGGGCTATCGCGCAATGCACATTCGGGTTGTTGAAAAGCCTAAGCCAAAGGAGGAAGTGAAAGATGAAGAACCTGATGTGTCCACACTGTCAGAATGACCGGCTTGACCTGATTGAATACATGCCTAGTTGGAAAGTATGGGTGTGTACTGTCTGTTCTAAAATGTTTGAGGTGATTGATGAGCGACTTCCACAAGGAACTACTGACAGAACTAGTAAAGGATTGGACTCTGATGCAACTGAACGAATACATCATCCAACTAGAACACCGAAGGAATGAGATGGATGAATGGATTCATCACGCCAAGATACTGCGGAGGAAGAAGTCGAAGAAAATAGTAGTGGATACTGGTGTAAGGGGTGGATTATGAGTAATGAGTTCACCGAGACACACAAAGAGACGCTGGAGAAGATTGCCAATCCACGCAATCCTTATTTCGGGCAGCAAGCAGCTGATGCGGCACTCAAAGAGATCAAGCGACTGCGGACGCGAGTGAACAAACTGCGGATGTTTCAGTACGAGAATCTTGGGTATGGGAAGTTCAAATGTCGCAGTTGTGGGTCACTCAAGCAGGTGGACTACGGCGACCACAATACGCCCACGACAGAACAGGCAGAACCCTGCAGCAAGAATTGTCCCTTTCAGACGGAGACGCCATGACCGACGCGCCGTTCACCGAGACGACGGAGTGCTGCCATGTTCCGATTGCGTCAGACCAACGGTTCTGCCCCAAGTGCGGCTATGAGGCCCGTGCCATGACCGACGCGCCGTTCACCGAATAAGGAAA
>Ga0137428_1000668_pt1 | contig 14353 bp, 18 predicted proteins | sample EasRivERMZT718_2_FD_102305 | JGI IMG/M metagenome (GOLD analysis project Ga0137428, IMG submission 102305) | Soil microbial communities from meander-bound floodplain in the East River, Colorado, USA - East River MetaG ERMZT718_2 | ecosystem: Environmental > Terrestrial > Soil > Floodplain ...
CTGCATCCCGGCGACGTGCTGATGACCGGCACGCCCGCCGGCGTCGCGCCGGTGAAACCCGGCGACGTGATCGAGGCGGAGATCGAGCGCATCGGCCGCATGCGCGTCGCGGTACGGTCCGGCTAGGGATGGTCTGAAAACGTCGCCCCCGCGAAAGCGGGAACCCATGCAGCATTGCGACGATTTTACGTGTCGGCGGCTATCGAAAAAACGGCGACCGGCTCGGTGAACCCGCGCACGGGGATATGCCCGACTGCGATGAGCTTTTCCTCGGGGAGCGCCTTCGCTGTGGTGTCCGACAGGAGAAGCGAGGTTCCGTGCTCCTTGCAAAGCGCCTCCAGCCGGGCGGCCAGGTTCACTGCGTCTCCGTGAACCGTGTAGCTCTGGCGCCCGCCGCCGCCGACATTGCCGGCCACCAGCAAGCCCGTATTGATGCCGATGCGCACCCGGATGCGCTCCCCGGCGAACTCGCGTCCTGCAACGCACGCCAGGATCGCACGCGCCGCTTCGAAAGCGTTCCGCGCGTGTCCCGCGTCCTCGACCGGCACGTTGAACGTCGCGAGCACGGCGTCGCCCTGGAACTGCGTGACGATGCCGTTGCGCGCGCCGATGATCCGCGTCACCTCGTCGAAATAGGCGTTCAGGATCTCGACCGTGCGCACCGCGCCGGCGCGCTCGGTCATCCCGGTGAAGCCCGCGATGTCCGCGAACAGCACCGTCGCCTCGCGCTCGACCGGGGCGAGCGCCCCGCGGCCGGCGATCATGGCGTTCACGATCGTCTGCGGCACGAAGCGCCCGAAAATACCCGACAGGGTTGCGCGGTCCCGCTCCGCTTCCAATTGCCGCTTGAGCGTGCTGCGCGCCCGCCACATCACGAGTGCGATCAGGACCGCGACCACCACGAGCGAGACCGCTTCCTGGATGTGGCCGCTGAGCCCCCCGAAGTTGGGGTGGAGCACGACTGCCATCACTTCATCGGCCTTCGGGTTTGGCGGAATCGCGCGCCAGTTGAGGGAACCGTCGACGCCGCCTGCCGCATGCAGGAAAGCGGCGAGCCAGCCGAGCGCCCCGGCGATCCCGGTCCACAGCACCATCCCCGGGGAGAAGCTGAAGGCTGCGATGCCGAGGATGACGAAGTAGAAGGGGAATACGGGAGCGCGAAACGTCATGACCGAAGGCAGATCAGCCGCGGTTTCGAAGAGCGGCTGGGTCGCCACGAGCACCGAGACGATGGCGATGTCCAGCGTAATGAAGACGTACTTGACCCAACGCCTGTCGAGGCGCGTCCCGATCAGGAAGTACTGCGCCAGGCCGAGGCCGGCGAAGACCGACAGGAGGAGCAGGTAATCGAGCGCACGCGACGGGTCCCTCGCGCGCGTTCCCACCAGCCAGAAGCCCAGCAGCACGAGGGCGACGGTGCGACCGATGATGGCGAGCTTGAGCCCGCTCTGCTCGGCGCGCTGGAACATCCTCGCCGCGTCGCCCGAGACCTCGGGAGTCAGTCGTCCAACCTTTTCTGTCCAGGAAACTTCGCCATGAGGCCTGCCGCGAACGCCGACTTCGGGCAAGTGTACGACGGTGGCGTCATGCTAGTCGATGTGTTGCGCTACCGGGCTAGCGCCGGAACGGCTTGAAGGGATTGGCAGGTATCTACAAGCGCCGGGGTTTCATAGCACCGCCACGAGCGGCGCCACGAGCATGATCAGGATCGCGGCCACACCGGCGATCAACGAGAACGCACCGATCCCCAGCACGACGAGGTCGACGCCTTTCATGACCGTGTTCACAGCACCTCCAGGATGTTCCTGGGATTGACGTCCACGACCCTGCTGCTGCAGTCGAAGCGAACGAGCACCTTGGTGCGGGCGATCAGCATTACCTCGGCGAACCTGTCGCCGCGCATCGAGTGGTCGGACGCCGGGTGCATCTGCACTCGGTCGCCGACGTTCAGTTCGTTCAATTCCATGTGAGTCTCCTAGTACGCGTGACGCAGGCTTTACTGCAGGAGCTGCGGCATGGTTGCGCGATTCGCCGCTCGCTCGCTGAACTCGTACTGGGACTTCGACCAGATTGTCTCCTGTACCTCGCCGAAACGTACACTTTTCCCCGTCAGATCGGTCAGCAATTGTGCGGCCTGCCGCTAACCTAAGTATTGACTTACCGACCCGTCCTCAACGCAGGCCGTGGTGGATTCGAACCGCCGACACTCCGGCACGGTCATGTTTCCACCGGCAGCAGCTTTTGCAGATCGACGGTCGATTTTTGACCGATCGCCGGCCCGTGACTCGCGAACCAGGCGTCCGCGGTCTGCCTGCCCAGGTCGAAGAGGTACTCGAGGAAGGTCTGGTAACTGTTGAGCTTGCTCGAGTGGGCGAGCTTTTCCATCACGTCGCTCGCTTCGATGGCATGGAAAAAGATGCGACCGAACCGGGTGCGATCGAGATGACCCTCGTCCACGAGCTTCAGGATGGCCCCGAGCGCGGACAGCTCCAGCCAGAAGGTCGAATTGAAGGCGATCTCGGTCACACGGTCGTGGATCTCGGTGACGCTGCGCGGAGTCTCCTTGCGATTGATGGGGTCGACCCTGACGATGATCAGGTCGCACTTCGGCATCTTGCGCAAGAGCGGCGCAATGGCAGGATTTCCCGTATAGCCGCCGTCCCAGTACGGTTGCCCGTCGATTTCGACCGCCGGGAATAGCTGCGGCAGGCACGCCGAGGCCAGCACGGCATCGACCGAGATGTCCTTGTTGGTGAACACACGCCGCCTCGCGGTGAGGCAGTTGGTCGCGCACACCATGACCTGAACTGCTTCCTGCGCGCGCAGGCCGTCGAAATCGATCAGATCGGCGAGCGGACCGCGCAACGGATTGAGCTTAGACGGGTTGAGGTCGTACGGCGACAAGTTGCGGCTCACCATGTCCCACGCCGTATAGGCAAGCGTTTTCTCGAGGCGCAGCTGCGCCACGGTCTCGCCCGACATCGGCCAGAAGTAGCTTGCCAGCGCGTTCATGTCGCCGATGGCGGTCCAGAACTTGCGCAGCCCCTGCCGGGCCTGCTTGGCTCCCCCTCGTACCAGGCCGTCCGCGAGAGCCACCGCGTTCATGGCCCCGGCGCTGGTTCCCGTAACGCCGATCACTTCGATCGTGGCTTCCTCGAGCAGGCGGTCAAGCACGCCCCATGTGAACGCCCCATGCGAGCCGCCTCCTTGCAGGGCGAGCGCGACCTTGCGTCGCGCGGGCGGCGAGCCTTTGTCGGCCATTGTCATCTCTCCCGAATATTCTTGGTAGGTCGTGGCGGATTCGAACCGCCGACCAACGGATCAAAAGTTCTGCTCCGCTGTACCCGATGATTCCACAAGACGGCTGAAGATTCCCTGAAAGATTTTCACCGTTAATCAGTTGCCGCACTCTGGTGCCCAAGGACGCCCAACGGAATACGCCCGTCGGGAGAGATCGACCGGCTGACCTCGCCGGCCAGCGGGCAGCTGATTTTGTGGGACCGACTGGACAAGGCCCAGAAGGCCGCTGACATCACCCTTGAGGAAGCCTACCGCTCATCAGCGCCATTCTTGGCGCCGGGCGGCCCGGGGGGGTATTGAGCTAGATCAATAACGCCCACGTTAGCTGGTCGATCATGGGTGAACTGGAGGAAGACGATGACGCAAATCATTCCGCAGAGCGGCTTGGCGCTGCTACGTGATCCGCTGCTGAACAAGGGCACCGCCTTCACCGAGACCGAGCGCGACGCGCTGGGCGTGCGCGGGCTGCTGCCGCCGCACGTGCTGTCGCAGGACGAGCAGGCGGCGCGCACGCTGCAGCACATCCGCCGCCAGCCGACCGATCTCGAGAAGTACATCGAGCTGAGCGCGCTGCACGACCGCAACGAATCGCTCTTCTTCCGCGTCCTCTGCGACCACATCGACGAGATGCAGCCGCTCATCTACACGCCGACGGTCGGGCTCGCCTGCCAGAAGTACGGCCACATCTTCCAGCGCCCGCGGGGTCTGTTCATCGGCGCCAGCGACCGCGGCCGCGTCGAACAGGTGCTGCGCAACTGGCCCTACCAGCCCGCCATCATCGTGGTCACCGACGGCGAGCGCATTCTTGGACTGGGAGATCTGGGTGCGAACGGGATGGGCATCCCGGTGGGCAAACTGGCGCTTTATACGGCCTGCGCCGGCATCCACCCCAATCTCTGCCTCCCGGTGATGCTCGACTTCGGCACCAACAACGAGGAGCTGCTCGCCGATCCGTATTACATCGGACTGCGGCAGCGCCGGCTGCGCGGCGCCGCGTACGACGAGCTGATCGAGGAGTTCGTGAGCGCGGCGCAGGAGGTTTTTCCGGGCGTGCTGATCCAGTTCGAGGACTTCGCCAACCAGAACGCGTTCCGGCTGCTGAAGAAATATCGCGAGCGCATCTGCACCTTCAACGACGACATCCAGGGCACCGCGGCGGTCGCGCTCGCCGGGCTACTCTCGGCGCTGCGCATCACGGGAGCAAAACTCGAGGACCAGAAGGTCCTGTTCCTGGGCGCTGGCGAGGCCGCGACCGGCATCGCCGACCTGATCGTCGCCGCGATGACGGATCAGGGCGCGACGCTGCAGGCCGCACGCGAGCGCTGCTGGCTGTTCGATTCCCACGGGCTCGTCGTACGCTCCCGAAGCGAACTGGCGGAGCAAAAGCTGCCCTACGCGCACGAGCATGCGGCGCTCGCCTCCTTCCCGGAGGCCGTGCGCACGCTGAAGCCGACCGCGATCATCGGCGTTGCCGCAGTGGGCGGCACTTTCACCCAGGAGGTCCTCGCGGACATGGCGCGCATCAACGCGCAGCCGATCGTGTTCGCGCTGTCCAACCCGACCTCCAAGGCGGAATGCACTGCCGAGGAAGCCTACCGCCACACCGGCGGCCGCGCGCTGTTCGCCTGCGGCAGCCCGTTCGACCCCGTGACGTTGAACGGCAAGACCTACGTTCCCCGCCAGGGCAACAACTCCTACATCTTCCCGGGGGTCGGGCTGGCCGCCATCGTGAGCCGGGCACGCCGCGTCAAGGACGAGATGTTCATGGCCGCGGCGCATGCGCTGGCGGAACAGGTATTGCCGTCCGACCTCGCCCAGGGAAGCCTGTATCCCGCGTTGCCGCGGATCCGCGAAGTCTCCGCGGCGATCGCTACGGCGGTGGCCGCTGCGGCGTATCGCCTGGGCGTCGCCGAGGCGCCGCGGCCCGCCGACCTGGGAGCGCACGTGCGTTCGCAGATGTTCGAGCCGCGATACAAGAGCTACATCTAGCCGTCCCCTTACCTGGCGAACTTGAGCTTCAGCGCGCCCATCTGGATGGCATGGCGCACCTGCGCGTTGTCGAACGCCGCGAGGCCGAAGGAATAGGTCGCATCCAGGTTGTCGAACTGCGCGTCGAACTTGCTGCCGGTGACGAGCTTGCGCGACATGACCGCGGTCCACTTACCGCCCTTCCAGTTGATGTTCGTGGCGATCTCGCCGCGGTCGCCCGTGAGCGGCGCGACGATGATGGAGGCCACCTCGTCGCCGGACTTGAACTTGCTGTCGTCGAAGGGGACTTTGCTCTCGTCCTTGATGTAGTAGGTGCCGCCCTTCTTGTTCGCCGGGAGGGCGTTCTTGCTCATGAACTCGGGCTTGCCGTCGATGAGCTTCACGTCGGCATAGCCGCCGCCCGCCTTCGGATCGCTCTTGCGCCCGGCCTCGGGCGCCTTGTCCTTGTCGAAGCGCGTGCTGTCGAGGTACTGGTCGTCGGTCTGGCCAATGTAGCCGGTGCGGATCGATTTCATGTGCCAGATGTCGCCGATCTCGCCCTCGCTTGCCGTGTACTTGTTGCCGTAGGGCTTGCCGGCCTCGCCCGCGTGGCAGGCCACCATGCAGCCCTGCTCGTTGAATCCCTTGATCGAGTTGTTAACGTTCCAGATGAGGGCGAACTTGTCCTCGTACACCTTGTTGTTGTCGCCCCCCTTGTCCTCAGGATCCTTCAGCTTGATCCACTTGCCGTCGGCCTGCTTCTGGAACGGGCTGCGCCGCACCGACTGGGTCGGGTCGTCGTACTGAAGGAGCAGGTAAAGCATGTCGCCGCTATAGACGGCTTTCAGAGTCGCCGTCGTGCTGCCGTCCTTGAAATTCTTCCCTCCCGTGAGCGGCACGCTGAGCGGCTTGGCGTTCGCCCAGGCCGGATCTGCGGCGCCGGCAGCGAGCTTGGGGGGTTGCGCAACCTTGACGGCGGTCACCGTGTCGGCGCCGATCGCAGCAGTGCTGAGTGCAAGCGCGGCGAGCACCCCGGGTATGGCGGTGACGATCCTTTTGAGCATGTCGGTTCTGCCTTTCTCGCGTGTCCTCACGCGAAGCCTATGGCCGCAACCGCCTCAATTCGAGGAGCGGCCGCGGCACTCACTTGCCGTCGCTGGTCATTTCCTGAGATCCAACGACACTTTCTCCAGGTTTTTTTGCATCGTTTCCCAGGCCTGTTTCATGACGGCCTGCAACTGCGCGCCGGCCGACTCGTTCGCGGCAGCGATTTCCTGGAATGTCTTCTGCGCCGCATCGCGGCTCGCGCGCAGATCCTTGATCCGCTCGTGATACGCCGCGCGCGCTTCGGCGCCCGCTTTTTCGCCTTCAGCCGCGAGCGCGTCGACATCCGCGTCCCATTTCTTCAGTTGCGTTTCCATCCTGGCGACATACTCGGTATTGATACTCATGGTCTCGATCCTTCGTGTGTGTGCATCGGTAAGTTCCGCATGCAGGACCACCATAGGCCAAAGACACCGGGGTATCTGTGCGCCATCACACGCAATCGAAGCCGAGCGTGATTCGCGGCCGACGCCACGCCGCGGCCGGAAGACCTACGTTTTCCCTACGTTCATACGGCGTCACCGGCCACGGAACGCTGTGGAGGACTTGGTAGGTCGTGGCGGATTCGAACCGCCGACCAACGGATTAAAAGTCCGCTGCTCTACCAGCTGAGCTAACGACCCACGCCCAAAACGCGGATTTGCTGCGGAAAGGGGCGGATTTTATCAGCCCTGACGCTCGATTCGCCAGACCTGGTACTTCATCGTCGCGGCGGAGCCCGCGACGATCGCGACGAAGGTCATGATCGAGCCGAGCGCGAGCGTCGAGAACCCCGAGATCCCCTGCCCGATGGTGCAGCCGAGCGCGGTGATGCCGCCGAAACCCATCAGAATGCCGCCAACGATGTGGTTCGCCGTGTCCTCGGCATTGCGGAAGCTTTCCCAGCGGAACCTGCGCGTGGCGAGCGCATAGGCCGCCGAGCCGGCGATGACGCCGGCGGCGGAGGCGATGCCGTACGTGATGATCTTCGACTTGTCGGTCCACAGCATCAGGTACTCGAGGGTGAAGGCGAAGGGCGCGACGAAGGAAAACGACTCCATGCGTCCGGTGTTGGTGGCGACGAAGGCTTCCTGCAGCGTGTTCGGGTCTTCGGCGACATGGCCGATGTGCCCGCTTACGTACCAGCCGCCGACCACGACGAGGCCCGTCACCACTCCGCCCAGGGTGTAGTCGAAGGTCGAACGGAACTGCTTGCTGGAGTAGATGTACGCCAGCAGCCCGCCCCCGATCAGCGCGGCGAGGATCGCTCGATTGAGAGAAAGGAGGGCTGGAAGATCCTGGCCCTGCGGGAGCGTGATGGTCGCCTTCTCCAGAACGCCGACGCGAAAGGCGCCGAGCAGTCCGCGCAGGGTCATGTACGCCGCGATGCCGAGGAAGATGTAGACCACCAGCGATTTCAGGTTTCCCGTGCCGACGCGAATGAGCGTCTTGGAGCCGCAGCCCGAGCCGAGGGTCATGCCGACGCCGAAGAGGAACCCGCCGACGAGGTAGGAGAGCCAGGTGAAGTTCGGGCCGGGATAGATCGACTTCGACAGGTCGACCACGCCGGCGAGGTGCAGCGCGCTCGAGCCGAGGAGCGCGACCGCGATGGCGAGGAGCCACATGCGCAGGCGGCTGGTGTCGCCCATGTTGACCCAGTCGGAGACCGCGCCCATGGTGCAGAAGTCGGTCTTGTTGCCCACCGCGCCGAAGATGAACGCGAGGAGGAACGCTCCTCCGACTACATACAGATATGTTTCGTTCAACGCTTGGAAAAGGCGGCGAGGCGCTGCTTGGCGCTCGTCGCGGAGCTGCTCCCCGGATACTTGGCGATCAGCTCTTCGAGCGTCTTGCGCGCCGAAGTCCGGTCGCCCATCGTTTCCTGCGCGCTCGCGATCGAGAGCATCGCATCCGGCGCTTTCGGGCTGTCGGGCCATTGCACCAGCAGCTTGCGCTGGGCGGCGATGGCGCTCTTGTAGTCGCGCTGGCCGGAATGGGCCATGCCGATCCAGTACTGCGCGTTCGCCGCGAGCGAGCTGCTCGGGTAGGTGACGAGGAACCCCTGCATCGCAGCGACGGCGAGCGTGTAGTTGCCGAGCTTGAACTGATCGAGCGCGGCCTGATACGCCTTTGCCTCGGCGGGAGTGGGCTCGGTATCGGCGACCGACGGCGCGGGTGCGGGCGGCTTCTCGGGCACCGCGGCCTGCTGCTCGCGCGCCTGCTCGAGCTTGCGCAGGCGCGTGTCGATGTCGAGATAGAGCTGTTTCTGGCGCGCTTCCGCAGTCTCGCCCTGATGGCTGAGGACCTCGAGCTGGCCGCGCATTTTCGCGATCTCACCGCGCAGGACGTCGATCTGGTTCGAGATCTCGAGCAGCGCGCCGCGGTCCGCGGCCCGCTCCGACGCCTCCTGGGCGGCAGTCTCGGCCTTGCTCAGGCGCGCCTCGGTCGTCTGGCGTTGCGTCTCGACCTGCTGGCGCAGCAGCTCGATGCGGCGGCGCGCTTCGTTGTCGTCGAACAGCTGCCCGAACGCGGGGAGAGCAACCGCGGAGGTAAGAACAAAAGCGATTAGCCGCATCAGAACTCGCCGCTATACAGGATGTCGCTGCGCCGGTTCTTGGACCACGCGGTCTCGCTGTGGCCTTCGGATTGCGGCTTCTCCTCGCCGAGGCTCACCGACTCGATCTGGTCCTCGCGCGCGCCGAGAAGGATAAGCATGCGCTTGACCCCGTCGGAGCGGCGCTGGCCGAGTCCGACGTTGTATTCGCGGCTACCGCGCTCGTCGGTGTTGCCCTGGATCAGCACCCGCGTCTTGGGATTCTCGCGCAGGTACTTGGCGTGCGCCTCGACCAGGTTGCGGTATTCGTCCCGGACGTCGAACTTGTCCAGCTCGTAGTAGATCGAGCGCTTGGAGAGGATGTTCGCCGGGTCTTTCAGGGCGCTCGCCGAATCCTTGCGCCCGGAGGTGACGTCGACCGCGGCGACCTTCGGCCGCTCGACGGGTTGCGCCTGGGCGCCAGGCTTGCCGGCGCCGGGCTTGGTGCGATCTTCGACGCTCGCTGCGGCCGCCTGGTCTTCGGGAGTGGTCTGGCAGCCCGCCGCCGCGAGCAAGAAAGCCAACAGGATGAACAATGCGCGCATGGGTTTCACTCCTTTCATTCGTTGAACGGCCCCCACGCCGGCTCGCGAACGTCGCCACCCGAGTATGGCAGGTTCTGCCGGATGCGGCCGTCGGAAGACACGGCCGACAGCACGCCGCGGCCACCCCTCACCGTGGCGAGCAGGATCATCCTGCCGTTGGGGGCGAAGCTCGGCGACTCGTCGCGGTCGCTGTCGGTAATGACCTGCACCTGTTGATTCGACAAATCGAGCAGCGCCACCTGGAACTTGCCGGCTTCGCGCGTCACATAGGCGAGCACGCGGCCGTCGGGGCTGGGGCGCGGCGAGACATTATAGCTGCCCTTGAAAGTCACGCGCTGCGGCTCGCCGCCGGTCGCGCTCATGCGGTAGATCTGCGGGCTGCCGCCGCGGTCGGAGGTGAAGTAGAGCACCTTGCCGTCGGTCGAGTAGCGCGGCTCGGTGTCGATCGAGTTGGAATTGCTGATGCGCCGCCGCGGGCCGCTGCCGTCGGAATTGAGGAGGTAGATCTGCGAGCCGCCCTCGACCGACAGCACCACGGCGATGGTCTTGCCGTCGGGCGCCCAGGCCGGCGCCGAGTTCGACCCCTTGAAGCTCGCCACCACCTGGCGCTTGTTCTCGGACAGGTGGTGCACGTAGACGATCGGCTTTTTCGATTCGAACGACACGTAGGCGATGCGCCGCCCCTCGGGCGACCACACCGGCGAGATGATCGGCTCGTTCGAGCGCAGCAGGTACTGGGCGCGCTCGCCGTCGGCGTCGGCGATCTGCAGCTCGTAGGTGCTGCCGCGCTTCACCACGTAGGCGATCTGAGTAGAGAACACGCCCTTCTCGCCGGTCAGCTTCTCGTAGACGAAGTCGGCGATGCGGTGCGCCGCCGCGCGCGCGTTGTCCTGGGTGAAGAGATACGCGATCGCCCCGAGCGGCGCCTGCTTGACGATGTCGTAGACGCGAAACCGGACCTCGAAGCGGCCGTCGGCATGCTTCCCGACCGAGCCCAGCACCAGCGCGTCGGCGAGGCGCGAGCGCCATTCGCCGTAGCTCACCGGGGTATTCTCGTTCGGGGCCGGCGACAGCGGCGGCACCTCGAGCCCGCGGAACAGCCCGCTCCTCTCCAGGTCGGCGCGCACGATCGCGGTCAGGCTCGAGCCGACCGCGGCCTCGCCGCTGAACGGCACCACGGCGATGGGGGTGCGCTGCGCCCCGGCCCCGGTGATCTCGATCGAAAGCTGGGCCGCCGCTTGTGACGCAGCTACCAGGAACACTAGTCCAAAAAGAAGTCGCAAGCTGGTTTTCTCCCGATGTTCTTGTAAGCGCATGCTATTTGTCATGCGGGCGGAAAGTAAGTTTCAACTCCCGCGAAAACGGCACGCCGGGCGGGGGCAACGGAAGCGGCGAGGACTTGAGGATCGCCCGCTCGACCGCGTCGTCGTAGGCGGCGTTGCCGCTCGACTTGATGAGCTTGATGGTCAGCACGTCGCCGGTCGGCAGCTGCGCTACCAGGAAGATCGCCTCGGGGTTGCCCTGGATGTCCTGCGGCAGGATCCAGCCCCCCTTCACCTTCGCCTGGATGCGCGCGATGTACTCGTTCAGCGCCTTGGTCTTGGCCGCGGCCGCGGCCCGCTCCGCCTCGGCCTGCTTGCGCGCGAGAAGCTCGCGCAGCTCGCGCTCCTGGCGCTGCTGGTCGAGCGCCTTCTGCTCCATCGCCACCTGCTCCTTCAGCCGCTTGTCGAAGTTCGGGTCGGCCTTGGGCTTCACCTCCGGCTTGGGCTTGGGTTTCGGCTTGGGCTTCTCCGGAATCGCGATCTGCGGCTTCACCACTTTCGGCGGCTCGGGCTTCACGACCGGCGGCGGCTCGACCTTGGGCGGGGGCTTCGGCTCGACCACCGGCGGCGGAGGCGGCGCGTCGACCAGGTCCACCTCCACGACGTCAGGCGCACTGACCTGCCAGCGCACCCCGAGGACGAGCACCGTGGCGAGCACGATGTGCACCAGCGCCGAAAGCACGAACGATCGGCCCATCCAATGCTCATTGCGCTGCCAGAGCCCCAGGGTCAGGGTGCTCACGAGGAGGTCTTCACCTGCAAGCCGACTTTCTGCACGCCGTGCTTGCGCAGCTCATCCATGACTTGCAGTACCGACTCGTAGCGCGCGTTCTTGTCGCCGCCGATCAGCACTGACAAATCGCCTTTGTTTTTTAGACTTTTGATAAACCCTGGAAGCTGAGCCCGGCTAAGCGACTGCTCGTTCACCACGCCGCCGCGCGCGTCGCGCTGGCGCACCACCAGGCCCTGGTCGCTCTTCACGAAGATCTCGAGCGGCACGAGGCGCGGCGCGCTCGCCTTGTCGACGGTGGGGAGGTCGATGACCGCCGGCGTGACCAGCGGCGCGGTCACCATGAAGATCACCAGCAGCACCAGCATCACGTCGACGTAGGGCACGACGTTGATCTCGTGCACCGGCCCTCGTTTTTTGCGTAAGGCCATTACCTCACTGCTTGCCGATGGAGGATGTTCGAGAACTCCTCCATGAAGCTCTCGAAACGATTGGCGAGGCGTTCGATGTCGTGCGAGTAGCGGTTGTACGCCACGACCGCGGGAATCGCGGCAAAGAGGCCGATCGCGGTGGCGACCAGCGCCTCGGCGATGCCCGGCGCCACCTGCGCGAGCGTCGCCTGCTGGACGTTCGCCAGGCTGCGGAACGCGTGCATGATGCCCCACACCGTGCCGAACAGGCCCACGTAGGGGCTCACCGAGCCGGTCGAGGCGAGGAACGCGAGGTGGCGCTCGAGGAAGTCCATCTCGCGCTGGAAGGTGGCGCGCATCGCGCGGCGCGCGCCGTCGACCATGTCGCTCGCGTCGGTGCCGGCGCGCTGGCCGCTCCTCAGCTTGGCGAACTCGCGGAAGCCGGCCTCGAAGATGCGCTCCAGGCTGCCGATGGTGTGGCGCTGGTTGACCGCGCCCTGGTAGAGCGCGTTGAGATCGTTGCCACTCCAGAACTCGCGCTCGAACTTGTCGGTCTGCACCGCGGCGCGGCGGATGGCGAACCACTTCTGGAAGATGAACATCCAGGACATGAACGAGACCGCGGCGAGCAGCAGCATCACCACCTTGACCACGATGCTGGCGTTGAGGATCAGCGTCCAGATGTCGAGGTCTTGCGTGACCGTCATTTCGAGAGCGCCTGTTCGAGTTCTGCGGGCATGCGCGCGGGCTTCATCCGTTCGCGGTCGACCAGCGCGAGCGTGACGTCGGCTTCGACCAGCAGCTCGGCGCCGCGTTCCACGCGCTGCCGGAACACGAAGCTCGCGCGGCCCATTTTAACCACTTCGGCACTCACCGAGAGCAGCTCGTTGAGCCGCGCCGGCAGGTGATATTTCACGTCGATGCGATGGACCATAAAGAGCGTCCCGTGCTCCTCGACGAAGCGCGCCAGATCGATGCCGGCTTCGTTCAGGAGCTCGGTGCGGGCGCGCTCCATGAAGGAGAGGTACTGGGCGTGGTACACCACGCCGCCCGCGTCGGTGTCCTGGTAGTACACCCGGACGGGGATCAGGTATCTGACAACAAGTCCTTCACGGCCGTCGGTGCCACGATGCCGAAATGGCGGTACGCCGAGAGCGTCGCGATCCGGCCGCGCGGCGTGCGCTGCAGGTAGCCCTGCTGGATGAGGTAGGGCTCGAGCACGTCCTCGATGGTGTCGGCCTCTTCGCCGACGGCGTGCGCGAGGTTGTCGACCCCGACCGGGCCGCCGCCGAACTTCTCGATCACGGCGAGCAGGAGCTTGCGGTCCATCGTGTCGAGGCCGAGGACGTCGACGTCGAGCATCTTGAGCGCGGCCTCGGCGACGGGCTTCGACACGGTGCCGTCGCCCTTGACCTGGGCGTAGTCGCGCACGCGGCGCAGCAGGCGGTTGGCGACGCGCGGCGTGCCGCGCGCGCGGCGCGCGATTTCCCTGGCGCCTTCATCCTCGAGCTCGACGTTGAGGAGGCGCGCGGAGCGCTGCACGATCTTCGCCAGGTCGGCTTCCGAGTAGAACTCGAGGCGTGCGACGATGCCGAAGCGGTCGCGCAGCGGGTTGGTCAGCATCCCGGCGCGCGTGGTCGCCCCGGCGAGCGTGAACGGCGGCAGGTCGAGCTTGATCGAGCGCGCCGCCGGCCCCTCGCCGATCATGATGTCGATCTGGAAGTCCTCGAGCGCCGGATACAGGATCTCCTCCACCACCGGGGCGAGGCGGTGGATCTCGTCGATGAAGAGCACGTCCTTGGGCTCGAGGTTGGTCAGCAGCGCGGCGAGGTCGCCCGGGCGCTCGAGCACCGGTCCGGAGGTCTGGCGCAGGTTCACGCCGAGCTCGCGCGCGATGATGTGCGCGAGCGTGGTCTTGCCCAGGCCCGGCGGGCCGAACAGCAGCACGTGGTCGAGCGCCTCGCCGCGGCCGCGCGCCGCGGCGATGAAGATCTCGAGCTGCGCGCGCACCTTCTCCTGGCCGACGTACTCCGCGAGCGTCGCCGGCCGCAGCGAGCGCTCGAACTGCTCCTCCTGCGGCGAGTCGGGCCGCGCCGAGGTCATGCGGTCGGGTTCCACGCTCATGGCTGCGATTCTGCCAGAGCGGCGAAGCGGCTCAGAAGCGGTATTCCACCCCGATCGAGAGCATCTCCACTTTGAGCTTCTCGGTCTTCTCCCACTCGCCGCGTGCCGCCCAGTTGGGCGCGAAGCGCAAGCGCAGGCCGAGGCCATAGTGGAACTCGGTCTCGTCGCGTTGGGTGGCGCTCGAGGCCGGAGTCTCCTGCTCGGTCATCAGGAAGCCCGCCTTGCCGAACACCGAGAACTGCGGCGTGAACTCGAAGCTGCCCACGGCCGCGACGCCC
>Ga0137428_1000669_pt1 | contig 14322 bp, 11 predicted proteins | sample EasRivERMZT718_2_FD_102305 | JGI IMG/M metagenome (GOLD analysis project Ga0137428, IMG submission 102305) | Soil microbial communities from meander-bound floodplain in the East River, Colorado, USA - East River MetaG ERMZT718_2 | ecosystem: Environmental > Terrestrial > Soil > Floodplain ...
CTGCGAGGCGTACGCGGGCGCGGCAAGGAGCATCGCTACGCCGGCAAGCGCGATCGCGACCGCGACGCCCAGCGCCGAAGCGAGGGCGAGGAGCGCGAACAGGGGAAGCGTCGGTCTGGGATGTTTTTCGGTTTCCATGAGTCCGGCATCTAAAGGACGAAAGCCGAACGCGGCACGGATGAAGAGGAGGCAAAGCGGCGAACAATTCTGGCAAACCCCGGGCGGCGGGCTTGGGACCCGGCGCGTTGGGCTATATTCGCCGCCATGTCGCGCCGCATCGCGATCGTCGAGGACGAGCCGGTCATTCGCGCCAACTACGCCGAGGGCCTGCGCAAGCACGGCTTCGAGGTCGCCGCCTACGCCGGGCGCGCCGAGGCGCTCTCGGCGATGAGGAGCCGGCTGCCCGACCTCGCGCTGATCGACATCGGCCTGGGCGCCGACGTCGACGGCGGGTTCGCGCTCTGCCGCGAGCTGCGGGCGCTGTCGGCGGCGCTGCCGATCATCTTCCTGACCGCGCGCGACAGCGACTTCGACACCGTGGCCGGCCTGCGCCTGGGGGCCGACGATTACCTCACCAAGGACGTGAGCTTCCCGCACCTGCTGGCGCGCATCGCCGCGCTTTTCCGGCGCGCCGAGCTGGCAGGCGATGCGGCCGCCGCGCCCGAGCGCCTGGAGCGCGGCGCGCTGACGATCGACCTCAAGCGCTTCAGCGTAGCCTGGCGCGGCGCCGCGGTGCCGCTGACGCTGACCGAATTCTGGATGGTGCACGCGCTCGCCAAGTTTCCGGAGCACGTGAAGAACCGCGAGCAGTTGATGCGCGAAGCGAATCTCGTGGTCGACGACGGCACGATCACTTCGCACATCAAGCGCATCCGCCGCAAGTTCCTCGCGGTCGACCCGGCGTTCGACGCCATCGACACCGTGTACGGCATGGGGTATCGCTGGCAGGCATGAAGCGGCCGCGCTTCAGCTTGCGGGTGAAGCTCGCGCTCGTGCTGCTTGCCCTGGCTGCGCTGCCGGTCGCGGGGATCCTGTACGTCAACGAGGTCGAGAGGTTCCTGCTTCAGGAGCAGGAGCAGTCGCTGCTCGCCGTAGCGCGCGCGGTCGCTACCGCCCTGCACGAGCGGCCGCAGCTCCTCGCCAGCGCCTCCGGGCGCGATGACGAGGTCGACGCCATCCTGCTCGGCCTGCAGCGCGCCTCCTCGCGCATCTGGGTAGTGGATGGCCGCTACCAGGTGATCGCCCAGGCGGGCAGCCTGCGCCGCGCGACGGAGGTGGCCGCCGAAGCGCCCTGGTGGCAGCCCTTATTTATCCATACGGTTGGGTGGGTCATTCCGCGGCCGACGGAGGACTTCACCGAGGGCCCGCCCGAGGATCTACTCGCCACCGGCTCGGACGTGGCGGCGGCGCTGCAGGGCACGCCGGCCACGCGTGCGCGCCACACCCGCGACGGCCGCGCGGTGGTGATCTCGGCAGCGCACCCGATCTGGACCGGCGATCAGGTCGCCGGCGCGGTCGTGACAGAGGAGACGACCAACTCTGTGATGTCGGTGAAGAGCGCCGCGCTCGAGCGCTTGCTGCTCCTCACGCTGGCGGCGTTCGCGGGCGCGGCGGCGCTGCTGATGGCATTTGCCACCCGCCTTTCGATGCGCATCCGCAGGCTGCGCGACGAAGCCGAATCGGCGATCGATGCGCACGGCCGCATCGCGCGCCTGACGGCGTCGCAGGCCGACGATGAGATCGGGGACCTGTCGCGCAGCTTCTCGGCGGTGCTCGAGCGCCTCGCGGAGCACCATGCCTACCTGGAAGCGATGGCCGGGCGCCTGTCGCACGAGCTGCGCACGCCGATCGCAGTGGTTCGGTCTTCTTTGGAAAACCTGAAAATATCCCGGGAAAATCATGATCTCTACATCGATCGCGCCGAGCAGGGCCTTGCGCGCCTCGGCAGGATCCTCGAGCGGATGACCGAAGCCTCGCGCCTCGAGCACAGCCTGAGCGCGGTCGAGCGCAGCCGCTACGACCTGGCCGCGGTGGTGCGCGGCTGCGTCGAGGGCTACCGCATCGCGTATCCGAAGGCCGCGTTCGCTCTCGAGGTCCCCGAGCGCCGGGTCGAAGTGGAGGGGGCGCCCGACCTCGCCGCGCAGCTCCTCGACAAGCTGGTGGAGAACGCGGTGGACTTCTCGCGCGGCGCGGCGCCGGTACGCGTCGCGCTCGAGGAGGCCGGCGGCGCCGCCGCGCTAACGGTGTCGAACAAGGGGCCGCTGCTGCCCGACAAGATGCGCACGCGCCTCTTCGAATCGATGATCTCGGTGCGCGACGCGTCGGGCACCGCGACGCCCCATCTCGGCCTGGGGCTGTATGTCGCGCGGCTTATCGCCCAGTTTCACGGCGGCACCATCGCCGCGTCGAACCTCGCGACCGGCGACGGCGTGGCCCTGGGCGTGCGCATTCCGCTGGCATGGAAATGACCTGCGACCTGCTGGTGGTCGGCGGCGGGATCAACGGCGCCGGCATCGCCCGCGATGCGGCGGGACGCGGCCTTTCGGTGACTTTGGTGGAAAAAGCGGATCTTGCGAGCGCGACTTCATCGTCCTCATCGAAGCTGATTCACGGCGGCCTGCGCTATCTCGAGCACTTCGAGTTCCGCCTGGTGGCCGAGGCGCTCGCCGAGCGCGAGATCATGCTGCGCATCGCCGGCCACCTCACCTGGCCGACGCGCTTCGTCGCGCCGCACGTCCCGGAGCTGCGGCCGCGCTGGATGATCCGGGTCGGGCTTTTCCTGTACGACCATCTCGCGCGGCGCTCGCTGCTGCCGGCGTCGCAGGCGGTGCGCCTCGACCGGCCGCCCTATGCTTCCGGGCTGCGGCCGGAGCTGAAGCATGGCTTCGTCTATTCGGACTGCCGCGTCGATGACGCGCGGCTGGTCGTGGTGAACGCACTGGATGCGGCGAGTCGCGGCGCGAGCATCCGGGTCCGCACCGAGTGCGTTTCGGCCCGGCGCGTCGAGGGTGGCTGGCAGGTACAGCTCTCGAACGGCGAAGCGGTACGCGCGCGCGCGATCGTCAACGCGGCCGGCCCCTGGGTGAAGGAGGTGCTGAACGGACCGCTCGGCGAGACCACGCGCGACTCCGTGCGGCTGGTGAAAGGCAGCCACATCGTGCTGCCGCGCCTCTATGAGGGCGAGCACGCCTTCATCCTGCAGAACGACGACCGCCGCGTCGTCTTCATGATCCCGTTCGAAGATCGCTTCACGCTCGTGGGCACGACCGATGTCGACTACGACGGCGATGCCGCAGCGGTGGCGGCCAGCGAAGCCGAGGTCGACTACCTCTGTCGCGCGGCGGGCCGCTACCTTGCGCGCGCGCCAGTGCCGAAGGATGTTCTGTGGCGCTACGCCGGGGTGCGGCCGCTGTATGACGACGGTTCGCAGGACCCTTCGGCGATCACGCGCGACTACACTCTGCGGGTCGACGACGCCCAGGGCGCGGCGCCGGTGCTTTCGGTGTTCGGCGGCAAGATCACCACCTACCGCTGCCTGGCGGAAAGCGCCCTGGACAAGCTCGCGCCCTACTTTCCAGGATTGAAGCCGGCATGGACCGCGCGCGCGCAGCTCCCGGGCAGCGACTTTGCCGATCGTGAAGCAACCAAGCGCGACTTGCAGCAGCGCTATTCCCAGGTTCCGCCGAACGTGCTGCAGGGCGTGTTCCGGCGCCACGGGACGCTCGCGGCGCAGGTGCTGGGCGACGGGCGCCTCGGTGAGTACTTCGGCGCGGGGCTGACCGAGCGCGAGCTCGGCTACCTCGTGGAGCGCGAATGGGCGCGCACCGCGGAGGATGTGCTGTGGCGCCGGACGAAGTGTGGGCTGCGCATGACCGACGCGCAGCGCGGCCGTGTCGCAGAGGTGCTTAGCCGATGAAGCCGCTGGCCGAGCTCGATCGACGGGGCGTGCGCGCCGTGCTCCTGGATATCGACGATACGTTGACGACCGACGGCAAGCTCACCGCGGGCGCCTACGAAGCGCTCGAGCGACTCAAGCGCGCCGGCTTGCGGGTGGTGCCGGTGACCGGACGCCCCGCCGGCTGGTGCGACCACATCGCCCGCATGTGGCCGGTCGATGCCGTGGTCGGCGAGAACGGCGCTTTCTATTTCTTCCATGAGGCTAACCGCCTGCAGAAGCGGTTCCAGGATTCAGACTCAACTCGTGCGGGCAAGCGCGCCCGCCTGCAAGCCATCACGGCGCAGATCCTCGCCGCGGTACCCGGCTGCGCGCTCGCCTCCGACCAGCCTTACCGCGAGACCGACCTGGCGATCGACTATTGCGAGGACGTGCCGCCGCTGCCGGTCGAGGCCGCGCGGCGCATCGCCGAGCTGATGCGCCAGGCCGGCCTCACGGCGAAGGTGAGCTCGATCCACGTCAACGGCTGGTTCGGCGAATACGACAAGCTCGCGACCACGCGGCGCCTATTCGCCGAGCGCTTCGGGCTCGACATCGCAGCCGTGAATCGCGAGGTCGTGTTCGCCGGGGATTCCCCCAACGACGCGCCGATGTTCGCGTTTTTCGAGAAATCGGTCGGCGTGGCGAACGTGCGGCGCTTCGAGGGACTGCTCGCCGAGAAGCCGAAGTACGTGACGCGCGCCGCTTCCGGCGCCGGGTTCGCCGAGCTCGCCGATCACCTGCTGCGCAGCGCTTGAGCCTGTCGGACTATCCGGCGATGCATTCGGCTTAACGAGGCGCGGGACTATAGTGATGCAGAGAAAACCATGCGCGCGCTGCTCCTCGTCGTTTTCCTCGCCGCCAGTACGGCAACCTGCGCGCAGGCCTCCGAGTTTGCGGCGCTCGACCGCAACGGCGACGGCTATCTAACCCGTATCGAAGCCATTGCCGACCCCGAGATCGCCAAGCGCTTCGCGCAGTTCGACGCCGACAAGGATCGGCAGCTATCGCCCGCTGAATATCGGGCGGCGCGCGAGGACAACGAGCGGCGCGCGGCACGCGACGCGGCGCTCGCGGCGCGAGTCAAGGAGGCGCTGGTCGCCGCGACCGGCATTCCGTCGAAGGCGATCTCGGTCGAGGCCTACGAAGGCCGCGTGCAGCTTTCGGGATTCGTTCCGGTACCCGACATGGCTTCGCGCGCCGGCCGCGTGAGCGCGGGCGTGAGCGGCGTGCTCACCGTGCACAACAACCTGGGCGTCAGGCAAAGATAGCCCGCGGGATGCAGTAAACTCGGCCCCCATGCCGGGGCCGCTCGCAGGGATCCGTGTTCTCGACCTGACGCGCGTGCTCGCGGGCCCGTGGGCGGCGCAGAACCTCGCCGACCTGGGCGCGGAGGTGATCAAGGTCGAGCGGCCGAAGAAAGGCGACGACTCGCGCGCCTTCGGTCCGCCGTGGCTCAAGGACGCGCAGGGCCGCGACACTGCCGAATCGGCGTACTTCGCGTGCGCCAACCGCGGCAAGAAATCGCTCACGCTCGATCTCGCGCAGCCGCAAGGGCAGACGATCGTGCGCGAGCTCGCGGCGCGCTGCGACGTGCTGCTGGAGAATTTCAAGTTCGGCGATCTCGACCGGTACGGCCTTGGCTACGCGCAGCTGAAGAAGGTCAATCCCGGCCTGATCTACTGCTCGGTCACCGGATTCGGCCATACCGGGCCCTGGCGCGAGCGGCCGGGATACGACTTCATGATCCAGGGCATGGGCGGCCTGATGAGCATTACCGGGGAGCGCGACGACCGCCCCGGCGGCGGGCCGCAGAAGGCGGGAATCCCGATCGCCGACCTGATCACCGGCATGTACGCGAGCATCGCCGTCTGCGCCGCGCTGGCGCATCGCGCGAAAAGCGGCGCGGGCCAGCATCTCGACCTCGCGCTGCTCGATTCGCTGGCGGCGGTCCTCGCGAACCAGGGCGCCAACTACCTCGCCACGGGCGAGTCGCCCGGCCGGCTCGGCAACGACCATCCGAACATCACGCCCTACCAGGTGTTCAAGACCGCCGACGGAGCCGTGATCGTCGCGTGCGGCAACGACAACCTGTTCCGCAAGTTCTGCGAAGTCGCGGGCTGCCGCTGCCTCGCCGACGATACGCGCTTCGTGACGAACGGCAAGCGCATCGCGAACCGCGTCGAGCTGACACGCCTGCTGTCCGAAATACTAGTCCAACGTAATACGAAGGAATGGACCGCTGCCCTGGAAGCCGCGGGCGTGCCGTGCGGCCCGATCAACAACCTCGAGCAGGTGTTTGCAGAGCCGCAGGCGCTCGCGCGCGGGCTGAAGATAGAGCTGCCGCACCCGACGGCGGGCAAGGTGTCGCTGGTGCGCAGCCCGATGCGGTTTTCGGAAACCCCGGTGCAGCACGAGGTGCCACCCCCGACGCTGGGGCAGCACACCGAGGAGGTACTGCGGGATCTGCTGAAGAAAAACCCCTCGGAGATCGCGCGGCTGCGCTCCGAGGGGATCGTCTAGCGCCTAGTTGTCCACCTTCGCGCCGGCGTCCTTCACGACCTTCGCCCACTTCGCGATCTCGCTCTTCACCAGCTTTTCCATCTCCGCGGGCGGCATGCCGCCCGGATCGGCACCCTGCTCGGCCCAGATGCGCTTGAGATCGGGCTCGTTCATCGCCTTGACGATCTCGTTGTACATGCGCTCCTTGATTGCGGACGGCGTGCCCTTGATCGCCCAGATCGCGTACCAGGTGCGCACCTCGTAGCCCGGAACGCCGGCTTCCTGCACCGTCGGCACGTTCGGCAGCACCGGATTGCGCTTGACGCTGGTGATGGCGAGCGGGATCAGCTTGCCCGCCTTAACCTGCGCCGACGAGGTGCCCATGCCGTCGAAGGCGAGATCGACTTGCCCGGCGAGCAGATCGATCATCAGCGGGCCGGCGCCCTTGTAGGGTACGTGCACGAGCTTCGTCTGGGTCATGGTCTTGAAGAGCTCGACCGACAGGTGGTGCGTGGTGCCGCTTCCGGCGGATCCGTAGTTCAGCTTGTCGGGATTCGCCTTGGCGTAGTCGATCAGGTCTTTCAGCGTCTTGAGCTTGTCCTTGTGCTTGGGATGCACCACAACCACGTTCGGCACGAAGGCCGCCACCGTGACCGGCTCGAAGTCGCGCTCCAGGCTGTAGTTCAGCTTGGTGTAGAGACTCTCGGCGATGGTGTGGTGCACCGCGCCGAAGAACCAGTTGTAGCCGTCGGGCGCGCGCTTCGCGGCATTGGCTGCGCCCACGGTGCCGCCGGCGCCGCCCTGGTTCTCGATCAGCGCCTGCTCGCCGAGCTGCTGCGAAAGCTTGGCCGCGATCGGGCGCGCGAACGTATCGGTGCCGCCGCCGGCCGGGAAGGGGTTGAGGAAAATCATCGGTTTCTGCGGCCACTGCTGCGCCTGCGCCGCGATGCTGGTCAACGCCAATGCCGCGCCCGCAATCCACTTCAAAGTCTTCATCTCCTCCTCCTATGGTTGTGCGGCGATGATATCAGGCAGCTACGGCAGCTCCGCTTCCCACCAGGCTGTCGATTTCCGCGCGCGAAAAACCGAATTCCTCCAGGACTTCGCGCGTATGCTGGCCCAGGACGGGCGCCGGGCGCGAGACCTTCCCGGGAGTGCGCGACAGCTTGATCGGCAGCCCGAGGGCGCGGGTGCGCCCCGCCCGGGGATGCTCGAGCTCGACCACCATTTCGCGCGCCAACGCCTGGGGGTCGGCCGCCACGTCGGCGATTGAATTGATCCTGCCGCTGGGCACGCCTTCGGCTTCCAGCGCCTCGATAAGCTCATCCACCTTGCGGTCCTTGAGCCGCGCATTCATGAGCGGCACCAATGCGTCCAGATTCTTCATCCGCTCGGCGTTGCTGCGAAAACGCGGATCTTCCAGCCAGTCGCGCGCGCCGAGCACGCGGCACATCCGCTCCCAGTTCGCCTGATTAGCGCCGCCGATGTTCAGCCAGCCGTCGGCGGCGCGGAACGCCTGATAGGGCGCCGAAAGGATGTGCGCCGACCCGGTGGGGCCCGGCACTTCGCCGGTGGCGAAGTGGATCGCGGCCTGCCAGTAGAGTTGCTGGATCCCGGCCTCGAAGAGCGACGTATCGATGAGCTGTCCTTCGCCCGTCTTGAGGCGGTGCACGTACGCGGACACGACGCCGAGCGCCCCGAGCAGGCCGGCGTTGATGTCGCAGACCGGCCCGCCCGACTTCACCGGCGCGCGGCCGGCCTCGCCGGTGACCCCCATCAGGCCCGACATGCCTTGGGCAATGAGGTCATATCCGCCCTTGTCGGCGTACGGGCCGGTGCGGCCGTAGCCGGAGATGGAGCAGTAGATGATCGCCGGGTTCACCGCGCGCAGCGCCTCGTAACCCAGTCCCAGCTTCTCCATCGTGCCCTTGCGGTAGTTCTCGGTGACGACGTCGGCGCGCGCGGCCATGCGCTTGAGCGCTGCCTGCGCCGCGGGCAGCTTGAGGTTGAGGGCGATGCCGCGCTTGTTGCGGTTCATCGCCATGAAGGACGCGGACTCGCCCTTGACCGAGGGCCGGTCCATCCTGCGGGTATCGTCGCCGCCGGGAACGCGCTCGACCTTGATCACGTCGGCGCCGAGGTCGGCGAGCATCAGGCCGCAGGTTGGACCGGCCATGATCTGCGCGAGCTCCAAAACCGTGACGCCGGCCAGCGGACCGCTCATCCCTGACTCATTTTCAGATCTAGGCGACTTTGCGGGCTGGCGCCGCAGCGGCGCTCGCGAGGTACTCCATGGCGGCCTGCACGCCTTCCTTCTTCACCGGCACGCCGGCGAGCGCGAGCCCCATCTCGACGCCCGCGAGCGTGCCCATCAGCGTGAGATCGTTGAAGTCGCCGAGATGGCCGATGCGGAACACCTTGCCGCCGAGCTTGGTGAGCCCGGTGCCGAGCGACATGTCGAACGCCTCGAGAATGATTTTCCGCAGGCGGTCGGCGTCGTGGCCGGCCGGCATCAGCACGGCGGTGAGCGAGCCCGAATACTCCCGCGGATCTAGCGCGAACACCTCGAGGCCCCACGCGCGCACCGCGCGCCGGGCTGCTTCGGCGTGGCGCTGGTGGCGCGCGAACACCGCGTCCAGCCCTTCCTCGTCGAGCAGCATCGTCAGCGCTTCGCGCAAGCCGTAGAGCAGGTTCGTCGCCGGCGTATACGGGAAGTAGCCGCTCTTGCCGTTGGCGATCATCTCGTCCCACGCCCAATAGCTGCGGGGAAGGCGCGCGCTCTTGCTCGCAGAAATGGCCTTCGGGGAGACGCAGTTGAAGGACAGCCCCGGCGGCAGCATCAGCCCCTTCTGCGAGCCGGCGACGGTGACGTCGACGCCCCATTCGTCGTGGCGATAGTCAATCGAGGCGAGCGAGGAAATCGTGTCGACCATGAAGAGCGCCGGGTGCCTTGCCGCGTCGATCGCTTTTCTCACTTCCGCGATGCGCGAAACCACGCCGGTCGAGGTTTCGTTGTGCACCACGCACACCGCCTTGATCCGATGGTCGGCATCGGCGCGCAGCTTCTTCTCGATCGCCTCCGGATCGGCGCCGCGGCGCCAGTCGCTCGCGATGAACTCAACCTCGAGGCCGAGCTTGGCGGCCATCTTCTGCCACAGGGTGGCGAAATGGCCGGTCTCGTACATCAGCACGCGGTCGCCGGCTGAGAGCGTGTTGCAGAGCGCGGCTTCCCAGGCGCCGGTGCCGGAGGCGGGATAGATCACCACCTCACCTTGCGTGCTCTTGAAAACGCGCTTCATCCCGGCGAGCACTTCCTTCCCGAGCACGGCGAACTCGGGGCCGCGGTGGTCCATCGTCGGGAAATCGATCGCGCGCAGCACGCGGTCGGGCACGTTGGTCGGGCCGGGGATCTGCAGGAAGTGGCGGCCGGCCCTTCGGGAGAGAGGCGGGGTCATTGGGGTATTCTACCTTTGCCCATACGTGAGACGCCTCTGAACGCCCCCTCCATCCCCGTCAGGTTCGGCGCCCTCGGCCACTCCTCTTTGGCGGCGCGCCTGCGCAAGGAACTGGACGCGGAGGTCATGTTCGACGCCGCGAGCCGCGGCCGCTACTCGACCGACGCCTCGATCTACCAGGTGGAGCCGATCGGCATCGTTGTGCCGCGCAGCGAAGAGGCGGCGCGCGCCGCGATCGCCATCGCGGTCGGCGAGGGCGTGCCGATCCTGCCGCGCGGCGCCGGCAGCTCGCAGTGCGGCCAGGCGGTCGGGGCGGCGCTGGTCATTGACCATACCAAGTACCTGAACAAGATATTGGAGATAAGAAAGGACCAAGCCGTGGCGGTCGTCCAGCCCGGTGTCGTGCTCGACGCGCTCAATGCCGAGCTGCGAAAGCACGGCCTGTGGTTCCCGGTCGACGTCTCGACCAGCGCGCAGGCAACGCTCGGCGGCATGGCGGGTAACAACTCCTGTGGCTCGCGCTCGATCGCTTACGGAAACATGGTGCATAACGTGCTCGCCATCGAAGCCGTCACCGCCTCGGGCCAGCGCTGGCGCTTCGGTCCGATGGACCAGGCTTCTGGCGAATACGGCGTGTTCGTCCAGAAGCTGAAGCAACTCTACGCGCGAGAGAAAGCGGAAATCGAAGCGCGATTCCCGAAGGTGCTACGGAAAGTCGCGGGATACAACCTCGATCACCTTGGGCCGCCCCACGCGAACGCGGCGCACCTGCTGGTCGGCTCGGAAGGCACGCTCGCCTACTCGGAGCGCCTCCACCTGAAGCTCTCGCCGCTGCCGGCAAAGCGCACGCTCGGCGTATGCCACTTTCCCAAGTTCTACACCGCGATGGAGCTCACGCAGCACATCGTGAAGCTGGGCCCGACCGCGGTCGAGCTGGTCGACCGCACGATGATCGGCCTCGCGCGGGAGATCCCGGCGTTCGAGAAAACCGTGAACGCGTTCATCCGGGGCGATCCCGACGCGATCCTGCTGGTCGAATTCGCGGACGAGAGTGTCGGAAGACTCGAAGACCTGGTGCAGCTCATGGCCGACCTCGGCCTTCCCGGCAGCGTGGTCGAGATTCCGGACGAGAAGCTGCAGAAGCAGGTCTGGGACGTGCGCAAGGCGGGCCTGAACATCATGATGTCGATGAAGGGCGACGGCAAGCCGGTGTCGTTCATCGAGGACTGCGCGGTGCCGCTCGAGCACCTCGCGGAATACACCGAACGCCTGACGCGCGTGTTCGAAAGACACGGCACGCGCGGCACCTGGTATGCGCACGCATCGGTCGGCACGCTGCACGTGCGGCCGGTGCTCGACATGCGCCGCGACGGCGCCGAGAAAATGCGCGCGATCGCCGAAGAAGCCTGCGCAATGGTGAAGGAGTACAAGGGCGCCTATTCCGGCGAGCACGGCGACGGGTTGGTGCGCTCGGAATGGATCGCGCCGTTCTTCGGCCCGCGCCTGACCGCGGCGCTCGCCGAGATCAAATCCTGGCTCGATCCTCGCAGCCTGATGAACCCCGGCAAGATCGTCCATCCCTCGCGCATGGACGACAAGTCGCTGTTTCGCTTCAAGCCGGGCTACGCGGCCTCCGTTCCCGCCACGGTGCTCGACTGGGCCGAATGGGGCGGCTACGACAAGGCCGTCGAGATGTGCAACAACAACGGCCACTGCCGCAAGTTCGACGCCGGCACCATGTGCCCCTCGTACCGCGCGACGATGGACGAGCGCCATCTCACCCGCGGCCGGGCGAATACGTTGCGTCTTGCGTTATCCAACCAGCTCGGTGATCAGGGTGATGAAGCAGTAAAGGAAGCCCTGGACCTCTGCGTTTCCTGCAAAGGTTGCAAGCGCGAATGCCCGACCGGCGTCGACATGGCGCGCATGAAGATCGAGTTCCTCGCGCGGTACAAGGCGACGCATGGGCTCTCGGCGCGCGATCGCGCAGTCGCCTACCTGCCGCGCTACGCGCCTTGGGCCGCACGCTTGGCGCCGATTGCCAATGCAATGACAGGAATATTCAAAGGCTCACTTGGTTTTTCGCCAAAGCGAGTGCTGCCGAAATGGCGCAGCAACTTCTTCACCGAGCAAGGAAGAAGCGACGGTGACGTGGTGCTCTTCGTCGACACGTTCAACCGCTACTTCGAGCCGGAGAATGCGCGCGCGGCGCTCAAGGTGCTCGAGGCGGCGGGGTATCGCGTGCACGCGCCGCGAGGCCTGTGCTGCGGCCGTACCTTCCTTTCGGTGGGACTCGTCGACGAAGCGAAGCGCGAGGCCCGGAAGATGCTCGACGCGCTCTCGCCGTACGCGGCGAAGGGAATTCCGATCGTCGGGCTCGAGCCCTCGTGCCTGTTCTCGCTGCGCGACGAGTTTTCTGTTTTGGTGAAGAACGGCAATGCGCTTGCCAGCAGCTCTTTCTCGCTCGAAGAGTTCCTCGCGCGCAATCCCGGGAAGCTGAAGTTTCGCGAGATGAAGGCGGATGTGCTGCTGCACGGCCATTGCCATCAGAAGGCGTTCGATGCGATGCCGGCGGTGGAAAAGGTGCTCGGCATGATTCCAGGGCTGAAGACCTGCACCGTGCAAACCAGTTGCTGCGGCATGGCGGGGAGCTTCGGCTACGAGGCGGAGCACTACGAGGTTTCGATGAAGATGGCCGAAGCCGCGCTTCTTCCGGCGATCAGGAAATCAGGGAAGGCGTTGCTGGTTGCCGATGGCACGAGCTGTCGCCACCAGATCGCCGACGGTGCGGGGCGCGAAGCCGTGCACGTGGCACGCCTGCTCGCGGACTGCCTAGCCTAGCCGCGCGAAAAACGCCATCACCAGCGACACCGTAACGACCGAGGCCGCGGTCGAGATCACCGCGCCGGTCGAGGTCTCCGCCTCGAGCAGCTTGTAGCGCTGGGCGAGGACGAAGGCAGTGGCGCCGAGCGGCAGCGCCGCGCAGACGACCGCGATCTTCGCCCAGAACGGATCGACCGGCAGGATCCAGAACGCGAGCAGCGCCATCAGGACGGGGTGGAGCGCGAGCTTGAGAGTGGTGCTTTGCCAGCTCGCTGCGGCGCCGGCCCGGATCGACAGCTGCGACACGAAGAGCCCGATGGCGAACAGCGCACACGGGCCCGCTGCCGCGGCGAGGAGCGAGGCGAAACGCTCTACGGGCAATGGGACTTTCACTTCAAGAGAAACCAACAAGACAGCGAGCGCGATGGGCCAAATTAGCGGGCTTCTGGCAACGCCGCCGAGCGCGCGCCGGATGCCGCCGGGCTGCGGGTTGACGAAAAGCTCGAGGCACACGATCGCCAGCGCGAACGAGACGATGTTGGTGGCGACCGTGGCGAGCGCCGCGGGCAGCGCCGCGCGCTCGCCGTAGGCTACGGTGACGAGCGGTATCCCGAGATAGCCGGTGTTTGCAAAGGAAGCGTTCAGCGCGCGCATCGTGCTTTCCGCGGGAGGCGCTCCCGAAGCATGGGAGAGGAAGAATCCGGCGACGGCCGTGGCGAGCGTCGCACCGATGATGGCCAGCAGAAAGAAGCCGCTCAGAATCTCCTCCAGCGACCCGCGATACACCGCCACGAACAGCATCGCCGGAAGCGCGAAGGCGTAGACGAACTGGTTGAGCGCGTGGCTCGAGGCCTGGGTGACGATGTGGAAGCGGCCGGCGAGGTAGCCGCTGGCCACCAGCCCGAAGACCGGAAGCACGGCGCCGAGAACCGGGTCTAGCGTCGACTCCACGCGAGGAGCGCGGCGCCGCCGGCGATCATCGCGAGGCAGAGCCATTGCCCCATCGTGAGCCCGAGCGCCAGGTAGCCGATGAAGGCGTCGGGCTCGCGGCCGAACTCGGCGACGAAGCGCAGCACCCCGTAGCCGAGCAGGAACATGGCCGAGACCTGGCCGCGCGCGCGCGGCTTCGACGAGAACCACCACAGGAAGGCGAACAGCACCACGCCCTCGAGCGCGAATTGGTAGAGCTGGGAGGGGTGGCGCGGCGCGTCGCCGGCGCCGGGGAACACCATGCCCCAGGGCAGATCGGTGACGCGTCCGGGCAGCTCGGCGTTGATGAAATTGCCGAGCCTGCCGGCGGCGAACCCCAGCGGACACAGCGGCGCGATGAAGTCCGTGAGCCGCAACCAGTCGACGCCGTGACGACGCGCGCCGAACGCCAAGGCGACCATGACGCCGAGCAGCCCGCCGTGGAACGACATGCCGCCCTGCCAGATGTAGAAGATCTCGAGCGGGTGCGAAAAGTAGTGCCCGGGCTTGTAGAACAGCACATAGCCCAGGCGGCCGCCGAGGATCACGCCGAGCACGATGAGGAACAGGAGATCGTCCAATTGCACCCGCGTAATGGGGGCCTGGTTTCTTGAAATTCGCCGCAAGCCCAGCCACCAG
>Ga0137428_1000670_pt1 | contig 14316 bp, 19 predicted proteins | sample EasRivERMZT718_2_FD_102305 | JGI IMG/M metagenome (GOLD analysis project Ga0137428, IMG submission 102305) | Soil microbial communities from meander-bound floodplain in the East River, Colorado, USA - East River MetaG ERMZT718_2 | ecosystem: Environmental > Terrestrial > Soil > Floodplain ...
CCTCAACCGCCCCGGCCTCACGGCGGAAAAGTTCGCCGGCGGCTTCTATCGCACCGGCGACCGCGGGCGGCTGCTGCCGGACGGCAGTATCGAGTTCCGCGGCCGCGTCGACCACCAGGTCAAGCTGCACGGCTATCGCGTCGAGCTCGGAGAAATCGAGGCGGCATTGCGCTCGCACGAGAAAGTGCGCGACGCCGTGGTGCTGCTGCGCGAAGACCAGCTCGTCGCGTTCGTCGCGCCGAGCGAGGCGGACGCGCGGACGCTGCGCGAGCACCTCAAGGCGCGCCTGCCGCAGTACATGGTGCCGTCGGTCCTGGTGCCGATGGAGCGGCTGCCGCTGACGCCGAACGGCAAGGTCGATCGGCAGGCGCTCGCTCGATTCACGGTTCAGAAAGAAACCCCTGCCGCCGCGCCGCGCACCGGGACCGAGAAGGCGCTCGCCGAAATCTGGGGCGAGCTCCTGCAGGCCGAGGTCGGCGTCGACGAGGACGTGTTCGACCTCGGCGCGCATTCGCTGATGGCGATGAAGGCGCTCACCCTGATCCGCGACCGGTTCCAGGTCAGCCTTTCGCTGCGCAATCTTTTCGAGCACCCGACGATCGCCGGGCTCGCCGGCGTGCTCGATGGCGTCTGGCTCACCCAGGCGAGATCCCCCGCGAGCGGCGCGCAAGAGAAGTTCGTTCTGTGAACGCCGCCACCTTCCTGTCCGAGCTGCGCCGCCGCGAGATCCAGGTGCGGGCGGTCGGCGACCAGCTCCATTTCACCGCCAAGGCGGGCGCCCTCACTCCCGAGCTGCGCGAGCAGCTGCGCGCGGGGAAGAACGACCTCCTGAAACTGCTGGCTTCCGCGCAGGCGCTCGATACGCAGGAGCGCGCCATCGTGCCGCTGCAGGCGAAAGGAACGCGGGCTCCGGTCTTCGCGGTACCCGGACACAACGGGGATGTCTTCTGCTATCGCGCGCTGGCGCAGCGCCTGGGCGAGGACCAGCCCTTCTACGGCCTGCAGCCTCCCGGGGTCGACGGCCAGGACGAGCCGCTCACGCGCGTCGAAGATCTCGCGGCCGGCTTCGCGCGGCAGATCCGCGTCTTCCAGCCGCAGGGGCCGTACGTCATCGCGGGCTACTGCGCCGGCGGCACCGTGGCGTTCGAGCTGGCGCAGCAGCTTTCGCGGGACGGCGCGGCGGTGAACCTGCTCGCCCTCTTCGGCAGCCCCTATCCGGCGTACTTCAGGCTTCCCGCGCAGCTCTTGCAGCGCGTGGCCGAGCACGCGGCGCGCATCGGCAGCCTTGCGCGCGACCTTGCCGTACGCTCGCCGGCGCAGTATCGCCGCTACTTCGCCAAAAGAATGCGCCGCCGCCGGGATCGCGTCAGCGCCGCGGCGGCTGCGGCCGCGGACCCGGTACTCGCGCTGCGCGCGAGGGTGGAGCGCGCTACGGTCGCGGCGGTCCGCGCCTACACCCCCGGCGACTTCGCCGGCCGCGTGGCGCTCTTCCTGCCCTCGATGGAGTGGGACCTCGCGCAGCGCTGGCGCTCGGTTGCGCCGCACGCCGAGCAATACTTCGGCCCGGATGCCTGCAGCAGCCAGGACATGCTGCGCGAGCCGAATGCGACAATGTTTGCCGAGCTCTTCGCGGCCGCGGTTCAACGTTGGAAAATGCCCTAATATGGTTCGTCGCCTTCCTTGGCCTGGCGATTGCCGGGCTGGGCGGGCTGTTCCTCTACGGCTGGCAGCGGCGGAAGGAAAAGCCGCCGCCGGGCGTGAAACCGCTCAGGGACGAAGACGACGACTGGGGGCGATGACATGACCAAGAAGCAAGGCCGGCGCGCCGACGACATCAGCGCCGAGGAAATCAAGCAGTTCTGGCACGGCTTCTGCGAGCGCAAGGGCGTCGACGCCGCGACTCGCGCCCGCGGCGACGCCAAGATCGACCAGGATCCGGAACACTGGGCGGACCAGACCATGCTCAAGCTCCTGGACGCTGTCGCGATCTAGCAACTCCGCATTTGAACTACCCCAGATTCGGGCAGCGGGTGACTTGAGCAGAACGCGGTGCCGCACCACCATCGCTCGATGGAGAAAACCGAAGTTCCGGCAGACAACTGCCCGGTGGCGCCGCCGCGGCGCGTCACGGTCCACACGCGCGTGCTGCACCGGGCCTGCCAGCACCTCGGCGGGGTCGAGCACCTCGCCCGGCATCTCAAGGTGTCGGCGGACCTCCTGCACTCGTGGCTGGAGGGCGAAGATGTGCCGCCGTCGAGCATCTTCCTCAAGGTAGTGGATCTCATTCTGCCGACCTGGGGACCCGAGGACGATGCGCTGGCCAAGACCATCTCCGCCTCGCGCCCGAAGAAGAACTAGCGACCAGGGAACGCCCTAGCGGTAGAGCAGCACCGCCTCGCGCTCATCGCGCCAGGCGTCTTCGTCCGCGCGTGCGGCCGCGTCGAGATCGCCAGGCGTCGCGCCGGCATCGTCCACCCACTGCCGCAGCAGGCTGCCGCCATTGATCACGTCGATCGCGAGCCGCGTCTCGTACTCATAGGGAAAGTCGCGCCACAACGGGTACTGCGGCGCGAGGCTGCGGATCGCTTTGAACGCGAGGGCGACGATCCGCCACGGACGGAAGGCCTCGTGGCCGTAATGCGGCGCTTCGGCGTGGATCTGCAGCCCGGCGCACAGCTTCCCTGCGTGCTTGTGGAAGGTCGGCTCGAACCAGCACGGCCGCAGCCGGCAGCCCCGGAGCCAGCGGGGTTCGAGACTTTTCATTTTCTTCATCACTTCATTCATGTCGAGGTCCGGTGCACCCAGCACCTCCAGCGGCCGGGTGGTGCCGCGCCCTTCGGAGAGCGTGGTGCCCTCTAGCATCACGGTGCCGGGATAGCAGCGCGCCATCCCGAGATTCGGCGCATTCGGGCTCGGGTTGACCCAGGCGCGCTCGCCGAGCGGCCAGCCTTCGGCGGGCTTCCAGCCTTTCATCTGGACCACCTCGCATTCCACGTCGATCTTCGCGGACCGGACAAACCACTTCGCGGCCTCGCCGAGGGTGAGGCCGTGGCGCATGGGCATGGCCCCGGCGCCGACGAAGCTTTCCCAGCCGGGGCGCAGCCTCAGGCCCTCGACGGGACGGCCGATCGGGTTCGGGCGATCGAGCACCCACACGCTCTTGCCGTGCTGCGCCGCGGCCTCGAGCACGTAGCGCAGCGTGGTGAGGAAGGTGTACACCCTGCAGCCGAGATCCTGGAGGTCGACGAGCAGGACGTCGAAGCGCTCCATCATGTGCGCGCTCGGGCGGCGCACGGCGCCGTAGAGGCTGAACACCGGAATGCCGTGCACCGGGTCGGTGAAGTCGGACGACTCGACCATGTTGTCCTGCTTGTCGCCGCGCAGCCCGTGCTGCGGCCCGAGCGCCGCAGTGAGCTTCACGCCGGCGGCGGCAAGCGCGTCGAGCGCATGCTCGAGGTCCTGCGTCAGCGACGCCGGGTGCGCGAGCAGCGCCACGCGGCGCCCGCCGAGCCGCTTCGCCAGCGCGCGCTCGGCGAGCAGCCGGTCAATGCCGAACTTCATCGAGCGCCAGTGCAAAAGCCTGCGGATGATGGAAATCCGGCTTGCCGGGAGCGTGGCGGAGCGCCCAGTACGACAGCGCGCCGCTGTCCTCCTCGATCACCGCCGAGAGACCGATCAGCATTCTTGGGGTTTCAGGAAAAGGGATTGACGCAGCCAGCTCGAGCCGGCCGGTGCCCTGCCGGACCACGATTTCAGGACGGACATCGAGGGGCCGGCCACCCTCCCGGTAGCGCTCGAACGCATAGGCTGCCCATTCGCCCGAGGGCGAGAGGTTGAACTCGCGGTAGCCGGGCTCGCCCGCGCGAGCGACGAAGAGCTCGCAGCAGGTGTGCCGCCACAAACCCTCGGCAACGCGCGGTGGCCGCGGCGGTGGGATGCGCAGCCGGTCGATCTCGCCGTCAAGCACGTAGGCGACCTGCATGCGCTGTGGTTCTCGCGTCAAAGAAACCTTGATGCCGCGCAACGCGCCGCATGAAGTGGCGGAATGACGCTCGAGCGCGGCGGACGGCATGGCCGCGCGAGACTATCATGGGCATCGTGAAAGGGCTGGGCGCGCTGGCAGTGGCGGCACTCGTGGGCTGGGCGTTTCTCGCTCCGCCGTCGGGCTCGTGGGCCTTTGCCGCGGCGGAATTCGCTTTTCTCGCCTGGCTTGCGCGCGAGGTGCGCAAGGCCGACGCAGCGGCGCTGCGCGCTCGCGCGGGGGAACCCCTCGAGCCCGACGAAGCCGACATCGTGCAGCGCTACCCGCTCTACTTCGCGCGGCCGGCGCTCGCGCGCGAATGCGCCTCGACGCTCTCGGCGCTCGGCCTCGCGAGCCTGGTGGTGGTCCCCTGGCTGACCTACAAAGTGCAGTGGGCGCCGGCGATCCTGATCGGCGTATTCCTGTTCGCGGTGGCGCGGCTCACGAAGCTGCTTAGCCCGGTGTACGCGCTGCGGCTGGCGACCGCCAAAGGCGACCGCGAGGCGCTGCGCCTGCTCTCCGCGCACGACGGCGCGGCACGCAAGCTGTCAGCCCATCATGTTCCACAGCCAGAAGAGCACCGCGCCGCCGGCCGGTAGGAAGATCGCGAACCTCAGCACCGACATCACGCGGTTGCGGTCCTGGGGCTCCCAGTCCGGCCTGAGGTGCCGCGCCGCGGCGCGCTCTACGACCTGCTTGTTGACCGCGTAATACTCGTAGCCAACGAGGATCACCCCGAAAACGAGGCCGACCAGAGCGCCTTCTAGCCAAGGGGCCATGGCGCGCGACTCTAGCGGAATGTCGATAACCGGGCAAACACGCGCTTCATCGCGTTGACGCGGGCAAGGTAGGCGCGCGCGTCATGCTCGCCGCAGCGCTGGCCGGGGGCGAGGCGCAAGCCGCGCCGGGCATAGGAGTCGCCCGCCCCCGCGCCGCACAGGTGGATGATCGCCGCGAGATCCTGCTTCTGCTCCGGCGTCGCCTTGAGGCGGTGGCGCTCGAGCACCATGGCCACGCGGCGGTCGAGGTAAGCCGAGGTGAGCTCGACCGCATGGCTCGGGATCACCCGCATGTAGAGCGAATTGAACCAGCAGCCGTCCTCGAGCACCGCGTTGTCGCGGATGCAGTAGCGCTTCGCCTCGCGAAAAGTGCCGTCGGTGATCTGGTACATGCCCACCGCGCTCGAAGCCGGCCGGTAAACCTCCCGCGGATCGGCGCTCGCGCGCAGGCGCCAGGGCGTCCGGGCGACCGGATTACCCGAGCCCTCGACCTGCGCGAGCGCGGCGAGCAGCTCGGGCGTCATGACCGCGGTCGAGTGCCTGCGGAAGATCGGCTCGTAGTGCTGCCAGGTCTCGGTCGGCGTCTTGAACAGCGCCCCGCTCACCGGAAAGAACAGCTCGGCCGGCTTGCGGACGACCTGATAAACCCAGTTGAGCGCGAGCGCAGCCGCGACCAGGCCGAGCACGCCGAAAATGATGTGCTTGCGCGACCTCATGTAGTTGCGCGATGACAGACGCCGCACGCCCAACTTCGTAGAATCCTCCTGTGAACGATGCGCGGATTCTGGTTGCCGACGATGACAAGGATACGGTGCTCAGCCTGACCGCGCTGCTCCGCGAGGAAGGCTACGAAGTGCGCGGCGTGCACCGCGGCTCCGAGGTGCTCCAGGCGGTATTCAATTTCGCCCCCGACGTGGTGCTGCTCGATATCGGCATGCCGCAGATGAGCGGCTACGACGTCGCGCGCACCCTGCGCGAGCGCTACGGCAGCGCTCGCCCGGCGCTCATCGCCGTGACCGGGCGGGCCGGCGAGGCCGACCGGCGGCACGCGCACGCCGCGGGCTTCGAGCACCACGTGGCGAAGCCGTACGAGCCGCGCGCCCTGCTGCGCCTGATCGGCGAGCTCTCCGCGCGATAAGGTCGATCTCGACGCGCGCGCCGCGCGCGAGCGCCGTCACCCCGACGCAGGTCCGCGCCGGCCGCTTACCCGGCGCGAAGTAGGTCGCATAGACCGCGTTCATGCGCTCGTAGTCCTGGTCGAAATGCGTGAGAAATACGCGCGCGGCGACGACCTGCTCGAGGCCGAGGCCGCAGCCGGCGAGCACGCGCATGAGGTTCTCCATGACCTGGCGCGTCTGGGCCTCGATCCCCTCGGGATAGGCCGAGACGCTGGAGACGCCGGTGAACGGCATCTGGCCCGTGACGAAGACCCAGCCGTCGACCTCGACGGCGTGGCTGAACGGTGCCACCGGGTCCGGCGCCCCCTCGATCATGTGGAAGACCGGCAGGTTCATCGCTGCATCTTAGGGAAATTCGGGGACGGAGCCCGAACGAATTGGGGCTCCGTCCCCGAATTCTTGCTGCACAATCCACGTTGAATGAAAACTGCGGTAGCGCCACGCCCTGCCCTGCGCGAGCTCGCCAGGTTCGAGTTCGAGAACAGCTTCGTGCGGGAGCTGCCGGCTGACCCGGTGAACGACAACATCCCGCGGCAGGTCGCCAATGCCTCCTACACGCGCGTCGATCCGACGCCGGTGGCGGCGCCGCGGCTCCTCGGCTGGTCGCGCCGCCTCGGAGAGTATCTCGGCATCGAGCCGCCAGCCACCGAAGTCCTTGCCGGTAATAGCGTGCTCGCAGGCATGAAACCCTATGCCGCGCGCTATGGCGGTCATCAGTTCGGAAGCTGGGCGGGCCAGCTCGGCGACGGCCGCGCCATCACCCTCGGTGAGATCGTCGCCACGGACGGAACGCGGCAGGAGCTGCAGCTCAAGGGCGCCGGCCGCACGCCCTACTCGCGCACCGCCGACGGCCGCGCGGTGCTGCGCTCCTCGCTGCGCGAGTTCGTTTGCAGCGAAGCGATGCACTTCCTCGGCGTGCCTACGACGCGCGCGCTGAGCCTGGTGGGCACCGGCGAGCAGGTCATTCGCGACATGTTCTACGACGGGAATCCCGAGGCCGAGCCCGGCGCCGTCGTCTGCCGCGTCGCCCCTTCCTTCGTGCGCTTCGGCAATTTTCAGATCCATGCGGCCCACAACGAGACCGACGCTCTGCAGCGCCTCGCCGATTATGTGATCCGGGAGTTTTTTCCAGGACACTCTTACGTCTCGTGGTACCAAGAGGTTTGCCGACGCACGGCATTCCTGCTCGCCGACTGGATGCGCCTGGGCTTCGTGCACGGGGTCATGAACACCGACAACATGTCGATCCTCGGCGTGACGATCGACTACGGCCCGTACGGCTGGCTCGAGGGCTACGACCCGCAGTGGACCCCGAACACCACCGACGCGCAGACGCGCCGCTACGCCTATGGCAACCAGCCGCAAATTGCCCAATGGAACCTCGCCCGGCTGGCGGAAGCTTTGCTTCCGTTGGTGAAAGACAAAACGCCGCTGGAGGAAGGCCTGGCGCTCTACGCCGAGACCTTCAACGGCGCCTGGCAACGCGCGCTCGCGCACAAGCTCGGCTTCGAGGCCCTCGGCCAGCCGGGCGACGACGCGCTCGTGTCGGACCTCTTCGCGCTGCTCTACGAGGTCGAGACCGATTTCACGATCTTCTTTCGCAACCTCGCGGCCGTGGAAATGGAGGTGCTGCTTCCTGCCTTCTACTCGAAGGCTCCAGAAGGCATGACGGGCTGGCTCCAACGCTACGCCGCAAGGGCGAAGCATGAACCGGGACGCGTGGAGCGAATGAACCGCGCCAACCCGAAGTACATCTTCCGGAACTACCTGGCGCAGCTCGCGATCGACGCGCTCGCGGCCGGCGATGCCTCGGTCATGGAGCGGCTGATGCAGGTGCTCGAGCGTCCGTACGACGAGCAGCCCGAGCACCAGGATCTCGCCGCGCGCCGCCCGGAATGGGCGCGCGACCGCGCTGGCTGCTCCGCCCTGTCTTGCAGCTCCTAGGTCAGTCCACGACCGCCACCACCTGGATCTCGATCAGCTGCTCGGGCTCGCCCAGCTCGAGCACCGCCATGTTGGTGGTGGTCGGCTTGTGGTTGTGGGGCGCGAAGTACGAGTTGACCACCGCGCTCGAGCGGCCGATGTCGCCCATGCGCGGGCGGGTGCGGAAGATGAAGACATGCACCACGTCCTTCGGCGAAGCGCCCGCCGCCTTCAGCGTTTCCATGATGCCGTCCATGGTGCGCCGGGTCTGGGCTTCCAGGTCGTTCGGCATGAACTGCATGATCTGCTCGCGCTTGTGCGGATGATCGTGATACACCGGCAGCGCGGTCCCGCCGGCGAGCCACAGCAGCTTGCCGCTCTTGATCTTGAGCGCCGGCGAGAACGGCATGAACAGGCTCTTGTCGTAGTTCGGATGATGGATGACTTCGAGGTGATTCCCGCTCTGCGCTCCGGCGGGGGACATCGCGATCGACAGCGCAGCGAAACTCAGCACGGCCAGCAGCTTCATGATTTTCTCCCTCAGGGTGGACGACGGAAGCACCGTCCCGATTATCCCGCCTTGCGGAAGGTGAGGTTGATCCGTTGCTCGCCGGTCAGGGGATGGAACCCCGGCTTCAGCGGCAGCACGCCGTGGTAGCGCATCCGCGCTTCGCCCCCCAGCACCACCACGTCGCCGTGCTCGAGCAGCACGCGCTCGGGCTTGTCGGTCCTCTTCAGCCCGCCGAACAGGAAAACCGCGGCGACGCCGAATGAAACGGACACGATCGGCGCGGCGAAATCGCCCTCGTCCCGGTGCAGCGATAGCCGGGCGCCGGGCTGATAGCGGTTGATGAGGCACGCATCGGGAACGAAGCCGCCGAAGCCGGCCTGCGCGGCGGCTTCCCGCGCCAATCCGAGAAAGCTGTCGGGCATCGGCGGCCAGCGCCTGCCGCTCTCGGGATCGTTCGCATCGTAGCGGTAGCCGGCCCGGTCGCTGACCCAGCCGAGCGGTCCGCAATTGGTCATCGCCACCGACATGCGGTAGCCGCCCGGCGTGACGAGGTGGCGAAACGGTGCCCGCGCCGAAATCTCCGCCACCCCCTCGAGGAACGCTTTCTCCTCGGAAATGGCGAACCCGTGCAATAGCTTCACGCCGCGTCGTGGAAGATGATGCCGGCCGTGTGGCGATGGCCGGAGCGCACCCGGCTTACGCCATGGCGCAGGTTCACGCGGTAGGTCCCGCGGGTGCCCTGCACCGGCCGGTGACGCACCGCGAAAACCACCGCGTCGCCCTTGTCGAGCGACACCACCTCGGCCCGGGACTGCATCCGCGGCCGCTGCTCGGTGAGGACGAATTCGCCGCCGGTGAAGTCCCGCCCCGGCTCGGACAGCAGGAGGGTGAGCTGCAGGGGAAACACGTGCTCGCCGTACAGATCCTGGTGCAGGCAGTTGTAGTCGCCGGCGCCGTATTGGAGCAGCAGCGGCGTCGGCCGGCGCTGGCCGGCAGCGTGGCAGCGCTTGATGAACTTTCGAAGCTCGGCGGGGTAGCGCACATCGACACCCATAGCCTCGTTCCAGCGATTGGCGATGGCTGCCAGGTGCGGATAGAGCGCGGTGCGCAGCCCGGCGATCAGATCAGGCAACGGATAGGAGAAATACTTGTACTCGCCTCGTCCGAAGCCGTGCTTTGCCATGACCACGCGGCTGCGGAAGAGCGCATCGTTGACGTAGGCGGCGGCCAGCTCATCGCACTCGCCGGGTGAGATGAGATTCTCGAGCACGGTGCAGCCTTGAGCGTCCAGCTCGACCCCGATTCGCGCCCAGTCGTTCATGGATGCAATCTATCTCTGGCGGGCCGCCCGGGCACTCCGATCCTTGCTCTTGAATTGCCTGTATTTCCCAGGCAAGCAGACCGCGCAAGGCCGGTAACCCGCAGCCCGGGCATGGCTCTCCTTGAGGAAGAAAACGCGGTGCGGCGGTGGCCGCCAAGCGTTCCGGGCCGGCGGCTCGCGTACGGCTTGCCGTCGGGCCCGAGAAGCGTCCGGGTCAAAGACTTTCCTCGAGCAGGCGCAGCGCCGCCGCGGCAAAGGCATGCATGTTGGCCAGGCGATCCTTGCTTCCGGTCTTGAGCGTGATCGAGATTTCCTTACGCCCGCAGACCGCAAGGCAAGCATGACCGGCAGGGTCGCCGTAGCGGTTGCCGGTCGGGCCGGCGGCGCCGGTCTCGCCGAGACCCCAGGTCGCGCCGAACCGGTCGCCGGCAAGCCGCGCCCGGATAAGGGCGTTCTGTTCGGTGGCCGAGCGGTAACCGCCCAGCAGGCTCTCGTCGAAATCGCGCAGCGCCTCCCAGCCCTGGCGCGTGTAGATCACTATCCCGCCAAGGCAATAGGCCGACGCCCCGGGTACGGCCAGCAAGGCGGCCGTAATAAGACCGCCCGCCGAGGATTCGGCCACGGCCACCGTCTCCTTCCGCGCCTTCAGCGATGCTGCGATGCGTTCCGCGTACACCAAAAGCTCTTTCATGGCTATTCTCTATGGTGAGGAGCAGTAGTTAACACCCGCGGCCCGGCGCCCGGGCGTAGGCTGCTGTTGAGGGGATGAGGACCAATACCACACTGGTAATCAATCCGAAGGGCGGTTCGGGTAAGACGACTATCGCCACCAACCTCGCGAGCTATTTTGCCGGTAACGGCATGGCGACCGCGGCGATGGACTACGACCCGCAAGGCTCGACGATGAACTGGCTGCGCGTGCGCCCGGCGCATGCGCGCAGGATCCACGGCGCCAACGCGGCGCCGCAGAAGACCGGCTTGCGCACGCTCGGCATGCATATCCCCGCCGGCACCCAGCAGCTCGTGATCGACGCGCCCGCCGGCGCCTCGGGCCTCGTCCTCCAGGACATGCTGTCGCGGGCCCATTGCATCCTCATCCCGGTGGCGCCCTCGCCGATCGACATCCACGCCACCGCGAACTTCATCCGCGACCTGCTGCTCACCGGGAAGATCCGCGCCAACAACATCCGGCTCGGGGTGGTCGCGAACCGGGTGCGCAGGGCGAACCCGGTTTACGAGCCGCTCGAGCGCTTCCTCAAGGCGCTCAACCTCCCGCTCCTCGCGCGCATCAGCGACTCCGAGGTGTTCGTCACCGCCGCCGAGTCCGGCCTCGGCATCTTCGAGATGGACTTCTCCGTGTCGGCCGCCGAGCGCGGCCAGTTCCAGCCGATCGCCGAATGGGTGGATCGCGTGCCGGTCACGGCGACGCGCGCCGTCCCGTTCGTCGCCACCGCCTCCCGCTCCGGTGGCCTGCGCGTCGTCAGCAGCGCTCCCTCACTGCCAGGCGGGTTTCGCTAAACCACGGCTGTTGCTTTTCGCGGTGAGACGTAGCATGATGTTCCCGCCGTAGCTCGTTGGATAAAAAACAAAATAAGATTCAAACAAGAATACAAGAATGAGAGTCAACACGACGCTGGTGGTCAACCCCAAGGGGGGATCAGGAAAAACCACCATCGCGATCAGCCTGGCCAGCGCCTTCGCGGCCGACAACGTTGCCACCACGCTGATGGACTACGACCCGCAAGGGTCGAGCCTCAACTGGCTGCGCTCACGCTCGCCGCTGGCGCCGCGGATTCACGGCGCCAACGGCGCCCCCGGAAAATACGGCCAGCTGCGCAGCTTCGACATGTATGTGCCGCCGGAAACGCGGCAACTCGTCATCGACGCGCCCGCGGGCTCGGCAGGAGTCCTGCTGCAGGAAATGGTCGATCGCGCCCACTGCATCCTCGTTCCGGTGGTGCCTTCCGTGATCGACATCCACGCCAGCGGCAACTTCATCAAGGATCTGCTTTCGATGTCCCGGGTACGCATGGGCGGTGCGCGCGTCGGCGTGATCGCGAACAAGGTGCGCGTCTCGATGCCCGCCTACCAGCCGCTGCTGCGCTTTCTCGATACGCTCCAGCTCAAGATGCGGGCGCGCCTGCTCGATTCCGACGTGTACCTGAAAGCGGCGGAAGCGGGCCTCTCGATCTTCGAATACGAGCCGAACCAGACCGTGGCCGAGCGCAAGCAATTCCAGCCGATCGTCGACTGGGTGACCGGCGAGTACGCGCGGCCCCACGAGCTTGCGGGCGCCGTCCGCGAGATCACGCAGATCCGCCGCATCAGCTTCTGAGCCAGGCGAGCAGCGCCGCGTTGAACTCGCGGGGCCGCTGCACCATGATCCAGTGCCCGGTCGGGAAGGCGATCACGCGGCAGCCTGGCCGCGCGGCGATACGCTCGGCCCACGCGCGCGAGTGAAACATGAACGGCTTGCGCTCGCCGTACAGGAAGAGCATCGGGCATTGGGGGTCGAAGGCCCTGAGGCGCCCTAGCCCGCCGGCCGCGCCCAGCCAGCGCAGCGCGTAGGGATAGCCCATTCGCGAGCCGATGGCCGGGGAATAGGTCGGGCAACGGAGCACGCGCGCCATCCAGCGCGCCATGGCGTCGCCGATCCCGCCGCCGATGCGCCAGGCGAGCGCGAGCCAGACCTGGTAGCCGAGCACCATGAACCTGCCGATGAAGCCCAGCTCGGCCCGGTTCCCGCGCGAGCCGGCGTCGCCGATGTCGACGCCGATCACCCGCTCGACCCGCTCGGGATGGCGCATTGCGAACTGATAGCCGAAGAAGCAGCCCCAGTCGTGCAGGAGAAGGGTGATGCGCTCGCCCGGGCAAACCTGCTCGACCACGCGCCGGATCGTTCCGAGCACCTCCTCGAACGTATACACGCGCTTTGATGCTGCGAGCTCGAACCCCGGCAAGGTAAAGCGCACGCACCGGTAGCGCTCCTTCAGCGCCTCGACCTGCGCGTCCCATAGCCGGTGCGTGTCGGGCCAGCCATGGATCATGACGATCGCCTTCGGCCCGGCGCCCTCGACGATCACCTCGACGCCGTCGATTCTCATGGCTGTTTCGCGTTGGCTGTGCCTAAGCGCACAACTTCTTACCCCGGATGGTCCACCCGCGAACCGGGTAAGTCCACAATGGGAGCCTTGAACAAGCTATTGGTGCTCGACGACGATTCCGACATGTGCGCACTGGTCGCGCACGCCGCCGTGTCGGCCGGCTTCGAGGCCGCCGCTTCCACCCACTTCGAGCAATTCAAGACCAGCCTCGCCCCGGACACCTCGGTGGTCGTTCTCGACCTGATGATGCCGGAGGTCGACGGCATCGAGGTGCTCCGGTACCTGAGCGAGCAGAGGTACCCGGCCGGCATCATCCTGATCAGCGGATACGACCGCAAGGTCCTGAAAGTGGCCGCGCAGCTCGCGGCGTCGCTCGGGCTCGACGTCCGGGCGTCGATTCAGAAGCCCTTCAAATCGAGCGAGCTGCAGGAGGTCCTGGCCAAGGGCGGCGAAGCCAGGCGGCCGCTGCGAGGCGGGCCGGCGGACAGTGCGATCGACGTCGAAGAGCTTCGCCAGGCCATCGCCCGGGACGAGCTCGTCGTCTACTACCAGCCCCAGGTTCACATCAAGACGCGAACCCTCGCGGGCCTCGAAGCGCTCGTGCGCTGGCAGCACCCGACGCGGGGCCTCCTCCCGGCAACGGCATTCATCGAGTCGTTCGAAGCCTCCGGGCTGATCGGCGAGCTGACCTGGCTCGTGGTCCGGAAGGTTCTTGCCGACCGGAAAAAGCAGAGCTCGCAGGCGGCACGGGTCCCGGTATCGGTGAACCTGTCGGCTCTCCTGCTGCGCGACCTCGCGCTTCCCGAAAAGCTGCTGGCGCTCATCTCGGAGCACGGCGCCACGCCCGCCGACCTGGTGCTGGAAATCACCGAGAGCGGCCTGATGAAAGAGCTGCATACCTCGCTCGACATCCTCGCGCGCATGCGGCTCAAGCAGCTGCACCTGTCGATCGACGATTTCGGCACGGGGTACGCAATGCTGCAGCAGCTGCAGCGCGTGCCGGCGCGCGAGCTGAAGCTCGACATCTCGTTCGTGCAGGCGATGCTCGCCGACGAATCGGCCGACATCATCCTGAGGAAGACCCTCGAGCTCGCGCACGACCTGGACATGTCCGTCGTCGCCGAGGGCGTCGAAACGGTGGAGCAACTCAACCGGCTTGCCGAATACGGCTGCGACGTCGCGCAGGGCTACCTGCTCGGCAGGCCAAGCCCAACCGGAGCGCTGCAGAAAATCTGAGCGAAAAAGCGGCTGGGATCTTCAACCGCTTTGATGCGTGCGGTTTGCTCTACCCATTAAGCATGAACGACACGACCAAGCAGCACCTGCTTCAGCGAGCCGCTGACCTACTGGGCCGTGCTGAAATTGCTCGTCGCCTGAGCACGCCCCCGCCGGTGCTCGAAGCGTGGATCTGCGGAAAGGCCAGCATGCCAGACGGCAAGTTGCTCGTCCTCGCTGCCGCGCTAGAGGAGCATGCGAAAA
>Ga0137428_1000678_pt1 | contig 14242 bp, 15 predicted proteins | sample EasRivERMZT718_2_FD_102305 | JGI IMG/M metagenome (GOLD analysis project Ga0137428, IMG submission 102305) | Soil microbial communities from meander-bound floodplain in the East River, Colorado, USA - East River MetaG ERMZT718_2 | ecosystem: Environmental > Terrestrial > Soil > Floodplain ...
CGCCCATGCTACACGGGCCGCTCCTACAGGCAGCTGCGCATTGTCAGTCGTGACGCCGTCAGATCGCTGGAATGTCATATTTGGGCTGCCGGACGTGTAGGTCAGTTCAAGGCCGCTATTGGGAGTGTAGTGCCCGGTCGGTATGAAATATATCGTCTGCCCATTCACATAAGGGCTGGTCGTCGTGTTGGTCGCCAGATCGATGTTATTCAGCTGCCTAAGCGTCATCGTCGTGCCAACGAGACTGGTCACGACATCAAGGTTCTTGGCATGGGCGTTATAGACGATGGAGCCGGGAACCCACCCACGCTGCATGGCGTCGCCAGCCGATACGGCTGCGTTCAGTGTAATGACCAACGTGTCGTCGGTCTGCGGCGAGTGCGACACAAGCACGGCATCGCCAGACGTGCGCTGATAGGCGTAAGTACCGAGCGCCACCGGAATGCCGTGACTGCTTTTATTGCTGTCTCCCCCTGCGGTGCGTGCGCAGAACGGGATCGGGTTGGTGACGCTGGAGAGCGCGTGCGCACCAAATTGCTTGGCGGAACGCGTACCGCCGGTCGTGACGCTGTATATACTGGAACCGTTGTAACCCTTGCCCGTCCATGGCCCCTGATTGGGGTCGAGGAACATCACGTCCATCGTTGAATGTATCATGATTGCATCATGTATCGGGATCGATGCAGGAAGAGCTACTCCAGTAAACCACAGTGGAAGTGCTATTGTAATCTCGACATGGCAGTTCCGAGGATCCGCCGCGATAATCAGCGGCGTGTACATATGCATAAAAGTTACGCCTCCAATTATGCTGATGCCGCAGTTTCCTGCATTGATGATATAGCCGGGCCTACGTCCCCAAGCAGAAGCATGACCAAACTCATACATACCGCCATTTATAAGAAGGGACGCATTAGTAGTTCCACTGGCAAAACAATTTCCAATCCGATTAATACCTTCACTGTAGCAATTAACCAGTGCAACACCTCCCCCGACATTGGCGTTCAGGATGTCGATAATATCCATGCCAAAATTTATGGCGCAGTTATCAATGGCTAAGGTTGTTTTTCCGTTCTGCCTGCCTACGACACCAGTCGAAAAAGCTACCCGATTAAATGCAAAATTACCGTCTCGTGCGACAGTGTCTCGTGCCTGTGTGTTCCCCCATACGAAGCCATACACATTGCGGAAAGCTCCGCAGTTCAGCATCTTCATATTGTCGCCATTGCCGTCCGCGTCACAGCCCTGCACGGCAAATGCTGCACCGAACCCGGAAATAAAACAGTCCTGTAGAACGACGCTCTGTGAAAACGGCTTGTTGTATTGTGTCGTGGTCACCCATGACGGGTAGGCGTAGTCGTCGTAGGCCACCTTGCCGTCATATTTGCGGAACTGGATGGGCGAGATAGGGCCAAGCGTAACTGCCGCCGTGTCGCATATCCATTGCGTCCCAGCGTGGGTGCCCGCCGTGACCGATACGACCACATTGACGAACTCGGCTGTCGCATCCAGATCGGTAGCGCGCACGGCGGCACCTGTCGCCTGCACGACATAGACGCCGTTGCCGGGATGACCGGTATTGCCTAAAGTGTCCAACGGCGCGACGTAGAGGAACCTATCACCGGTCGCCAAGGTCAGCCCGTCATAGATGTCGCCATTCTCGAACGCTGTCGCCAGATCGCCCGACCACGCCATGAACCGCACGGGCGTCGGCAGGATGTTGGCTACCGGCTTAGGTCCGCTGCGCGGGTCGACATGGACGGCGGCGCACATCGCAAACCGGCTGAGTGCGCTTGTTGGCGCGTCCGTCCCGGCGTTTATGAAAAACGGGTTGTCCGGTGTCTGGCTGGTTTTCGGCAGCCAGTTCTCAAGCGGATACGGGTCGCTGCGCGGCGGGAGAGGATAACCGTATCCACCAAACCTCTGATAGACGATATGCTGCTGAAATGGCCCGAAGAACGTCATGCTTTTAATGACCATATAACGCGTGCCCTGTATCTCAAGAGCGCACTCCCAATGGTCTGAAATGATTGATGTACCAATGTTATTTTGCGTGGAGCTGTCATATACAGTCCCGGCACCCACCAGATCGATGCCCCTAAAGCCGATCGAGTAATAGTTCATGATCAGCGGCTTGGTAGTACGGTGCCTGCCATGCAAGAAGCGTATCGCATCCGACTGCATTTTATAGAGATTGGCATCGATGAGCGCTTGCAAGGCTGCCGTGCTGTCGATCGCAATGTCGTTGATCGCGCCATAATGGTATTGCGTGAGCGTGCTGGCCTTGATTGGCCAGATGAAACCGCCAGCCGATATGTCGAAGATGTGGGCTTCCAGCGGGGCCTCGAAACCACCATTCAGCAACACCTCAATCCCGGACGCCGCCTTCAGTCCACCGTGCTCTGAAAAATGAATTCTAGGAGTTATTGCTATATCTGTAATTGCAAGATATTTTTGAGTAAATAACAATTCAGCTTTAATACCAACACCAGCATCACTGGCAGAAATGAGCGATGTCGTATCATCACTAATGCCATCACCTATAGCACCAAACATTTCTGGTTTGACATAATCTCCAGTCAATTCCCACCATATTCCACCAGCTGTCTGGATCCTGCCCCTATGTGCGGGCATACTAGTAACTCTTTTATAATAACCTCCCCCACCATCACCAACAGCGTAATAACCACCAATATAAATATAACTCATATCTTCTGGAACTAAAATTGCTGGCATACCAATAATAGTTGAAAAAATTGGTACTTCACCTTGAACAACAACATCAGAAACATATCCAGCAGCTTTTTCACTAGAAAGTTTAGCATCTGCAGCGGCAGCTTCAGCACGAGCTACACTATCATTAATTGATGTAATAAATGCAGGGCCAAAAATTTCTACCCATTGCAAACTATCCCCATCTTGGTAACAAATATAAAGACTGCCACTATCAGATTCCCACCAAAATTGACCATGCGAAGTTGGTATAGGAGCAATATCTCCAATAAGTGTTTTAGTTATCATCATGTTTGAAATGGCTTCATACTGAGCCATTAACAAACCATACATACTAGCAGTTTCTTTATCAAAAAATACTCTAAAAGTATTATCGAGTTTATATCCGATAATCATGCTATCTTTAGCTAGATCTCCTATATCGAAATCTTCACCTAAATTATTTTTTACGAATAAAGGAGCATCTTTATTAAAAGCAATTTGTACAGTTTTTGAAGTATTATCTGCTAGAAGATTAACACCAATTAAAACATCACCATTAGCAAATGGTACTGGATATTCAGTTGTAGCCTGAATATAATTTGGAGTACCTGTCCCTTGATTAGTAGCTATGATAAAATCAGTAGTAAAAGAACCAGCAGGGTTAAAATCACTAGAACCAGAAAGGGGAACAAACTCTTCCCCCTCAGCAGTTTCAGGAACCTGAATATAAAGACCACCAGTATGAGGTGCAGGAGCAGTAGTCTGAGGGCAATATGTGACCTGAATCGAATAACTTTCTCCAGGAAGAATCTCAGTTGGATAAGCATCCAAAGGAGCCAGGAGACGAAAATCTCCAGTTACAGTAGCACCATTAATTGTCAGAGAATCATAACCAATATTATAAAGCACAACAATCTGGGCACCAGATGCCATACCTTTTTTAGTTTTTGGGAATATTAATTCTGCTGGTTCAATTCTGAGAGAGAACCGCTTCATACCATAGGGCATATCTCGAATACGACGACTGGAACGATCAGCATCAGTTGTAATAAAATCTTCTAATGGTTGATATGCCATATTAAAAATCCAAAATAAGAATATTAATTTACTTTACAATTCTTACTTTTACCGTTCCCGATGCTAAATCAAGAACACCAGTAGTTGGATTACTAAATCTAAAACTAACAACATCTGCCGCACTTACCCAACAATCCAAATTGGCACCATTCAGATTTACCGTAAAAGACGCTCTTACAATATCTCCAAGCACAGCTCCCATAAGAGCCAATGTCTGAACCGCATCATATGCACCAGCTGCTAATGAAGGCGGATTATATACGACTGTTGAGGTAAAATCGACGAGGGAACCATAAGCAGACAGGAACCAGGCCGTACCATTATGCTCGACATCACACCATGTGCCTGGTGTCAGCCCTTTCAGTGGACCAGATCCAACATTCAGATTAGACGATCCAGTGGCTGCTGCTGTCCTGACAACACGGAATTTGGCACCATTGCTCGCACCAGTAGATGACAATGTCACATTACGGGTACTGGTAAGTGGCGTATTATAATATAATGTTGGTTCATGCAAATGTTGAAAAACTGTTACAGTAGCATCACCCATATCTGCAGATACAGCATTATAGGCTTGCGAGACTTTTGTAACTGTAACTGTCTGCGCTGTGACCATATAATGTATAGCAAATAATGTCGGTGTTGGTAGACCCATAAACACAGACTGCCCAACAATGGTCCATCCAGCGGGCGGGTTAAAGGTCCATGTACCTGTGGGATTCTTCCTGACACCTGATCCAAATGCATATAAATATGTAACATCCATACCGAACAAACGATTAGAATGCTCATCCCATATAATATCTACAGTTTGAGCATCAGCATATCTGGTAAAAAATGATGGAGTTGATGGTATATTTGATGGTGATATGCTGGATGCCGAAATATTACCCCCAGTACCATTAGTTGCTAAATATGCTTTACCACTAGTATTTAAAATACTAGTTCTCAAATTACGAAAAGCATGTGCTGTACCAGTATTCGCAGTTGGTTTAAATATTTGTGATAATGATCCTGGACCCAATGTACCTATTGAAAATGCTGCTCCATTAGGATCAGAACATTCTACAAAATTAATCCTCGATGTTGGATTTTCAACATAAAAATTAGTAATAAATCCACCAATCCATGCACCAGATGTTGCAGAACCAATTGCAACACCAATACCATCCTGACTAGTATGCATTTGCTCGATTGTCGGTGCATAAAGGCTACGAAGTTTAGCCCCAGTACCATTGAAGCCAGTATCTACAAATCCAATTTGACAAATATTGCTGTCACTACCGACAAAGTAAGCACCAGCACCAACAAGATACATAATGGGACCAGCAACAGGATTAATTACCCACGGAAATACGTCAATGGTTCCTGCTGGAATATTAACAGTCATCACATGATATGGGCGACCGCCATAAGTAATAAAATCACCAAGCGCTAAAGCTTCTGGTATGTCGGTAACCAACAATGTCGTGCGTTGATTAGCTGAATTAACGGAACCGCTATTCATACCAGTATATGTCCAACCGTACCCGTCAACATCAGTGACTGCACCAGTGGTATGAACAGGTTCAACGGTCGAATTCACCACACCAGGATCTGTGGTACAGGTGTACATCCGACCAGCGCTATTCTTCACTGTGGCATTTAGCGGGTAATCGGTCGCAGTGGCCCATATAGTCGTCCATCCAGACAACATTGTCCCTGGTAGTTCGCCACCAGAACGATCGGCTGCCAGTTTGGGAAAACGAGCACCATTACTGTTACCTGAACTATGTATGGTAATGCCATTACGCTTGACGGATTGCGATGACAAACCGGGGAAACGTGTGCGAGGGCATTGCTCGATAACGATACCATCCCACTGCCTGCGATCTACATAGGCAGTTCCAGCAGAGCCGCCATATACCCTGAATTCACCACTACAATTCGCATAACCGATATAGCGAAAACGTACTAATTCTTCAGTTGAAATAAAAGTAGCAAGACTGGTTATGATACAGTCGAAATACATTGATACACTAAGAGAATTAACCCCAGCTTGACCAATAAATAACTTAGCTCCAATTTTAAATGAACCAATGCAATGCAGTTCGACTTTCTTATAAGCAGTCGCATAATCAAAAAATGCTTGTAATGCTACCACATCATCAGTAACATTATCACCTTTAGCGCCAAACATATAAGGAGTAATACGTTCTTCAGAAAGCTCCCACCATGTACCATTCATGGATTGGATTTTGCCCGCATGCGCAGGTTGTGATGCCACTTTCTTATAAAGTGCTGCACCACCATCTCCAGCAACAAGATGTCCGGCAATCCTGATATAATCAGGCGGTGTTGCAGGGTTCCATAATTCAACAGATCCCTTAGTACCAAAAAGATTATCAGCAATAATAAGGGGGCTGGCTATTCCACTAATCGCATTAGCTAATTCTTCTGCTTCATCAAGAAGAGCATCTGCTTCTTCAGTTTTAGTAATAATGGTATCAACAGCTGTATAAATTTCTGGAATATTATCAGCTACTTCTTTTACTTCTTCAATATCATTATTAATGGTAATGATAGAATCCATATTTTCATTAACACTAGTAATAGCATCCATATTATTAGATACTATTATAATTTCTTCAATATTAGCCCCAACTTTATTAATTTCTTCAATATTATCTTCAATACCTACTATATACTCAAGGTGAGCACTGACATGCTTCACATATTCGATATTAGTGGCGACTTCCCTGACAACCGGGTAGGCCGAGCCAATCATCGTATCGACCAAACCAGTAGCGCTATCCATATCCGAACGGTAACCCATCAGACGAAGCCTCTCATCTCGAGTTTTTCATGTGAGGTGTGGAAAGACTGGTTCGCTGAATCGCGCATCTCAGCTTCGAGACACGATGTTTCATAGACTGCCAGATATTCCTGACCTTTAACGATATTTTCCTGACCATTCATATGGCTATATGTCTTATAAGCCACAAAATTCTGCAAAGCAGTTTCCAGAAAAAATGGAATTTCAATTTCTTGGTTAATAATGTGGCCAGGTCTCGTATCTAGTACGGAATGCCTAGCCTGATAATATATTGTTAATGGATGATACGGATTAGGTGTAGGAACAAAGAGAATATCAGGCTGTGGCGTAAACATTGACAACGGATTGGCCTGATCATTCAGGGTAACAGCACCAACCTCGTCATGGACTTCAAGAATCCTGATCACATCGCCCGTGAAAGGTTCATCCGGCAGATCCTTGATGTATGGGAACTCGACATCAGAGCCAGAGCTCTCGGCAAAGGCAGGTTTAAGGTGATAATGCGTGATATGCTCAACCTGCTCGATCAAAACTTCGTGCTCTATGAGCCGGAATCTCGAACAGAGAGCTAATAGGCCTTCATTTATATATTGAACGATTTGAGGCTGCTTTTCTTCGATGATTGTTCCATCGCCATTGTTGATGGCAAGATTTGACAGCTCACCATAGGCGAGTCTGCTAAACAGCTCCTCAATTTTCATTATAAAATCACCTAAATAGTTTAAAAGTAGTCTAAAAATATCAAACTATATACGATGAAATGGCGCTGGGCTCGTCTGGGAAGGAATCCTTCCACATGCCACTGCTGGAATCAGGGACCGCGATCTCTTCGCTGGGCTTCCAGGCGTTTAGATACATTAGCTGGGAAATTGTATCAAGACAATCATCTTTTCCTTTCAGACCGTTCTTAGTTGCCAGCCTGATTTGCCCATAAAAATGAGCCATTATCTTGGAAGTTTTCAATTCTGTGGGAAAATACATTTTCCCTGCTTTAAAAAGAGGTACTATTAAGTTAAATCTGGTTAATTTATTAACAATTGGCCGTATTCCTGGCTTTCCAGTCTTCTCCGACGAAGCGAAATTGAACCAGATATTACGAGTCATCATCTCAGACTGCAACCACTTGATGAAAGCAAGTTGCTGGCCACTGACTTCGATACCGACAGACTGAGGTTTATAGATTTGAACCAGGCGAAAGAGATCCCCGATCGTCCTGTCCATCGTCTGGCGCTCGCAGACACCATCTACCCAGAACCAATCCCCTTGAGAATTGTATGCCCACACAGAAATAACACTGAAATCTGCAGTCTGTTTGTCTGAAGTGGCAAAATCAGTGGTGATATAAAAGTTAAAGACTGATTTTCTCTCTAATAATTGCACCCTGGAGTATTCTCGGATCTCCCCTTCCTGGATCAAACGCTCTTCATCACTCGAAATCCGAAGCATTAGCTCCTGCATAAAACCTTCGGTCTTCCCAGTCAGAACTGCATTCTCATATTGCTCGATCACGAAATCATAAGAGAACCGATCCTCCCAAGCACCAACGAATTCTTCCCTCGAACAAGGAAATTTCTCACAAACAGGCCAGACATTCACATCCCAGGCACCTGATTCGACCGCCTCGATCATGATATCGTCCTTGTTGAAGGGCGTACCATTGAAGACAATCTTCCTTCTCGTTGGATCCAGAGCGTAATTCACCCCCTTATAGATGTTGTCCTTGATGGCATCCATGGACACTCGGGATTTGGCGTCATCGTCAGAAACCAGATCATCCAGCACTGCCAGCACCGGTCGTTTTCCGAAGATCTTGGTCCCCCGGAGACCTGTCTGAGCTCCAAACATACGGCATCCAAGCTTATGTCCGTCCCGGTTCGTAAACTCGAGATAACTGTCTGTGAAATATGCTTCGGGTATCCATTCCTTAAGGAAGTCACTATGATCATATCGGAACTGGACATTTTTTCTTGCAGCCTTGACGCCATTTTCCATGGAGTCAGAAACATAAATCATACCAGTAATATCACCAAATTCAGGTAAATAACCAAAAGTAGCAATAAATAATACCAGATATTCAAAAAACAAAGTAGTTTTAGCAGCTCCACGAAAACATAGATTAGCAATTAATTCCTTTTTAGAAAGCATTTTATCAAGCATCTTAAGATGCACAGGAGGTGTCTTATGAGTTTCTCCTTCAGCACCATTTACGAGTTTAACGAAGTTCATAAAAATAAGGGCAAACTGACTCGGAACATAGGAACCAGAATTAATATCATGGTAATCCACCTCGTCGAGCCATTCGTCGAGGGATTTCTTGACGACGATTCGTTCTTTAACCCACTCATTGGGGTAACCACTAGCATCGTCGACATTAAGCATCTTTATTTTCCAACATCATCGGCTTATAAATAGTATCAACAAAAAATGCTGAACCATCAGGTAATATGGTTGGTCCACCTTTCAGATAATCATGCATAGCCATCATCGCATTTGCAAACCAACCGATCATATTATCTTCGGTATCGAATGGTTCAGGACCGGTATATTTGGCTTTCGTTTCGACATAAAACTTTGCCCATGCCACAGCATCAGGATTAGTATGGATGTTCATATCATAGTCACTCATTGTTCCGTCACCACCAGCCTGGTTGCCGCTATGTCGATCGTTTTAGCTCCGTCCTTGATCATGTCCTGCTGCTGTTTTGCGAGTTCACCCAGCATATTCCGCATCTCCTTGATGCCTGCAGACTCATTGGTCTCCATCGAGATCTGGAACTCCTTGGTCTCAGGCTTCTTCAGGTGAACCAGGAGGGAATTAGCAGCATCAGTCCTGACCTTGTCGCTGTTTGAGTTCAACATCAGGTCTGCCTGAACGTTGAGAGCCTTCTGGAACAGATCCTGGTTCAACACCCAAGTTGGAACCAGGGATTGCTCCATAATGAGATTAGGTAACTTACCCCTGTTATACGCGCTTACATACCCGGAGATGTCCTTCGCTGAGGTCCCCTTGGCCACCAGATTGGCATACCTCTGGGGAAATGTTCGAGTATAGGATTCAATGTTTGTAAATCCCATAAGCTTGAAACTGACATATGTAACTGCATTAATATATTCCTCAGTCTTGAATTTACCATCCTTTAAAATAGCTGAATATCCAACAAAATTAGCTTTAATATTTTCAGCCATAATAGGATCGGCTGCAATCGTATTGAGGTTGTCTACCATCCCCTGAGTGACACTCGACCGGAGGTGATTCGGCAGAGCATTCTGCACCTCCTCCACAGTCAGTGGAACTGGAGCTAACCCTTGGAGACTTAAGTCTTTTTTTGGGTTTTGTACTTCGGGATCGTCGAAGAGAGACATAATTTTTCCCTTGTCTCCTGAAAGATTTCTGATACCACTAATGCATAAATATTACCTAAAAATCTAAAATCCGATTATTTTTATAAAGGACTCGCACCCTTGCAGACGTTCATAATCGGGTATTAGCGAGGAAATCTCTCACGGTATTTAGAGTATCTCCCTAGGTACCGTGAGAGGAAGTGAAGCCGGGAGATCCAGGATACCCTCTCCTCCCTCCTCTGAAGAATCTCCCGGCTTCATACCCCAAATTCTCTTTCCCTTTCAAAGTTTCGTCAGCAGGCACTCCAATCGTAAGTGGGTGGTAGCTCCCCCAGATTGTAGCAGTGCCTGCTGGCGACTCCGACTCTAGACCCCCCTTAAAAACCGTTATATATGTTTTTTCCCACCTTGAGCCTACCCTGACTTTTCCCTCCCCCCTACTATAAGAGAGAGAAGCGCGTAAGCTATTGTGGAGACCCACCCTGGTAAGAGCTAAACCCTTGTCCCTATAGACAAATCAGTCTAGGGATCATGGGTTCCTGCGGCTACCGCCGCAGTCACCGAGAGGGAATCCCCAATGACAACCACAGGCGAATACCGAGTCGGCATCTCGTTCAATCCATCCCAGAACCCAGAGGTAGATGAGATCAAATCCCAGGCTGCTAAGCTCATCGATCTTATCGAAAAGACTGACGACAAGGGAGAAGGCGAGATCAAACGTCTCAAGGCACTGGCCATGACAGCGATCGAAGATGGAGCCATGTGGGCTGTGAAAGCAGCCACCAAAACCCCCAAGGAGTGATCCAGATGAGCCAAAACAGATTCCGCCCTACCATGAAGACCCACAACGAGCTACTGGCTCAGATCCAGGAGAAGGATCTACGCATCAGAGAACTCGAGATCCAGCTTCAAACCATCGAGAGATCCCGTAAGCGAAACCGCTTCATCAGCCCTCGTTTGATACGCCTCGTGAAGCATGCCAATAGATAATCGGCGTAAATGCCATTATTTTAAAACCGCCGATAATGAGCCGTAAATCCAGCCCCTTTGAGGCCTCTGATGAGCGAATCTCTTACCACCATCCCAACCGACTTCTATACCGACTCAGGCTTCCTAATTAGCATCAGCATACCCTCCCATCCATCGGTCGGGGGCATAATGGTCCTTAACGGCAAAATATATACCGTCCAGAAAATATCCTGGGACTTCGACGTAGGGGGCATCCTTCTCCTGGTTCGCATCAATGTCGATTAGATGGTTCTATTGTTGGATGGGATGGTGCCCTGGTACTGTCGTCTCAGGCTGGAGAGGTGGTAGAGGTAAAATTCTCTGCATCGGTTGGCGCTGCAGTCGATGCGGCAAGGTCAAACATTATGAACCAGTTGGAAAATAAAACCTGTTCGGCCTGCGGAGGTACAGACCATCTCCGCACATCCTTCTGGCATGAGCCTCAGATGATATGCCTGCCCTGCTTCCTGGTGTGGTACGATCCCAACAAGGACATAGACACCTCAGACCCCAAGGCCGTAGGAAGAGAGAGTCTCCGTCTCAAAGCTCTCGGTGAGTATCCATGGACAGGAAAATACGCACCATCTACAGATCCATTTTGATCAATGGGAGAAACGTAATGTCCAATAGTACTTCCATAGAAGATAATACTATTAACATCAAACGCCTGGTCGATGCTGCTACCGCATTGGTCGATTCACTCTCCCATGACGAACATGGAACAATGATTGGGGGTAAATTCCAAGGCGGTAACGGCGGTCTCATATCAAAACAAACAATCACCTTAGCCGATGAAGTACGCCGTGCAATAAACTCCCTCAAGGAACCCTAACCATGAGTGGATTCCAACTAGGCTGTTCTGTCTGCAATGGTGAAGGTACCTACCCCATCATCGATACTTACGGCGTTGAGCGCTACACCATTCAATGTCCGGAGTGCTACGGCTCAGGCCAGGTCTACAATCCCAATATAGACCCTCAAGAACGTTACAGACTGGAAACCCAGAAAGCCAAATACGAACGAGCTATGGCTGAGAAAAAAACCAAACTAAAACTATGAATCGCCGTCCTCCCCATCATTCTGAATTCTGGCTGGGTGTCATCTACGGCAGCATCCTTGCATCCATTTTCTGGTTCATCCTCTGGTGGGTAATATTCCCTTGAGAAAAACCCCTACCTACGGTGTCTGGATCCTCATCTGGACAGTCATATTCGTAGCTCTTCTCCTGCTCGTCATAGGAGTCTAGGCCGTTCTATAGAGAACGCTCGTCGTAAGACATAAGATATACTAGTATTATAAATATAGCTAATTTTTATTATAGAAATTATTTTTATTATATTTTTGGAACTGCATATTTTCATGCAGATGTTCCACGGCATATTAATTCAGGTTATGGATTTTTTGTAAAGACTTCTACGTCCATTCCTCCCGCTACGTAGCCACCCCTCCGGTAAACCTACCCCCCCGGTTACACACTCACACTGGGGCTGCGCCCCCAAGTGGGCGATCCTGCCCCGGAGTATATACCATGACTGGCATAGTAGCGCGTACCACTGGAGCAGTGGGCGCAATCCTCGGAGGAGTAGAGACTGCAGCCAACGCAGGCTCTCGACTCATCAACACTGCATCGACCAGCATCAAAGTACTGGATCGAGGCATCAACATGCTGGATAACTGGGCGGCAGACGCCGAGTTAAACCAGGCTGACAACTCCATCGTCCGTGCCAAGACACGGAGACTCTACCTGCTGGAGCAGGCTGCTTCCGAACGGACCAGATCTCAACTCGCTCTGGCTTCAGAAATGCACTCCAACCCGCAAACAAAGTTGCTCTTCGACGCCAACTTCGCGGAGCTGTCGGCTCTCTTCGATTAACCACCGGGAGCCAAGTCCTGCCAGGTGAGAACCTGGCGGGACTGTGCTCTGTAGCTTGATAGTACCATTAGTATCAAACTTACATTCGTCTCAACCCCTATAGAGACTAAAGAGACTATCGGTCTCGACTAATCCAAGGAGTTAATCGCCATGCGTATCCAGATAATCTCCACCAACACCGGCTACGAAGTCACCGATATGCAAACCGGTAGAGTGATGGGCAAGTTCGACTCGCTGCAGTACGCCAAGGACTGCAAGGACGAGCTTGAGGACCAGTTGGCTCACAAGTACGGCCTTGATGACCTGAGCTGCCAGGACGAGGCTGACGCTGCCTACGAGGCTGCTATGGATGCCTACGATACCGCTATGAACTCATAGGCTTTGACCCAGGGAGGATGTCATTCCTCCTTGGTTCCAAACCTACAACCGATAGTAAAAACAAGGAGCTATGGAAATGCCCAGACATATTGGTTCGACCGATGGAGAGTTCTCCGTCTGTGTGTTCTTCGTCAGCGAGGAACAGGAATACGTCAGGGGATGGGTCAGTGTCGAAGAGGCCGTAGAGGCCTTTCGCCACTACACCTCACCCACGATCCCAGCCCAGAGGCTGGGATTCATCAAGCAGGTGCTGATCACAGACGGCTGTGACTGCACCGCTATGGAATGGAAATATGGGGAGGGACTGGTGTTCCCGACCAAGGAGATGATCGACGCCGAGATGGAAAAGAGCTGCCTCGATGCAGGCATGCTCGAGCATGAGCCAGCCGATTGGGAGCGTAACAGGCTCCAGGCTCAGGCCAATGAAGACTACGAGAAAGGACCGGTCTCCGACGAGGAGTTCTGGTCTTAATCGCTCGAACCAGAGAGGAATAATCCTCTCTGGTTCAATCACTTAACCCTAACTGCCAAGAAGGAGCTACCACTATGGCCGTTATGTTCTTCATGATCCTCAGCTTGCTGTTCAGCACAGCTGCACTGACAAGCTATCTCGACCGCAGGCCGACGATCGCCATGTTGATGGCATTCACCGCCAGCATGCTCGTCTGCACGACAGCAATGGCAGTGATGTAATGATGATCAAGTTTGCAATCTTCATATTCGGATTATCTGTGATCTTCACGATATCCGAATGGATTGGATTAACTGCCTTCATGGGCAAGCAATCGGAAAAGTTTGCCGATAAAACCATCGACAAACTGGCTGGCAGTTCCATCCCACATTATGTTCTCATTATCTGGTTCAAAATAAAAGAGAAATGGGATCGACCATAATTGGTTGATCCTATTCTCTTTTCTGGTTCAGAGAGCCTGCCGATATGCCTTTGATAATGTTTAATCATTGGCGCTGAGGGCTGCGCCCTCGAATGGGTGTTTTGCGATGACCGCAACACCCGATCTCAACCGCCTAGCAAAGGA
>Ga0137428_1000679_pt1 | contig 14214 bp, 12 predicted proteins | sample EasRivERMZT718_2_FD_102305 | JGI IMG/M metagenome (GOLD analysis project Ga0137428, IMG submission 102305) | Soil microbial communities from meander-bound floodplain in the East River, Colorado, USA - East River MetaG ERMZT718_2 | ecosystem: Environmental > Terrestrial > Soil > Floodplain ...
GCAAGGCGCGCTGGTCGAGTCGAAGGTGCGGGAGCTGAACGTGCGTCCCGCCGAGATCGACCGGCTGGTGCGCATGCTGAGCGGCGGAAACCAGCAGAAGGTGGTGCTGGCGAAATGGCTGCTCACCCAGGCGAGGGTCCTGCTGCTCGACGAGCCGACGCGGGGCGTCGACATCGCCGCCAAGAAGGAGATCTACACCACGGTGGCGGGTCTTGCCGAGCGCGGCATGGGAATCCTGCTGATTTCCTCGGAGCTGCCGGAGCTGCTGGGCATGTGCGACCGGATCCTCGTCATGCGCAAAGGCCGCCTGTCGGGCGAGTTCGATCGCGCGCTGGCCACCGAGGAGAAAATTCTTTCACATGCAAACTGAGCAGGGCCTTGGCGCGCGCGTCGGGCGGTGGTGGTACGCGGGGGGCGAGCCGCGCCTGAGCATGCTCGACGTCGGCCTGCTCGCGTGCTTCGTCGCGATCCTGCTCATCGGCGCCTGGTTCGCCGAAGCCTTTTTCACCGAGCGCAACGTCAGCAACCTGCTGCGCCAGGTGGTGGCCAACGGCCTCATCAGCCTGGGGATGCTGCTCGTGATCCTCACCGGCGGCATCGATCTCAGCGTGGGCTCGCTGGTGGCGCTCGGCGGGGTGCTGTTCGCGGGCATGACCGACCGGATCGGCATCGGTGCTGCGCTCGCCGTCGCGATCGCCGCCGGCGCGCTTGCCGGTATGGTCAACGGGGTGATCATCGCGCGCTTCAAGCTGCAGTCCTTCATCGTCACGCTCGCGACGATGGGGATCGTGCGCGGCTGCGTCTTCCTCTATACGGAGATTCCGCTCTCCCCGGCCCACGCCGGCTTCCGCGACCTGGGAGCGACCCTGGTCGGCGCGGTGCCGGTGAGTATGATCATCATGCTGGGCTGCTACGCGCTCATGTGGTTCTACCTCAACCGGACCCCGGTCGGCCGCGCCACGGTGGCGATCGGCGGCAACGAGGAGACGGTGCGCCTCGCCGGCGTCAACGTGGGAGGAACGATCGTCCTCGCGTATGTCCTCTCGGGCGCGTTCTCCGCCCTGTCCGGCGCCATCCTGGTCTCGCGCCTGGGCATCGCGCAGCCCAGCCTCGGCATCGCCTACGAGCTCGACGCGATCGCTGCCTGTGTGATCGGCGGCGCCGTGCTGGGCGGCGGCGGCGGCAGCGTCCCCGGGACGCTGTTCGGCGTGTTCACCCTCGGCCTGATCAACAACCTGCTGAACCTCGTCGGCGTGAAGAGCTTCTACCAGGACATCGTGAAGGGCGGCGTTATCATTCTTGCCGTGCTGCTGGTCGCGAAAAGGAGGACCAGGTGAAACCCATTATTCAACCAGGAGGACCCGCAATGAAACGCTTGACTGCACTTGTCATCTGTCTTTCCGGCCTGCTGGCATTCGCCGGACCCGTTCTCGCGCAGAAGGAGACCCGGATCGGCATCGTCACGCTGCAGATGAAGGCGCCATACTTCATCGCCATGGTGCGGGCGCTGGAGGCGGAGGGTGCCGCCCACAAGGTCAGGACCTTCGTCGCCGACGGCGGCGGCGACGTGGCAAAAGTGAACGCAGACATCGAGGACCTGCTCGCCAAGGGCGTGGACGGCCTGATCATGAATATCAGCCCGCTGGAGGCGCTGCCCGGCGCGATGGACGCGATCAAGAAGGCCGGGAAGCCGCTGGTGCTCGTCAACCGCAGGCTGAAGGGCGGCGAGTACGACGCCTGGATCGGCGTGGACAACTTCAACACCGCGGCGGGCGTCGGCGAGGTCATCGCCAAGCGCATGGGCGGCAAGGGCAACCTGCTGATGATGCGCGGCGGGCCGGAAGACAACAGCACCGGCAACGCGCGCCGGGACGGCGTGCTGTCGAAGGTGAAGGGCACGGCGATCAAGGTGACCTTCGCTCCCGAGTTCGGCAAGTGGACCGAAGACGGCGGCATCCGCGTGATGGAGGACATGCTCGCCAAGCACAAGGACATCAACGCCGTGTTCTGCGAGGGCGACGTCATGTGCCTGGGCGCCCAGAAGGCGATCGCCGACGCCGGCCGCTCGAAGCAGATCCTGATCTTCGGCTTCGACGGCCAGAAGGCCGCGATCGAGCAGATCATGAAGGACTCGAACTTCGTCGCCACCGGGGTGAACTCGGCCGACGCGATCGCCAAGCAGGGGTTCCAGACGATGATGGACCTGCTCAAGGGCAAGAAGCCCGCGCAAAAGGACTCCTCGCCCCCGGTGGTGGTCGTCACCAAGGACAACGCCCAGAAGGTCTACAACCCGAAGGCGCTGTTCTAGAAGGTCAGCTCGAAGTTGCCCAGCGCGTCCACCCGAAGCCTGGTCTTCGGGTGGACCACCACCGTCGTGTCGGAGGTCTCGACGATCGCCGGCCCCTTGATCCGGTTGCCGGCCAGCAGCCGTTCGCCGTCGAACACCGGGGTGGTGGAGTACCTCTTCAGGTCGGGCCAGTAGATCTGCCGCTTCTTGACCACCGCCTTCGCCGGAATCCTCCTGGTGGATTGTCTCGAGCGAATCAGGCGGGGCCGCGGGGTGAGGGCGCGCGCGCGCAGCCGGGCGACGACGAGCTCGAGCTGCGCGCCGGCGAGCGCCGAGCCGCGCCCGTAGAGCTTCTCGTAGCGCTCGACGAAGCGCCTGCGCAGCCGCAATTCGTAGCCGTCCTTCAGCCTCGGCGATTCCAGGGGCACCTCGACCTCGTTGATCTGGCCGCGGTGGCGCACGTCGAGCGAGAACTCGAAGCGCTGGCGCCCCGGCGCGATGCTCTCCTTCTTCATCAGCGCGGAGGCTTTCGTCTCGAGCGCCTCGAGCGCCTCGTTGATGCGCCGCGCCGGCACCGGCGTCGGCATGATCTCGCTGTGCTCGAAGATGTGCAGCACGTCGGCCGCGGCGGCGCCGAACGCGCACCACGTCGATGCCGCCTTTCGCTGCGGGACGATGATTTTCCGGACACCAAGCTCGCGCGCGAACACGCCGGCGTGCGCGGGACCCGCGCCGCCGAAGGCGAACAGCACGAAGTCGCGCGGGTCGTAGCCTTTCTCCACCGTCACCTTGCGGATCACGTCGGCCATCTGCAGCTCGACGATGCGGCAAATGCCCGCAGCGCATTCGACGGGCTTCATTCCGATTTGTGCGCCGACTGCCGCGATCGCGTCGGCAGCGGATTGCTTGTCCAGCTTCATCTTGCCGCCGGCGAAGTTGTCCGGATCGAGATAGCCGAGCACGACCTGCGCATCGGTCACCGTCGGCATCTTGCCGCCGCGCCCGTAGCACACCGGGCCGGGAAACGCCCCGGCACTGTCCGGGCCCACCGTCATGGTGCGCGTCTCCGGCCGCACCCGCACCAGGCTGCCGCCGCCGGCGCCGATCGCCTGCAGGTCGACCTTCGGCAGGAAGTACTCGTACTGGTCGGTGTTCGCGACGAAGGAATACGCCGGTCTGCCGTCGTGGATGATGGAGACGTCGAACGAGGTGCCGCCCATGTCGGTGGTGATCACGTTGTTCTCGCCCATCGCGGCGCCGAGGAACATCGACGCCGTCACGCCGGACACCGGCCCCGAGTCGAGCGTCAGGAGCGGCGCCTCGCCGGCGCGCTCGACGGGCACCGTGCCGCCGCCGCACTGGGTGATCTGCAGGCCGTGGCGATAGCCCAGGCGCTTTACCGAATCGTTGATCTTCGCGAGATAGCCCGACATCACCGGACCGAGGTAGGCATTGAGCGCGGTGGCGGTGACGCGCTCGTACTCGCCCCACTTGGGCGCGATGTCGAAGGAGCAGGTGACGAAGAGCGACGGCGCAAGCCGCTGCACCATTTTTTTCACCTTCAGCTCGTGATCGGGGTTCCTGAAGGACCACAGGAAGCAGATCGCGATCGCCTCGACGCCTTGCGCGACCAGACTGCGGATCGCAGCCTCCGCTTCCTTCTCGTTCAATTCGACCACGACTTCGCCGAAGCAATCCACGCGCTCCGACACGCCGCGGATCAGGCGCTTGGGCACGATCGGCTGCGGCTTCGAGGTCTCCGGGAAATGCACCACCTTTCGGATGTCGCGCCCGCCGTAGCCCCGCGAGCCGCGCATGATGTGGATCGCGTCCTCGTGCCCCTTGGTGGTGATGAGGCCGACCTTGGCGCCTTTCTTCTGGATGATGGTGTTGGTGCCGACCGTGGTGCCGTGCGACAGGAACGCGATGTCGCGGCAGAACCGGTCGAGCCCGATGCCGAGCGCCTGCGCGCCCGCGTCGAGCGCGTCCATCATGCCGCGCGAGAAATCCGCCGGCGTCGACGGCACCTTCGTGGTGAGCAGCTTGCCGGCGCGGTCGACGATCGCGCAGTCGGTGAAGGTGCCGCCGATGTCGATGCCGACCAGATAAGCCATTAACGCTATATTAGCTATCGAAGCATGCCGCTGGAGAAACCTGTCTCGCAACTGCCCGGGCTCCGGCGCATCCTCGCCGATTTCGGCGCGTCGTACGCTGCGGCTGCGTTCGTCGCCTTCCTGTTCGCGACGAGCGGGCCGGTGGTGATCATTCTCTCGGTCGGCGCGCGCGGCGGACTGTCCGAATCCGACATCGCCTCGTGGATCTTCGCCGCGTTCTGCCTGAACAGCGTGATCTCGATCGCGTTCACGCTCGCCTACCGCCAGCCGCTCGTCTTCCTGTGGAGCATCCCCGGCGCGGTGCTGGTCGGACCGGCGCTCGGGCATCTCACGTTTCCCGAGGTGATCGGCGCCTTCCTCGCCACCGGGGTGCTGATGCTCCTCCTGGGACTCTTGGGCTGGGTGCGGCGCGCGATGGACGCGGTGCCGATGCCGATCGTGATGGCGATGGTCGCCGGGGTGTTCCTGCGCTTCGGCGTCGACCTGGTGCTCGCTTTCCGGGATGGGCCATGGATCGCGCTTCCGATGACGGCAGCCTTCGTTCTCCTCACGATGGTTCCGACGCGGGCGCTGCCTCCCTTGATCGGAGCGCTGATCGCCGGAGCGATCGCCATCGGCGTCCTCGGCGCGTTCAAGCCGCCCGCCGGCGCGCTGTTCGCAATTGCCGCGCCGAACCTTTACGTGCCGCAATTTTCCTGGACCGCGATGCTCGAGCTCGTGGTGCCGCTCGCCATCACCGTGCTGGCGGTGCAGAACGCCCAGGGCATCGCGATCCTCGCCGGCAACGGGCACCACGCGCCCGTCAACGCCATTACGGCCGCTTGTGGGTTGGGGTCGATCGTCACCGGGCTGTTCGGTGCGGTCTCGACCTGCCTCACCGGCCCGGTGAACGCGGTGCTATCGAGCAGCGGCGAGCGGCCGCGGCAATACACGGCTGCGCTCTTCTTTTGCCTGCTGGCGGTTGCTTTCGGACTGCTCGCGCCGTTCTTTACCCGGCTGCTGCTCGCGACGCCGCCGGCATTCATCGCCGCGCTCGCCGGCCTTGCGATGCTGCGGGTCCTGCAGACCGCGTTCACGGCATCCTTCGGCGGCCGCTTCAGCCTCGGTGCGCTGGTCTGCTTTTTGGTCACGGTCGCCGACGTTCCGCTCTTTCACATCGGCGCGCCGTTCTGGGGTCTCGTGTTCGGCCTCGCCGCGTCTTGGCTGCTCGAGCGCCGTGCTTAAATAGACCGCCATGCGCGCCGTCTTCGCCGCTTGCATCGTCGCGTTTACGCACCTGGCGGCTGCGCAGGACTATCCCAGTCGTGCGATCCGGCTGATCGTCACCGTGCCGCCCGGCGGCGCGGCGGATTTCATCGCCCGGCTCGTCGGCGGCAAGGTATCGGAAGCGCTCGGGCAGCCGGTGGTGGTGGAGAACCGCGGCGGCGCGGGCGGCACCCTCGCCGCCGACGCCGTGGCCAAGGCCGCGCCGGACGGCTACACGCTACTCCAGAACTCGATCACGACGCACGGCGTCGGGCCGCACCTCTATTCCAAGCTGCCCTACGACCCTGTAAAGGACTTCGCCGCGGTTTCGGGGCTGGCGCTGCTGCCCCTCGTCATGGCGGTCAATGCCGACTTGCCCTTCAAGAGCATGGAAGACGTGATCACGTCGTCCAAGACAGGCAATCTGAACTTCGCTTCCTCGGGAAACGGCGGCGCGCCGCACATGGCCGCCGAGCTCTTCAAGAGCGTAACCGGCGCGTCCCTGACGCACGTTCCGTATAAAGGCAGCGGCCCGGCGGTCGCCGATCTCGTCGGCGGGCGGGTGCAGATCATGTTCGACGCGCCGCCTTCGCTGATCGCCCATATCCGCAGCGGCAAGCTGCGGGTGCTCGCCGCCGCGAGCCCGCAGCGCAACCGGCTGCTCCCGGAGGTGCCGACGTTCGCCGAACTGGGATATCCGAAGGTCGCGGTGTCGTTGTGGTACGGCCTCCTCGCGCCGGCGGGTACTCCGGTTCCCATCATTCAGAAAATAAATAGGGAAGTGGTAAAAGCGCTGGATGCGCCCGACGTGCGCGAGCGGCTGCAAGCGCAGGGCGCCGAGCCGATGCCCGGTACGCCGGAAGCGTTCGCTTCGTTCATGCAGGAGGAGATGGCGAGATGGGCGCCGGTGGTCAAGCAGGCCGGCGTAAAGCTGGATTGACGGAAGAACTGGCCCGATTCCTCGCGGCGTCCCGCTGGGAGGACATTCCCGAACCCATCCGCCGCGAGGGCAAGCGTGCGATCCTCAACATCGCGGGATGCGTGCTCGCGGGGCGCGACGACCCGGCCGTGCGGCTGCTGCGCAAGACCTTCCCGGGGGACTACGCCCTGATCGACGCCGCGGCCGCGACTGCGCACGACTACGACGATACCCACCTGCGCACGGTGATCCACGCCACCCCGCCGCTGGCCGGGGTGCTTTTTGCGCTGGGAAAGGCGAGATCCGTTTCTGGCGCGGAATTTCTGCACGCCTTCATCCTAGGAATGGAGACGACCTGCCGTCTGGGCAATGCGGTGACGCCTGGCCATTACGAGCGCGGCTGGCACATCACCAGCACGTGCGGCGTGTTCGGCGCGGCCGCAGCCGCCGGCACGGTCCTCGGATTGAACAAGAACCAGTTCGTGAACGCGCTGGGAATCGCCGCGACTCAGGCCGCGGGCCTGGTCGAGGTGCTCGGCAGCATGGCGCGGGTGCTGAACGCGGGTTTCGCGGCGCGCAACGGCATGCACGCCGCGATGCTCGCCGCCAGCGGTTTCGAAGGACCGCGGCGGCCGCTCGAGGGGCTGCGCGGCTTCTTCAACGTTTTCGGGGGCAGCAAGGATTTTCGGAGCCTCACCGACCGGCTGGGCGAGCACTGGGAACTGACCCGGGTCGCCTACAAGCCCTATCCCTGCGGGGTGGTGCTCCATGCTCTCGTGGACGCCTGCCTGGAATCGCGTGACGACATCCGGAGCAGCGAAAAGATCGTCGTGGCCCTGCATCCCCTCGCAGTCGAGCGCACAGACCGGCCCGAGCCACGCAATGCGATCGAGGCAAGGCTGAGCGCGCACCATGCGGTCGCGGTGTCGGCGCTTCGCGGCCGCGCCGGGCTCGCGGAATTCAGCGATGCGGCGGCGACCGATCCGACCCTTCAGGCGTTTCGGCGGCGCGTGAGCGTGGTGCCGGACGAGGGGCTGGACAAGATGGCGGCCGTAATCACCGCGGGCAAGAGCGTGATTCGCGCGCCGGCGTCGAAGCCGATGGACGATGCCCGGCTCGAGGCGAAGTTGCGCGAGCTGGCCGGGCCGCGTGCGGACGAATGGATGCGCTTCGTCTCCTCGCTCGAGTCGACCGGAAGAGTATCCTTGCCCAGCTCATGAAAAGACGAACGCTGCTCGCGGGCCTCTGCGCTATCGTCTTCATGTGCACTGCGCAGGCACAGCAATCCGCGGCCGTCCCCAAAATCGGCGTCCTTACCATGGGGATGGGAGTGTCGTCGCCGCACCTCGAAGCGTTCCGACAAGGGCTGCGGGAACACGGCTACATCGAAGGTAAGACCATCGTCCTTGAGTACCGATTTGCGCAAGGACACGTGGATAGGCTCCCGGGCCTTGCAGCCGAGCTCGTGCGTCTGAATGTCAATGTGATCCTGACCGAGGGCGTGCCAACCGCGCTGGCGGCGAACCAGGCCACAAGAAAGATTCCCATCGTGATAGGCGGAGGCGCCGCCGACCCGGTGAAAGCCGGGCTCGCCGCGAGCCTGGCGCGCCCGGGCGGGAACGTGACGGGCGTGTCCTTTTCGGGCGCCAATCGCACTGGCAAGCAGCTTCAATTGCTCAAAGAGAGCGTGCCAAGCGCGGTCATTGTCGCCGTGCTCTACAACCCCACGCGACCCGACATCGAGGACGAACTAAAAGAGGCGAGCGAGACGGCTCGGTCATTGGGTCTTGGGCTTAAGCTTGTTGCAGTTCGCAGCCCGGACGACTTCGACACGGCGTTTGAGGCCGTGAAAGGCGCGCGTTCGAGCGGCATGATCACGATAGGCCACGGCATGTTTCTCGGAAACAGCAAACGCGTCGTCGACTTTGCGCTGAAAAACCGGCTCCCCGGAGTCTTTCCCGAGCGGGAATTCGCCGATGCCGGCGGCCTGATGGCCTATGGGCCGGACATTGGATCAAACTTCAGGCGCGCTGCCTCCTTCGTGGACCGGATTCTCCGGGGCGCGAAGCCGAGCGATCTGCCGATCGAGCTGTCGACGAAATGGGGCTTGGTCGTCAACCTTCGGACGGCCAAGGTGCTTGGTCTCAAGATCCCCGGATCGGTGCTGGTGCGCGCCGACGAGGTGATCCAGTAAGCGTGCTCAGGGATCGATCGTGATCCCCGCCTGCGATGCGCGCACTGCGGCTCGATCAGGCCGATCCTGCCGCCGGTGTCGCGGAACGCGACCAGCTCCTCGCCCAACACCTTGACGCGGATCGGCGCGCCGTCGGGCTCGGGCAGCTCGCGCGACAGCGCGACCGGCTGCCAGAAGCGCCGGAAATATTCGCCCATCGCGGCGCCGGCGCCGGTCCGGGTGAGCAGCTCGTTGTCGGGCGCCGTTAGCATGGCGACCCGTTATATTAAGGTGTGCGCACCCTCTCCCTGATCGAGACCCGCGTGCTCGGCACCTTGTACGAGAAGCAGCACACCGTGCCGGACAGCTATCCGCTGACGCTGAACGCGCTCGTCTCGGGTTGCAACCAGAAGACCAGCCGCTCGCCGGTGATGGAGGCGACCGAGGCCGAAGTGCAGGCGGCGCTCGACGGCCTGAAGAGCGCGAATTTCGCCATGGAAACGAGCGGCGGTCGGGTGTCGCGCTATTCGCACAACCTCGAGCGTGTGCTGCAGGTGCCGTCGCAGTCCGCCGCGATCCTCACGGTGCTGATGCTGCGCGGCCCACAGACGGCGGGCGAGCTGCGCATCAACGCCGAGCGCCTGCACAGCTTTTCCGACATCTCCGCGGTTCAGGGCTTCCTCGACGAGCTCGCCGCGCGCCCGGCGGGACCGCTGGTCGTGGAGCTGCCGCGGCTGCCTGGCGCGCGCGAGAACCGCTGGGCACACCTCCTTAGCGGAGCCCCGAACATCGAGACCGTCAAGAAACAGGAAAAACAGGAAACCTCGCTGGAGGCCGACATCGCCAGGCTCGAAGCCGAGCTCGCGGCCCTGAAGGACCTGGTCGCTCGCATCGCGAAGCAGGTCGGCGTTTCGTAGGTCTGGGGCGGAAAGTGATGCCCGTCATTGCCCGAAGGAGAGATAAGGCTCAGAGAGGGCGCCTTTTCGTGCGATTTTCGGCATTTGCGTGATTCGGTAAAACGTAGTTAAATGAACCACCTCCAACACGAAGTTAATAAAGTACTGGAGAGAAGGCGGGGAGTAACCTCCTCAACTCCCCGCCTGCAGCTCACAGCCGGTCAGCACGCCAGACGAGACGCATCCCCGCTGGCGCCCTGACCGGCTTTTCCTTTTCAGGGTGCTACACGCGAGGCCGCTTCGAGCGCCGCTTTGGCGCCTTCCTGGTCGCCGCGCGCATTGCGCGACTCCGAGATCAGCCGCCAGTTCTCGGCGCGGAGCGCCTTGTCCTCGCCCACCCAGGAGTTGGAGCGTGCGGCGACGCTCTCGGCTTGGGCGTGCTGGCCCTGCTTCAGGCGTACCCGCGCCAGCTCGTGCCATAGGCGCGGATTGCGCGGCTCGATGCGCAGGGCCCGCTCGAGCGAGGCGGCGGCGCCGGCGAGGTTGCCGGCCGCGGCCTCGGTGCGCGCGCTGTCCATCAGGCCCGCGATCGCAATATTCTCTTTGGGAGTAGGAGCGGCAACGGGCGGCGCTTCGGGCTTCGGCTCCGCTTCCGGCGGGGGGCGGGGAGGCGTGGCGCAGCCCGCGAGGAGGACCGCAAGAAGAACGACAAGCCTCATCTGCCGAACAACCGGTCGAGCCAGCTCTTCGCGCGCTCCACGGATTTCCCGACCACCTCGACCGCTGCGTCCATGGCGCCCGAGCACGGCGCGCGCTCGCTTGGCGCCGAGCCCTGCACGAACGGGACTTCGGTCGCGCCGGGACAGCTCGTGCCGCCGCGCAGCCCGGTCTGCGGATCGATCGACACTAGCTCGATGCGCTCGGGCCTGGCGAGCACGAGCGGCTCGGGCGCGAGCACGGACATCAGGTCGCCCCAGATCGGCAGCGCGGCCGCCGCGCCCGAAAGGCGGGCGGCGCGGTTGTCGTCGTAGCCGATCCACACGACGCCGAGGCGATCGCCGGTGAAGCCGGCGAACCAGGCGTCGCGCTGCTCGTCAGTGGTGCCGGTCTTGCCCGCGGCGGCGGTCTCGGGCGGCAGGAACCTGTTCAGGCCCTGCGCGGTGCCTTCGCGCACCACGTCCTGCATCGCGGCGGCGAGCAGGTAGATCGGCTCGGGAGCGAACACCTGCTCGACCGCGAGCTGATAGCGCGAGAGCGGCCGGCCTTCCTGCGTGGTGACGTCGCGGATCGCGCGCAGCGGCGAGCGGAAGCCACCGCTCGCGATGGTCTGGTACATCTGCGCCACCTCGAAGGGCGAGAGCTCCACCGCGCCGAGCAGCGTCGAGGCGAACGGCCGCAGCGGGCGATCGACCCCGAGCCGGCGCACGTTGTCGAGCACGCGCTCGATGCCGAGGTCGGTGCCCAGGCGCGCCGCGGCGGCGTTGTAGGACTGCGCCAGCGCAGTCCTCAGCGGCACGATGCCGTGGAACTTCTTGTCGTAGTTCGCCGGCTCCCAGTCTGGAGCGCCTCGGCTCTTCCACACAAACGGGCCGTCGTCGATCGGAGTGAGCAGCGTATAGCGCGCCGGCTCGGAGAGCGCCGTCAGGTAGATCGCGGGCTTGAGAAGCGAGCCGACCGGCCGCGCGGCATCCAGCGCGCGGTTGTAGCCGCGGTAGCGGGGGTCGCGCCCGCCCACCAGCGCCTGCACCTCGCCGCTCTGCGGATCGGTGACCACCACCGCGCCCTCGAGGCCGGGCTGCTGCCCGAAGCGCTTCTCCTTGTCGTACTGCGCTAGGCGCTTCGCAAGCGCGGTCTCGGCGGCGTCCTGCACGCGCGGGTCGAGCGTGGTGAAGATGCGCAGGCCCTCCGAGCGCAGGTCGGCCTCGTCGTAGTCCCTGCGCAACTGCCGGTGCACGAGCTGCAGGAAGGCGGGATAGGGTGTGGTGCCCGTTCCCGTTTTCTTGCTGACATTCAAGGGGCTGCTGCGCGCGTCGGCATATTCGTCCGGCGTGATCCCTTTCTGGTCGCGCGTTTCGCGCAGCACCAGGTTGCGCCGCTCGAGCGCGCGCTGCGGATGGCGGTAGGGGTCGTAGATCGCGGGCCCTCTCACCATGCCGACGAGCAGCGCCGATTCGGCCGCCGTCAGATACTGCACCTCCTTGCCGAAATAGAACTGCGCGGCGAGCCCCACGCCATGGATCGCGCGGTCGCGGTCCTGGCCGAAATAGATCTCGTTGAGGTAGGTCTCGAGGATCTCAGTCTTGTCGTAGTGGATCTCGAGCAGCACCGCCATCAGCAGCTCGGTGAACTTGCGCTGCAGCGTGCGCTCCGGCGTGAGGAAGAAGTTCTTCACGAGCTGCTGCGTGATCGTGCTGCCGCCCTGGACCTTGTCCGAGAACACGCTGCGCGCCGCGCGCGCGAGGCCGCGCAGGTCGAACCCGGCGTGGGAGAAGTAGCTGCGGTCCTCGACCGCGATCAGCGCTTGCACGAAATGCTTCGGCACGTCGGCCAGGCGCACCAGCACCCGGTCCTCGTTCCCGGCCGGGTAGATGCCGCCGATCGCCAGCGGCTCGAGGCGCGCGAGCGCGAGCTCGGCGCCGGTCGCGTCACGCAGCGCCACCACCTTGCCGCCTTCGAACGTTACGCTCACGCGCTTCGCCGGCTGGCGCCCATCCCAGAACACGAAAGGCCGCAGCGCGATGATCAGGGAATTCTCGGATTTCGAGAACCACCCGGCGTCCCCCTCCGGCGGCGCCTCGCGGTAGCCGAGGCTGCGCAGCTCGTCCTCCACGTCCGCCTGCGCGATGCGCAGCCCGGCGTGCAGCTCGAGCGGTCGCGCGTAGATGCGCGCCGGCAGCGCGAAGCGCCGACCCTCGAACTCGCTGCGCACGCGGAAATCCAGGTAAAAGGTGAATCCCGCCACCGCGAGCACGGTCGCGAGCAGCGCGAGGCGCACGATTTTCCAGAGCTTCGGGCGGCGACGCAGCATCGCGTCGATTCTAACCGTCCAATTCGGGCAAAATCCTTATGCCGTGCTGACCATTCGTGGCATCGATCACGTCGTCCTGCGGGTACGCGACATCGAACGCGTGCGTAAGTTCTACTGCGACGTGCTCGGCGCGGCCCACGTGGCCTACCGGCCCGAATTCGGCATGTCACACCTGCGCATCGGCGCCGCCATGATCGACCTGGTCGAGGTCGACGGTCCCCTGGGCAAGCCCGGCGGCGCCGCGCCCGGGCAAGAGGGGCGCAACATGGACCACTTCTGCCTCCGCGTCGAGCCGTTCGACCAGGGCGCGATCGTCGCTCACCTCACGAAGCACGGCGTCGCCGTCGGCGATATCAGGCCGCGCTTTGGCGCCGAGGGCAACGGCGTTTCCATTTACCTCACGGACCCGGAAGGCAACACCGTCGAGCTCAAGGGTCCTTCCGACGGCAAGGGTCCGCCGCCGCCCAAGTTATGATGTGAAGGTTCCTTAGAGGAGGAGGACATCATGAACCGCATCATCCATGCAGCATTGCTCGCCTGCGCCTGCGTCCTGGCCGCGGGAGCGGCGCTCGCGCAGCAGCCGCTGCGCATCGGCGTCGTCACTTTCCTCTCCGGCCCGGCGGCCGGTCCGTTCGGCGTTCCGGCGCGCAACGGCTTCGAGCTGGTCGCGGAGATGACGAACGCCGGCCAGGTTCCCGCGCCTCACAACACCAAGGGCTTCGGCGGCCGGCCGATCGAGCTGGTCATCATCGACGAGGCGGGCGGGCCGCAGAAGCAGGTCGCCGAGTTCCGCAACCTCGCGCAGCGCGTCGACGTGGTGATCGGCTACATCTCGAGCGGCGATTGCCTCGCCATCGCGCCGGTGGCCGAGGAGCTGCGCAAGCTCACGGTGCTGTTCGATTGCGGCACGCCGCGCATCTTCGAGGATGCTTCTTACAAGTATGTGTTCCGCACGGGGCCGAGCGGCACCATGGACAACGTCTCGGCGGCGCTTTATGCCCTGGAGCGCAACCCCAATATCCGCTCGATCGCCGGCATCAACCAGAACTACGCCTGGGGACAGGATTCCTGGACCGACTTCGAGGCGGCGATGAAGGCGCTCAAGCCCGGCATCGAGGTGAAGACCTCGCAGATGACCAAGCTCTTCGCCGGGCAGTTCGGCGCCGAGATCTCGACCCTGCTCTCCTCGGGCGCCGATCTCGTGCACTCGAGCTTCTGGGGCGGCGACCTCGAGGGCCTGGTGCTGCAGGGCGCGCCGCGCGGCCTGTTCCAGAAGCACCTCGTCGTGCTCTCGGCCGGCGAGCCGGCGATCAACCGCCTCGGCGCCCGCATTCCCGACGGCACGATCATCGGCGCGCGCGGCCCGTTCGGCCCCTTCGCGCCGGACAACGACCTGAACCGCTGGTTCAAGAACGCTTTCCAGGAGCGCTATGCGCTGCCGCCCAACTACGCCGCGTACAAGGCGACCAACGCGCTGCTCGGCCTCAAGGCAGCCTACGAGAAGGCGCAGAAGGCCGGCGCCGCCACGCCGAACCAGGACCAGATCATCGCC
>Ga0137428_1000686_pt1 | contig 14156 bp, 10 predicted proteins | sample EasRivERMZT718_2_FD_102305 | JGI IMG/M metagenome (GOLD analysis project Ga0137428, IMG submission 102305) | Soil microbial communities from meander-bound floodplain in the East River, Colorado, USA - East River MetaG ERMZT718_2 | ecosystem: Environmental > Terrestrial > Soil > Floodplain ...
GCGGACTCCTTGGGATGTTGGAAGAGCGGTCAAGTACCTGCAAGCGCCCGAGTTATCCGCCTGGGCCAATACTACCGCGGTTTTCTTATCTTGCGAGGGCTGGTCGGCCTAAGTCGGCGGGGCAGATCCTGTAAGTCGCTGAGAACGCTTGAAATATTCCGATATTGAATAGCCGCATTTGCTATTTATGCGGCGAGCCGCGTTATCGAGCGAAGAGGGGTCTCGCTCCTGAGGGAGTCGCCGTTAGAGCTGCTCGACCTTGCCGTCCTCGGTGACGCGCCAGAGGTCGCCGCGGCGCAGGAGGCTGTCGAGGCCCGCGTTGGGCTTCGCGACCTTCGCGTCTTCGACCTGCTTCCAGACCAGGTCCTCGGACGTCGGAGCCTGAACGCTCCTGAAGACGCCGATGGGCGTGGGGAAGAGGGGCCAGCAGAGACGGCTCAGCTCGAAGGCGAGATCCGGGTCGGGGCGGCGCTCGTCATGGACGACGAGATCCTTCTCCGCGATTCCGTTGCCCAGCTCCACGACCTCCAGCATCCCGGTCTCCGGGTTGCGACGGATCCCCTTGCGGGGCTCCTTGCCGTAGACCAGCGGCTGGCCATGACGCAGCAGCAGGTTGCGGTCGTCGCGCACCGTCGGCTCGATGACGTCGTCGAACGCGCCGTCGTTGAAGATGTTGCAGTTCTGGTAGATCTCGATGAACGCCGTGCCGCGGTGCGCCGCCGCGCGCATCAGCGTTTCCTGCAGGTGCGCCCTGTAGACATCGACGCTGCGCGCCACGAAGGTGGCCTCGGCCCCCAGCGCCAGCGACAAGGTGTTGAACGGGCGCTCGTAGGTTCCCATGGGGCTCGATGCCGTGCGCTTGCCCATCTCGGAGGTGGGTGACGCCTGCCCCTTGGTGAGGCCGTAGATCTTGTTGTTGAACAGCAGGATCTTCAGATCGACGTTGCGCCGCATCGTGTGGATCAGGTGGTTGCCGCCGATGGAGAGCCCGTCGCCGTCTCCCGTGACGACCCAGACCGACAGCTCGCGCCGCATGGTCTTGAGGCCGGTCGCGATGGCCGGGGCCCGGCCGTGGATGCCGTGGAACCCGAAGGTGTTCGTGTAGTACGGGAAGCGGCTCGAGCAGCCGATGCCGCTCACCACGACGATGTTCTCGCGCGCCACGCCGATCTTCGGGAAGATGCTGGTGACGGCGCTCAGGATCGCGTAGTCGCCGCAGCCCGGGCACCAGCGGACCTCCTGGTCCGACAGGAAGTCCTTGGCCGTCAGCGTCGTTCCGCCGGCTGCCGGGGTTGACGGGGGTTTGGGAGTTCCGACCGCTTGATCAGCCACGCTGTGACCTCACACTTTCATTCACGTTGACCGACTTGCCCATCTTGAGAGCCTCGTCGATCTTCTCGGCGATCTCGGAGGCCTTGAAGGGGCGCCCCTGCACCTTGTTGAGCGACACCACGTTGCGCACGTACTTGGCGCGAAGCAGCAGCGCGAGCTGGCCCATGTTCAACTCGGGCACCAGCACCGACTTGAAGCGCTTCATGATGTCCCCCAGATCGCGCGGGAAAGGGTTGATGTAGCGCAGGTGAATCCAGCTCACCTTCTTCCCCTCCTCCCGCTTGCGTCTGATGGCTCCCATGATGGCGCCGCGCGTGCTGCCCCATCCGATCACCAGGAGATCCCCCGAGGGGTCGCCATCGATGGCGGTGGGAGGCAGCTCGTCGGCGATCCGCTCCACCTTCTCGGCGCGCAGACGCACCATCTTCTCGTGGTTCAGTGGATCGTAGGAGACGTTACCCGTGACGTCTTCCTTCTCGAGCCCGCCGATCCGATGCTCGAAACCCGCCATCCCGGGGACGGCCCAGAGACGTGCGAGGGTCTTCGGGTCGCGCTGGTAGGGCTGGAACCCGGCCGAGTTGCCCGTGACAAGCCTCGTCGTGACGTCGGGGAGATCCGCCACCGAGGGGAGCTTCCACGGCTCGCTCGCATTCGCGAGATAGCCGTCGGTCATGAGGATGACCGGCACCATGTACTTGAGCGCGATGCGGCAGGCCTCGAAAGCCGTCTCGAAGCAGTCGCCCGTGGTGCTGCACGAGATGACCGGCAGCGGCGACTCGCCGTGACGGCCGAACATCACCTGAAGGAGATCCGCCTGCTCGGGCTTGGTGGGGAGCCCCGTGGACGGACCGCCACGCTGCACGTCGATGACCACCATCGGCAGCTCGGTCATGAGGCCCAGCCCCATCGCTTCGGTCTTCAGCGCGATCCCGGGGCCCGACGTGCCGGTCACCGACAGCGCGCCGCCGAACGCGGCACCCAGAGCGGCTGACACGGCGGCGATCTCGTCCTCGGCCTGGAGCGTCACCACGCCATACTCGCGGTAACGCGCCAGCTCGTGGAGGATCGGGCTTGCCGGCGTGATCGGGTAGCCCGCATAGAACAGCGGGATGTTCGCCTTGATCGACGCGGCCACCAGTCCGAGACACAGGGCCGAGTTGCCCATCATGCTGCGGTAGTCGCCGGGCGGGAACGGCGCGGGCTCGACCTCGTAGGTGGACTGGAACAGCTCGCTCGCCTCGGCGTACGCGCGTCCCGCCTTGAGCGCCGTCAGGTTGGCGAGGCGGAGCTGCTCGTCCTTGGCGAACTGCTTGTCGATCCAGCGCAGCGTCGCGTCGTCGGGGCGGTTGTAGATGTGATACAGGATGCCGAGGGTGAAGAAGTTCTTGCTCCGGTCGATCGCCCGCGTGCCCAGCCCGGAGGTCGCAAGCGCCTTGCGGTTCAGGTCGGTGATGGGGACCTGGATGACGCGGTACGCGTCGACCGAGCCATCCTCGAGCGGGTTGCGCGCGTAGCCGGCCTTCTGCAGGTTCTTGGCGTTGAAGGCGTCCGTGTTGACGATCAGCAGGCCCCCAAGCTTCAGCTCGTCGATGTTCACCTTCAGCGCCGCGGGGTTGAACGCGATCAAGGCGTCGGGCTGGTCGCCCGGCGTATGGATGTCGTAGTTGCTGAAGCTGATCTGGAAGCCGCTGACGCCCGGCAGCGTTCCTGCAGGCGCGCGGATTTCCGCCGGAAAGTCGGGAAGAGTGCTCAGGTCGTTGCCGGCGATGGCAGACGACGTGGACAGCTGGCTGCCGCTGAGCTGGATGCCATCGCCCGAGTCTCCTGCGAGACGCACGACGACACGGTCGGTCTTCTGAGCCTGGTGCTTCTGAGGCACCTTGGGCGCCTCGACGATCTGTGGTGACATGGTCTCCTCGCCTCGTTCCCCTCAGGCGACGGCCTGCGGCCCTACGAGGCACTCCTGTGTGGATGAGTCATCGGATGATTTCACCCGCGGCGGAGCCGCCGCGGGTGCGTCTCGGCGCGGAGCGCCTGAAACGCGCGTCTCCTTGATAATCGACCCCATTCGACCAGCCTGGATGGACGGCACATTATGACCTATCGAAGGGCCCCTGTCATGCGGCCTTCCGGTGCGGCTGCCTGCGCACATTGTAGGACAATGGTGGACTCCCGACAGGCGCGCAGCAACCCCCTCCTGGTTGGGCAGGCAGCGTGGTACATTGCGGTGCACGTTCCCCGCCCCGGTTTCACGTGCGGCCAGGGCACCTCGACAACCCCAGGGAGACACCATGGCGAGAGAGTCTTCGGGCGCGGATCCGTCCCGCCTCGCGGTCAACACGATCAAGATGCTCTCGGTGGACGCCGTGGAGAAGGCGAAATCGGGGCATCCCGGTCTCCCCATGGGGGCCGCGGACTACGCCTTCGTCCTGTGGACGCGGTTCCTGCGGTTCAACCCGGCGGACCCCGACTGGCCGAACCGCGATCGCTTCGTCCTGTCGGCGGGGCACGGCAGTATGCTCCTCTATTCGCTCCTGTATCTGTCCGGCTATCAGGTCACGCTCGATGATCTGAAATCCTTCCGGCAATGGGGAAGCCGCACCCCCGGGCACCCGGAGAAAGGCTGCCTGCCGGGCGTCGAGGTGACCACGGGCCCGCTGGGCCAGGGCGTGGGGAACATCGTCGGGATGGCGCTGGGGCAGAAAATGCTCGCCGCGCGCGTGAACACGGCCGAGTTCCCCGTCATCGACCACCTGGTCTACGGCATCTGCAGCGACGGTGACATGATGGAAGGCGTGGCCTCCGAGGCGGCGTCGCTCGCCGGGCACCTGGGCCTCGGCAACATCATCCTGTTCTACGACGACAACAAGATCAGCATCGACGGCTCCACCGGCATCACCTTCTCGGAGGACGTCGGCGCCCGCTTCGAGGCTTACGGCTGGCACGTCCAGAGGATCGACGGGCATGACCACGACGCCGCGGCGGCGGCCATCGACGCGGCGCGCCACGAAGCCTCCAAGCCCTCGCTCATCGTCGCGCGCACGCACATCGCGCACGGCTCTCCCGGCAAGCACGACACGGCGGCGGCGCATGGCGCGCCGCTCGGCCCCGAAGAGACGCTCGCGACGAAGCGCGCGCTGGAATGGCCCGTCGAGCCGGCCTTCCACGTGCCCGCGGAGGTGACGCGGCTGTTCGGCGAGGCGGTGAAGGAGAAGCAGCAGCGCTACGACGACTGGCGGCGCCTGCAGTCGCGCTTCCGCGAGAAGGAAACCGCGCGCGCGAAGGTCCTCGACCAGCATCTGCAGCGCAGCGTCCCGTTCGATCTCGACGTGGCGCTCCCCGCGGCGACGGCTCCCGAGCCGGGAGCCACGCGCACCCACGGGGGGAAGATCCTGCAGACGCTGGGAGGGATGGTCCCCTGCCTGGTCGGGGGCGCGGCCGATCTCGTCGAATCGACCAGGACGCACATCGGGTCGTCTCCTTCGGTGACACGGCAGGACTTCACCGGGCGCAACATCCACTTCGGCGTGCGCGAGCACGCGATGGGCGCCGTGGCGAACGGCCTGGCCTACTACGGCGCGTTCATCCCCTTCGCATCGACCTTCCTGATCTTCTCGGACTACATGCGTCCGGCGATGCGGCTGGCCGCCCTGTCCGAGCTGCAGGTGATCTTCGCGTTCACGCACGACAGCGTGTTCCTCGGTGAGGACGGACCCACCCACCAACCCGTCGAGCACCTCGCATCGCTGCGCGCGATGCCGAACATGCACGTCGCGCGCCCCGCGGATGCGCCCGAGACCGCCGCGGCGTGGGCCCATGCCCTGAAGCGGCGCGAGGGGCCGACCTGCATCATTCTCACGCGCCAGAACCTCCCCGCGCTCGAGCGGGAGGCCACGCGTGATATCGCCCGCGGCGGGTACATCCTGCGCGAGGGATCCTCGACTCCTTCCCGCGTGGCGATCGTGGCCACGGGCTCGGAGGTGGCGCCGGCTCTTGCGGCGCGCGACCAGCTCGAGGCGAAAGGGATCGCCACCCGCGTGGTGTCGATGCCGTGCGTGGAGTGCTTCGAGGAGCAGCCGGACGACTATCGTGACCGCGTGGTCCCGCGCGAAGGGGGCGCGACACGACTGGTGGCGGTCGAGGCGGGGGCGACCCATGCCTGGCCGCGCGTGGTGGGGAGATCGGCGCTTCTGATCGGCGTCGACCGCTTCGGCGCGTCGGCTCCCTGGCAGGCGATTGCCGAGAAGCTGGGTTTCACGGGTCCGGCGATCGCAGAGAGGATCGAGACCTGGCTCAGACGCTGATGTCGGGGAGCGGGCCTGGGGCCTCGCCGGTGCCGGCCTGCGCCTCGGGGAGCGGCAGAAGCGAGGCCGCCTCGGCATCCAGCAGCCAGAGGATTTGGCCGTTCGCGGGGCGGAACGCCTGCGCGCGCGCGTTGTCATCCCCTTCGGCGCCCAGCATGCGCTGCGCCGCAGGCGCGACCGCCTCTCCCGAGGCGAGCACCATCACGAAGCGCGCACTCTGGATGATCTCGGGAGCGGGGCTGGCGCCATCCGGCGTGAGGCTGTCGAGCGCGTCGAGCACGATGAGGTCGAAGCGCACCCCGCGAAGCGCGGCTTGATCGCCGCGCAACGTGTGAATGTTCCCGTCAGGCAACCCCACCTTCGCGAGCAACGCCTGCGCCTGCTGCCTGTCGCCGCGGTCGCCGTCGCGGGGCACGCACAGCTCGTCGCTCCAGTAGACGTGGACCGCGGGCCAGACGATCTGGAAGGCCATGTGGTCCTCCGCGAGGACGTCGTACATCCTGCGCGCGGCATCTCCGCCTGCGAGGGCGACGTCGAGGCGGCCGCGCGACCCGAGGGACATCCCCGCGACGCTCACGAACGACTGGGCGGCGTGGCGCGCGAGGTCATCGGCGTCACGGCAGACTTCGATCCGCAGAGGGTCCCGCTTCATGGGCGGGGGCGAGGGCATCGGGCTCATGAGTCGGGCATTCTAGCCGATAGCAGTGCGCGCCCGCCGCACTAGAATAAGGACGGAGGGCCCCATGGTTAACAGACGGCTGGTTCCGGTCCCGGGCGCCGCCCTCCTCCTGTTGTTCCCCCTGTTGACGGCCACCGTGGTCCTGGCCGAAACGCAGCGCAGGCCGGGGAGAATCCTCCCCGATCCCGATGGCTCTGGCGCCGTCGTCCTGCGCGCCGACGGAAACCTGGAGCACGTCGACCTGGCCACGGGACAGGCGAAGGCGCTGCGCGCGTCCGGCGACGGCGCTCAGGCCGCGGACATCGCGCGTCCCGGCAAGGGCTCGGTCGTCTACGCGATCGTGCCGAGCCCGGACGGGAAGAGCACGGCCCTCGCAGCCCACGACGTGAGCGGAGAGGCCGGCCCCAACCTCGACATCAAGGGACGCGGCTATTTCCTCGAGGTCACGGAAGACGGACGCTTCGCCTGCATCGCCGGCACGAAGGCGGGGAGCAAGGACGCGGCCCCCGATCGCTGGATCCTGACCGTCGTGGACATCGCCACCGGCGAAGTGGCCGCGCCGATCGCCATCGGCTTCGTGCCCACGGCGATGGCTCTGCGGGGTCGCGACGGGATTCTGGCCCGTCTCTTCGTCGCCGGGGGCGATCGCATCGCGACCTTCAGCATGGTGCCGCCGCGCCCGTCGTGGTTCTACCGCTCTCCGGGCGCGCATCACGACATCGCGCTGCCCGCCGGATCCGCCGTCGTCTGCCTTCTGCGCGACCGGTCGTTCGCCGTGATCGACCCCGAGGAATGGGGCCGCGACGAAGGACGCGCTCGTTCCAACACCGATGACACGACCGCGATCGTCGAGCTCGATCAGCCCGGCGCGTCGATCGCGATGTCGCCGGACGGCCGCTTCGCTGCGGTCCTGGCGCAGGACGGACTGACGATGGCGCTGATCGATGTCGCCGCGGCGCGGCTCGACCACACCATCGCGCTGGATGGCGCCAGGGATCTCGCCGCGCGCGTCATGGAAGCACCGCAAGACGACGCCGGTGAGCCGCGGCTGCTCCTCGCGTCACGCGAGAGTCGGGGGGCGCCGCCATCCTGGGTGGACGTCCCGGTTCCGGCGCAGCCTGAGCCGGGCGCGATCGCGGCTGTGGCGTCAACCCCGCCGGCGCCCCATCCGCCCGAAGCCGCCCAGCCGCCGCAGCCCGAAGACGCCGGGCGCGACATGACCGGGACACCACCACAGGCCTTCCCGAAAGCCGCGGAAATCGAATCGCTGCTGCCCCTGACGCCAGAGAAGGCGGCCGAGGCAGCGCCGCTTCCTTCCCAGCCCGGGAAGCCGGCAGACGCCGAGCCAGCTCCGTCACCGGTGAAGCCTCAGGCTGAGCCCGCGGCGTCGACACCGGCCGAGAAGCCGGCCGAGGCAGCGCCGCCTCCTTCCCAGCCCGGGAAACCGGCCGACGCCGAGCCGGCGCAGGAAAAGGCGGCCGAGCCCGAACCCGCCGCGCCGCAGAACCCCGCGCAGGCGCACGCTCTCTCCGGACGCGTCAGCGGATCGATCCCTCCTGAGCTTCAGATCCTCCTCTACGGCCCCGACAACATCCTGCGGCTGGGCGGGCGCGCGCCGGTTGCCCCCGATGGCCAGTGGCGGCTCCCGCTGCCGGCGCCCGGCAGGTACCGCGTCGTCGTGTCCGGGGGCTCCGAGCGTCACGTCTTCGCGTCACCCGAGTTCCGGACGATCGTCATCACCGGGAGCGGCGAAGGGATGGGCGAGCTCGATTTCGAGATCCGGTCGTCGCAGTGACGGCGCCTACAGAACAGACGGCGCATGCGGAGCCTCACTCTTGGGCGTGAAGACCATCAGCGTCTCGATCCCGGCCGAAGGAGCGCGCCGCACGATCGCGGCCGCGCTGCGCGAGGAGGCGCAGATCTCCTGGAGCACCGCGAAGGCCCTCATCGCGCAGGGTCTCGTGCGCGTCAACGGCCAGACCGCTGGCAGCGCCTCTGCCCGGCTGAAGACCGGCGACAAGCTCGAAGCGCGGTTCGACCCGCAGACACGCTACCGCGAGAAGAGGGCCGGCGTCCCGGTGGACGGCTACCGCGTCGTGCTGGAGGATCGGCATCTGATTGCCGTGGACAAGGATGCCGGCGTTCTGACAGTCCCCACGCCCAACGATGACGAGGACACGCTCGCCCAGCGGCTGCTCGCGATGTACCGCCGGCGCGGCGTCAAACAGCAGCGTCTCTGGATCGTGCATCGCATCGATCGCTTCACCTCGGGGCTGGTGCTCTTCGCGCGCACGCAGCCCGCGGCCGAGCATCTCGTCGAGCAATTCAGCCAGCGCAGCCCGCAGCGCGAATACCTCGCTCTATGCGAAGGGTCGCCCCAGCCCGCCAGCCGGCGTCTGGTCTCCCGTCTCCAGACCGACACCGGCGGCAAGCGGGTCCGCCTCGCCGCGAAGGGAGCGCCGGCGCGGGAGGCGGTCAGCCACTACGAAGTCATGGAGCGTCTGCCGGGTGCGACGCTCGTGCGCGTGCGCCTCGAGACGGGGCGCCGCAATCAGATCAGAGTGCAGATGGCCGAGATCGGGCACCCGATCCTCGGCGACCGCACGTACGGCCGTCGAAGCGACCTCATCGACCGGCCCGCGCTGCACGCGGCGCGCCTTGGCTTCATCCACCCGGTGACGCAGCGCGACGTCGCTCTGGAGGCGCCCCTCCCCCCCGACTTCGAGAAGACCCTCAAAGATCTGCGCAAGTCGAAGGCCCATTAGATGTCCCGGGTGCTTTTCCTCGATCCATACCACGGTCCGAGCCACGCGGCGCTGTCCACCGCGTACGCGGCGCATTCGCGCCATCAGGTGACGCTGCTTGCACTGCCGCCACGCAAGTGGAAGTGGAGGATGCGCGGCGCGGCGCTGGCCTTCGAGCCCCAGGTGCGCGCGCTCCCCGAGCCACCGGAGGCCCTCGTCACCACCGACATGCTCAACGTCCCGGAGTTCCTCGCGCTGCTGCGCGACGCGCTGCCGCCTCGTCTTCCCGTAGTGACCTATTTCCACGAGAACCAGATCACTTATCCCCTCCCGCGCCGCGACGAGCGCGATTTCCACTTCGGTCTGGCGAACATCCACACCGCCCTGGCATCCGACCTCGTCGTGTTCAACAGCGCGTTCCATCGCGACGAGTTTCTCGCCGCGATCCCGTCGTTGATCGGCCTGATGCCCGACCAGAGACCCGAAGGCCTGGTGGCGAGGGTGGCCGCGCGCAGCCAGGTGCTGGGCGTGCCGGTGGACGTTCCCGATGTCCCCGGACCTCCGCGCGCGCCCGAGAAGCTCATCGCCTGGAACCATCGCTGGGAGGAGGACAAGGATCCGGACGCGTTCTTCGCGGCGATGGAGGCGCTCGACGCCCGCGGTGTCGAGTTCAAGATGGTGGTGCTGGGTCAATCATTCCGCGAACAGCCCGCATGCTTCGCGCGCGCTTCGGCCCGGCTCGCCCACCGCGTTGCCCACTGGGGTTATCTCCCCCATCGAGAGGCCTACCTCGCCATGCTGGCCCGCTGCCGTGTCGTGGCATCGACCGCGCGGCACGAGTTCTACGGCCTCGCGGTGAGGGAAGCCATCGCCGCGGGCTGCTATCCTCTCCTGCCGCACCGGGTCGTCTACCCTGAGCTGGTGGACGGGCGGGCCGAGCACCTCTGGCGGACCCATGAGGAGCTGGTCGCGAGGCTCGCCGATCTGATGGCGGGTCCGGCTCCGCGGGTGGACCCGGCCTTGCGCGCGCGGGCGGCCACCCCCACCTTCTCCCAGGCGGCGCGCAGGCTCGATACGTGGATCGACGAACTCATCAGGTGACGGCGCGCACCGAAGGTGGCAGAATGTCCGGAGTCTCCGGAGTCTCGAGGTGAAGATGTCCAGAAAGCCCCAGCCCAGCGTCACGCCAATCCGCTCCGCGCCGCAGGCCATGCCCGCGCCTCAAGGCCAGGCGGGGATCTCCCACGAGCTGCTCGTCGATCTGTACCGCAAGATGCTGAACGTGTACTACGTGGAGGATCGGGTCAAGACCTTCGTGCGCGCGGGGAAGGTCTCCTTCCATGCGTCCACCAGGGGGCACGAGAAGGTCCAGATCGCGATGAGCTATCTGCTCCAGGCGGGCAAGGACTGGTTCTTCCCCTACTACCGCGAGAAGGCGCTGATGGTCGGGCTGGGGATGCCGCTCAAGGATATCTTCCTGCACATGCTCTCGAAGGCCGATGACCCGTCGGGCGGGGGCCGCAACATGAGCGAGCACTTCTCGTCGCGCGCGCTGCGCGTGGTCTCGCCGACCGCGTGCACCGGGACGCAGTTCCTGCCGGCCGTTGGTCTGGCGCGCGCCATCAAGGCGGAAGGCAAGGACGAGATCGTCTACGTCTCGTCGGGCGAGGGGGCCACGAGCGAAGGCGAGTTCTTCGAGGCGCTCAACTGGGCGGTGCGCGAGCAGCTCCCGGCGCTCTTCCTGATCCAGAACAACGGCTACGCCATCAGCGTGCCTCAGGAGGTGCAGACCGGCTCCGACGTGGAAGACATCTCGCGCGGCTTCCGGATGCGCACGATGCAGATCGACGGCACGCGCTTCACCGACATGTACACCAACCTCAAGCCGCTCATCGCGGAGATGCGCCAGGGGGGCGGGCCCCGTCTCATCGAGGCCCATGTCGTGCGCCTCGACTCGCATTCGTCATCCGACGATCAGAGCAAGTACCGCACGCCTGAGGAGCTCGAGGCGATCGAGAAGCAGGACCCTCTCGCCCACACGGCCGGCGTGCTGCTGAACCGCGGCATCCTGAAGGAGACGGACATCCGCGCCATGCACGAGGAGATCAAGGAGCTGGTGGAGAAGGCGGCGCGTGAGGCCGAGGATGCGGCCGACCCCGACCCCGCCATGGCAACCCGGCATCTCTTCTCCGAGAAGCTCCCGATCAGCCCGTCAGACCCCCAGCGCCCGCTGCGGCCCGTGTCGGAGCAGCCCATCACCATGGTGGAGGCGCTGAATCGCGGCCTCATGGAGGAGATGGAGCGCAACGACAAGATCCTGATGTGGGGCGAGGACGTGGCCGACCCGAAGGGCGGCGTCTTCGGCGTGACGCGCGGACTGGGCAAGCGCTTCCCCGGCCGCGTCATCAACGCGCCGCTGGCGGAAGCGAGCATCGTCGGTGTCGCCCAGGGGCTGGCCATCGCGGGGCAGCGCCCCGTCGTGGAGATCCAGTTCGGCGACTACTCCTTCCCCGCGTACATGCAGATGCGCAACGAAATCCCCACGCTGCGCTGGAGAAGCGGCGGCGTCTGGAGCTGCCCGATGGTCGTGCGCGTCGCGGTGGGCGGCTACATCAGGGGCGGGCCGTTTCATAGCCAGTGCATCGAGGCGCTCTACGCGCACACCCCCGGCTGGTACATCGCCTATCCCTCGAACGCCACCGACGCGAAGGGGCTCATCAAGACGGCGTGCCGGATGGACGACCCCGTGCTCTTCCTCGAGCACAAGGGGCTCTATAGGCAGGTCTACTCCAAGGGACTCGAGCCCGACGCGGATTATCTGCTGGCCTTCGGTGTGGCCCGCATCGCGCGCGAGGGAACGTCGGTGAGCGCGATCACCTGGGGGAGCGGCGTGGTGCGGTGCGAGCGCGCCGCCGAGGCCCTCAAGGATGAAGGGATCTCCGTCGAGGTGATCGACCTGCGCACGATCATCCCCTGGGACCGCGAGGCGGTCCTGAACAGCGTCCGCAAGACCGGCAAGGCGATCGTCGTGCACGAGGCGATCATGACGGGCGGGTTCGGCGGCGAGGTGGCCAGCTTCATCGCTCAGGAGGCCTTCGAGCATCTCGACGGCCCCGTCCGCCGCATCGCGGCGAAGGACTGCCACGTGGCCTACGCGCCCAGCATGGAGGCGGACATCCTCCCCTCCCAGGAGCAGGTCACCCAGGGGATCCGCGAGCTGGCGCAGTACTGAGTTCGCCTACGCGGCCGGCCTGACCGGCTTCGCTAGGCCGCGGGCTTGGCCTGGGCCAGCTCCAGCTCGATCGTGATCCAGACGTCGTCGCTCACGACCAGCCCGCCGCCGTCGAGTGTCTTGCTCCACGACACGCCGAAGTCCTGACGGTTGATCTTCGTGGTGGCCGTCGCGCCTGTCTTCATGTTGCCGCGCGGATCCTTGATCGGCGCCACCGGGCCTTCCACGTCCAGCACCACGGGCTTGGTCACGCCGCGCAGCGTCAGGTCGCCGGTCACTTTCAGACGTCCCTCGCCCGCGGCTTCGACCTTGGTGGACTTGAACGTGATGGTGGGGTGGGTCGCCACGTCGAAGAAGTCGGGGCTCTTGAGATGCTCGTCGCGCCCGCCGTTCTGCGTGTCGATCGACGCGGCATCGATAGTGGCCTCGACGCTCGACTTCGTGGGATCCGCCTGGTCCCACGTCATCTTCCCTGACACCTTGCCGAAGCCGCCGCTGACGGTGGAGATCGACAGGTGCTTCACCTTGAAAGTCGCGCTGGAGTGCGCCGTGTCGATGTCGTAGACGGTCGGCGCGGCGTATCCCATCGTGGGCGCCAGAACGAGGGTTGCCGCCACCGCTGCGAAGGCCGCGGCGTGGATGATGGACCGGATTCCTCTGAATGTGACGTACCTGCGCATGAACTCCTCCGTTGCTGGCCGGCCGGGGCCGGGGAGATTGGGCCTAGGGTTGAGGCGACAGGATAGCGTGGTACGATGCCGGCATGCCACCCGCAGCCGCAGCCTGCTGGCTACTCAAGACCGAGCCGGGAACCTATTCCTGGGAAGATCTGGTGCGCGACAAGCGCACGGCGTGGGACGGGATCAAGAACCCCCTCGCGCTCAAGCATCTGCGATCCGCGTCCCGCGGTGACGAGGTCATCATCTATCACACAGGAAACGAGCGACGGGCGATGGGCTTCGCGCGCATCGTGAAGGCGGCCTACCCCGACCCGAAGCTGGATGACCCGAAACGTCTCGTGGTGGACGTGGAAGCCGCGGAGCCTCTGGCGGCGCCCGTGACACTGGAGCAGATCAAGGGCGACCCGGCGTTCGCCGGGTGGGATCTGCTGCGGCTGTCGCGACTCTCCTTCGTTCCTGTGCCGCTCCCGATGCGGCGCAGGCTGCTGGCTCTGGCGAAGAGTTGAGCTCGGCTTTGGGCGACCGCGCATACACCTGCCCGATGCATCCCGAGGTGCGCTCGACCTCCGCCGGCTCCTGCCCGAAGTGCGGAATGGCGCTGGAGGCCGTCGTCTTTTCGCCGGCAGAGCGGACCTGGACCTGCCCGATGCATCCCGAGGTGCGCTCCGCCTCGCCCGGCTCCTGCCCGAAGTGCGGCATGGCGCTGGAGCCCGCGACCATCGGCCTCGCGGATCTCGCCGCCGCTCCCGAGGATACCGAGCTGACCGACATGACGCGTCGCCTCATCGTCGGGACCGCGCTGGCGGCGCCGGTGTTCGTTCTCTCCATGGCGGAGATGATTCCCGGGGCGGCGCGTCTCATAGAGGCCCTCAGCCGCACGACGTTTCTCTGGATCCAGATGGTCCTTGCGACTCCGGTGGTGCTCTGGAGCGGCGCGCCGTTCTTCCGGCGCGCATGGGACTCGCTGGTCAACCGCAGCCCCAACATGTTCACTCTCATCGCCATGGGAACCGGCGCCGCATGGCTCCACAGCGTCGTCGCGACGCTGTTTCCCGGCATCTTCCCCGCATCGTTCCGCGACCATGGTGGCGCGGTCCCCGTCTACTTCGAAGCCGCGGCCGTCATCACGGTCCTGGTGCTGGTCGGCCAGGTCCTGGAGCTGCGCGCGCGGCAGCGCACCGGCGA
>Ga0137428_1000688_pt1 | contig 14147 bp, 12 predicted proteins | sample EasRivERMZT718_2_FD_102305 | JGI IMG/M metagenome (GOLD analysis project Ga0137428, IMG submission 102305) | Soil microbial communities from meander-bound floodplain in the East River, Colorado, USA - East River MetaG ERMZT718_2 | ecosystem: Environmental > Terrestrial > Soil > Floodplain ...
CAGCACGAGGTCGACCACCTCGACGGCGTTCTCTACCCGATGCGCATCCGCGACCTGACGAGGTTCGGCTTCAACGAAGAGCTGTTCCCGGGCGCCGAGCTCCCGCCGGAGGATTGAATTGGTCTACAAAGAACCCGGCGAAAAAGTCCGCCTGGAGCGCATTTCGCCCGATCCGCCGAAGGGCATGACGAAAGAAAAGGCGCAGCGGCGCTTCGCCGAGCTGGGCGAGGAGCTGTTCGAGCTGCAGGACGCCATGTTCGGCGCGAAGGTGAACAGCGTGATGGTGGCGCTGCAGGGCCGCGACAGCGCCGGCAAGGACGGCGCCATCAAGCACGTCGCCGGCTGCCTCAACCCGCGCGGCGTGCACGTCGTGTCCTTCGGCGTGCCGACCGCCGAGGAGCGCGAGCACGACTTCCTCTGGCGGGTGCACCGCCACGCGCCGCGCCTCGGCGAGTTTGCGATCTTCAACCGCTCCCATTACGAGGACGTGCTGGTCGTGCGCGTGCACGACCTCGTGCCGCGCAAGCTGTGGAAGGAGCGCTACGGGCACATCGTGGACTTCGAGGAGCTGCTCGCCGAGCACGGCACGATCGTGCTCAAGTATTTCCTCCACGTCAGCAAGAAGGAGCAAAAGGAGCGCCTCCTCGAGCGCGAGCGCACGCCGCAAGCCGCGTGGAAGCTCAATGCGAACGACTGGAAGGAACGCGAGCATTGGGATGACTACACCGAGGCCTACGAGGACGCGATCTCGAAGACCGCGGCCCCGCACGCCCCGTGGATCGTGGTGCCGGCGAACGCCAAGTGGTACCGCAACCTCGTGGTCGCCGAGTCGATCGTCGAAGCGCTGCGCGAGCACCGGAAGTCCTGGAGGAGGACGCTCGACGAGACCGGCCGCAAGCGCCGCGCCGAGCTCGCCGACTACCGCAAAGGCTAGCGCAGCGCTGCTTCGGGTTCCCGAAGAGTGAGATCCTCGAGCAGCTCCTGCTCGAGCTGCAGCACGGCCTTGGAGTCTTTGAGAACTTCGCCGGAGATGAGGAATACGTCTTCGGCGCGATCGCCGAGCGTGTTGATGCGAGCCGTCTGCAGGTTGATGCGATAGCGCGACAAGGTGCGCGCCACGCCGTAGAGCAGGCCGGGCCGGTCCGAGGCCACGATCGTCAGCGCATGGTAGGCGCCGCGCTCGTCGGGACGGATGTTGACCGCGGGCGAGATCGGGAAGTGGCGCACGCGGCGCGACAGGCGCCCGCCGCGCGGCGGGCCGAGAGGCGCGTCGGATTGGAGCTCCGCAGCCAGGTCGGTCTCGATCATGGCGATGCGGTCCTGGTAGTGCGCGTCGCGCCCCTCTCCCATGATGACGAAGGTGTCGAGCGCGTAGCCGTTGCGCGTGGTGTGCACCTTGGCCTCGGCGATGTTGAAGCCGGCGCGCTCGAAGTAGCCGCAGATGCGCGCGAACAGCGCCTCGCGGTCGCGCGTGTAGATCATCACCTGCAGTCCTTCGCCGAACGGCGCGAGGCGCGCCTTGACCACGGGGGTCGCGGCGTCGACGCGGTAGTGGAGGTTGCGCGTGTGCCAGGCGATCTCCTGCGCGTCGTGGCGCAGGAAGTAGGCCGTGTCGAGGCCCGCCCACAGCTTGTCCTTGACCGCATCCGACAGCGCATAGAGCCGCAGTAGCCGCCCGGCTTCGGCCTGCTTCTCGGCGAGCGCCGCATCGCGCGCCAGCGGCTCGCCCGTCAGCACCCGGCGGGTCGCGCGGAAAAGATCCTCGAGCAGCTTTCCTTTCCACGCGTTCCACACCTTTGGGCTGGTGCCGCGCACGTCGGCGACGGTGAAGAGGTAGAGCGCCACCAGGCGCCGCTCGGTGCCGACGAGATCGCCGAACGCCTTCAGGACTTCCGGGTCGTGAACGTCCTGCTTCTGCGCGACGTGCGACATCGCGAGATGCCTTTCGACCAGGAACTCGACGAGCTCGCCGTCCTCTTCCGCAAGTTGATGCTTTTTCGAAAAGCTGCGGACATCCTTGGCGCCGAGCTCGGAGTGGTCGCCGCCGCGGCCCTTGGCGATGTCGTGGTAGAGCGCCGCGACGTACAGGAGCCAGCGCCGCTCGAAGCCGTTCATCAGCTCGCTGCACAGCGGGAACTCGTGGGCGAACTCCGGCATCGTGAAACGCCGCAAATTTCGCATCACCATCAGGATGTGCTGATCGACGGTGTAGACGTGGAACAGATCGTGCTGCATCTGCCCGACGATGCGGCCGAACTCCGGCAGGTAGCGGCCGAGGATGCCGTATTGATTCATGCGGCGGAACTCGTGCACGATGCCGCGCGGCTGCTGCAGGACATGGAGGAATAGCAGCCTCGCGGTCGCATCCTTTCTGAACTTTGCATTCACAAGGAAGCGTGCGCGCCACAACGCCCTCAGGGTGCGCGCGGTCATTCCGCGCAGCTCCGGATGCTGCATCATCAGCAGGAAGCCCTCGAGAATCGCGGTCGGCGCGCGCTCGAAGGTGTTTTCCTGCTTGATGTGAAGCAGCTCGCTGCGCACCTCGAAGCGCTCGTTTAGGGGCCGGGGACCGGTGTCCGGCCGCGGCGCAAGGCGCGCCTCGAGGTTCTGCAGCAGGATGGTGTTGAGCTGCGTGACGCCCTTAGCGGTCTGGTAGTAGCGCTGCATCATCGCCTCGCTCGCGCGGCGCGACGGGGTGTCGCGATGCCCGAGCTGCGCGGCGAGCGCCGTCTGCAGGTCGAATACCAGGCGGTCCTCGCGCCGGCCGGCGAGGTAGTGCAGGCGGATCCTCAGGTCGTGCAGGTGGTTTTCGAGCTTGGCGAGCTCGCGCGCCTCGCCGCGCTCGATGAGCTTGTGCGCCACGAGGTCGCTCCAGCGCCTTCCGATTCCACTCGCTCTTGTAATCCACTGAATGACCTGCAGGTCACGCAGGCCGCCGGGCGCTTCCTTCAGGTTGGGCTCGAGCGAGTAGGGCGAGTCCTGGTGCTTGGCGTGGCGCTGCTCCTGCTCGAGCTTCTTCGCCTTGAAGAAGGCGACCGGGTCGCAGGCGCTCTGCACCTCGCGCACCAGCTCCTTGAAAAGGCTGCGGCTGCCGACGAGGTAGCGCGACTCGAGCAGCGTGGTGCGGATCGTGATGTCGCCGGCCGCGGCCTCGATGCATCCCTCGACGGTGCGCACGCTGTGGCCGATCTCGAGCCCGATGTCCCACATTCGGCCGATGAGGCGCTCGAGCGCCTCGCGCTCGGCCTCGCTCGGATCGCGCCCCAGCAGCACGAGCAGGTCGATGTCGGAGCAGGGGAAAAGCTCGCCGCGCCCATAGCCGCCGGTCGCGACCAGCGCGGCGTCGGCCGCGACCCCGGTTTCTCCCCACAGCGCCTTCACGGTGCGGTCGACGAGCTGGCTGTGCTTGCTGAGCAGCGCGCGCGGGTTCGGCCGCTTGAGGTACGCGTCCTTCAGGGCCTGCCGGGCGGCGGCGACCTCGGCGCGGAGGTCGAACTTCAAGGCGCCGCCTGGGTGCCGTTCGACTTGGTCATCACCTCGTACCCGGACTCGGTGACTGCGACCGTGTGCTCCCACTGCGCCGACAGGCTGTGGTCCTTGGTCACGATGGTCCAGCCGTCGGCCAGCTCGCGGATTCCGGGCTTGCCGGCGTTGATCATCGGCTCGATGGTGAAGGTCATTCCCGGCTCGAGCGGGATGCCGGCACCCGCCTTGCCGTAATGCAGCACCTGCGGCTCTTCGTGGAACTTGCGCCCGATGCCGTGGCCGCAGAACTCGCGCACCACGGAGAAGCCCTGCTTCTCGGCGTGGGCCTGGATCGCGGCGCCGACGTCGCCGAGCCGCCCGCCGGGGCGCACCTGGCGGATGCCGAGCCACATGCACTCGAAGGTCACCTCGACGAGCCGCCGCGCCTGGATGCTCGGCTCTCCGACGTAGAACATGCGGCTGCAGTCGCCGTGGTACCCGTCCTTGATGACGGTAATGTCGATGTTCAGGATGTCGCCCGTTTTCAGGACCCGCTCGCCCGGCACGCCGTGGCAGACCTGGTGGTTGACCGAAGTGCAGATCGATTTCGGGAACGGGCGGTAGCCCGGCGGCGCGTAGTTGAGGGGCGCGGGCACCGTGCCCTGCACCGCGACCATGTGCTCGTGGCACAAATCGTTCAGCTTTCCGGTCGTCACACCCGGCCGAACGTGCGGAGCGATGAAATCGAGGACTTCGGAGGCGAGTCGGCCGGCGATGCGCATGCGCTCCAACTCGTCCGAGCTCTTCAGGACCACGGCCATTAGCCTGATTATGCTAGAATTTCGGGCTCAAATCTTCCGGCGCGTTCGACCAGGGTCTCTTGAGGAAAACTCGAGAGCAGAGCGCGCCGCAGACCGAACCCTAAAGGAGAAGCGAAGTGTCGGTAACGATGCGTCAAATGCTGGAAGCCGGGGTCCATTTCGGACATCAGACCCGGTACTGGAATCCGAAGATGGCGCCGTACATCTTCGGCCATCGCAACAAGATCCACATCATCAACCTGGAAAAGACGCTCGAGCTCTACCAGGCGGCGCTCAAGTTCGCGCGCCAGCAGGCGGCCAACCGGGGAATGATCCTTTTTGTCGGCACCAAGCGCCAGGCGCGCGAGATCGTGCGCGAGGAGGCGCTGCGCTGCCAGATGCCGTTCGTCGACCATCGCTGGCTCGGCGGCATGCTTACCAACTTCAAGACGGTCAAGCAGTCGATCAAGCGCCTGAAGGAGATGGAGGGCATGCAGCAGGACGGCAGCCTCGAGCGCATCTCCAAGAAGGAGGCGCTGGGACTCACGCGCGAGCTGGCGAAGCTCACGCGCTCGCTCGGCGGCATCAAGGAGCTCACGGCGCCGCCCGATGCCCTCTTCATCATCGACGTCGGCTACCAGAAGGGCGCCGTCGCCGAGGCGAACAAGCTCGGCATCCCGGTGATCGGCGTGGTCGACACCAACCACAACCCCGAGGGCATCCAGTACGTGATCCCGGGCAACGACGACTCGAGCCGGGCCATCCGGCTCTACGCGCGCGGCATGGCCGACGCGGTGCTCGAAGGCCGCACCCAGTCTCTGGAGGAGGTCGTCGCCGCCTCGCGCGACGAGTTCGTCGAGGTGGAAGAAGATGGGGCTTCGCAATAGATTGCTTTTTCCACTCTCCGAAAAAGGGGCTTCTGGCCCCTTTTTTTCAACCTGAGGAGCTGAAAGGTAATGGCGGAAATTAGTGCAGGCCTGGTGAAAGAGCTGCGCGAGCTGACCGGGCTCGGAATGATGGAATGCAAGAAGGCGCTCACCGAGGCGGGCGGCGACCTGAAGAAGGCCGAGGAGCTGCTGCGCATCAAGAGCGGCGCCAAGGCGAGCAAGGCCGCGAGCCGCATCGCCGCCGAAGGCGTCATCGGGTCGTTTCTTTCCGCCGACGGCAAGCTGGGCGCGCTGGTCGAGCTGAATTGCGAGACCGACTTCGTCGCGAGGAATGACGATTTCATCGCGTTCGCCAAGTCGCTGGCCGAGATCGCCGCCACGCGCGATCCGGGTCCCGCCGAAGAAGACAAGCGCCAGAAGCTGGTGCAGAAGATCGGCGAGAACATCACCATCCGCCGCTTCAAGCGCCTGCAGGCGAAGGGCAAGCTGACGGTCTACGTTCACGCCGGAAGCAAGATCGGCGTGCTGGTGGACTACGAAGGCGCCGACGACGTCGGCAAGGACCTGGCCATGCATATCGCGTTTGCCAAGCCCGCGTATCTGACCAAGGCCCAGATTCCCCAGGAGGTCGTTCAAGACGAGCGAAGAATCCAGGAGGCGCGCGCGAAGGAATCGGGCAAGCCGCCCGAGATCGTGGCCAAAATGGTCGAGGGCGCGGTCAACAAGTTCCTGGGCGAGAAAACGCTGGGCGGGCAGCCGTTCATCAAGGACGACAAGCAGACGGTGGAGAAGATGCTCACCGCGAAAAAGGCGAAGGTGCACGGCTACGCGTTCCTCGTGGTCGGCGAGGGCATCGACAAGCCTCAACAAGTGCATTGACTCCAAAATACAAACGGGTCCTTCTGAAGCTGTCCGGGGAAGCCCTGATGGGGGACGATCCTTTTGGCATCAACCGCCAGACGATCGAGTCGATCGTGAGCGAGGTGGCGCAGGTCTCGCGCATGGGCGTGGAGCTCGGCGTGGTGATCGGCGGCGGCAACATCTTCCGCGGCCTCGCCCCGGGCGCGGCCGGCATGGACCGCGCCACCGCCGACTACATGGGAATGCTCGCCACGGTGATGAACGCGCTCGCGCTGTCGGACGCGATGCGCCAGGCCGGGATCGCGAGCCGCGTGCAGTCGGCGCTCAACATCGAGCAGGTGGTGGAGCCCTACATCCGCGGCAAGGCGATCCGCTATCTGGAGGAGGGCAAAGTCGTGATTTTCGCCGCCGGCACCGGCAACCCGTTCTTCACCACCGATACCGCGGCGGCGCTGCGCGGCAGCGAGATGGGCGCGGAAATCGTAATCAAGGCGACCAAGGTCGACGGCATCTACACCGCCGACCCGAAGCGCGATCCGCGCGCCGAGCGCTACGCGAAGATCAGCTTCGACGAGGCGATCGCGCGCAACCTGCGCGTGATGGACGCCACCGCGCTCACCCTGTGCCGCGACCAGAAGCTGCCGATCGCGGTGTTCAGCATCTTCAAGCCCGGCGCCCTGAGCCGCGTGGTGATGGGCGAGGACGAAGGCACTTTGGTTCACGTATGATGGCGGGGAGGTCGCCATGGTGATTGCCGAACTCAAGAAGACGACGGACCAGAAGATGGACAAGAGCTTGCAGGCGTTCAAGGCCGACCTGGGCAAGGTACGCACCGGGCGCGCGCACACCGGGTTGCTCGACCACGTGACGGTCGACTATTACGGCACGCCGACCCCGATCAACCAGGTGGCCAAGATCATCTTGCTCGATGCGCGCACCATAGGGGTGACGCCGTTCGAGAAGAAGCTCATCCCGACGGTCGAGAAGGGCATCCGCGAGTCCGACCTGGGCCTCAACCCGGTCACCAGCGGCGACACCATCCGGCTTCCGATGCCGGCGCTCACCGAGGAGCGGCGCAAGGAGCTGGTCAAGGTGGTCAAGCACGAAGCCGAGAATGCCCGCGTCGCGGTTCGCAACCTGCGGCGCGACGCGATCCAGCAGCTCAAGGACGCGCTCAAGAAGCACGAGGTGTCCGAGAACGACGAGCGCCGCGCGCTCGACGAGATGCAGAAGATGACCGACCGCCACATCGCGGACATCGACCGGCTGCTCCAGGACAAAGAAAAAGAGCTGATGGCGGTATGAGCTCGACACGCGAAATCCCTCAGTCCAGCGAAACCCCGTGCCATGTCGCGATCATCATGGACGGCAACGGCCGCTGGGCGCGGCGCCGGCGCCTGCCGCGCATCGCCGGGCACCGCCGCGGCGCCGAGGCGGTACGCGCCGCGCTGCGCGCCTGCGCCGACCGCGGCGTCGAGTACCTGACGCTGTTCGCCTTCAGCTCCGAGAACTGGCGCCGGCCGCCGGAGGAGGTGGCGCTCCTGATGAAGCTCTTCAGGACCGCGCTCGAGCGCGAGGTGGACGAGCTGCACGCAAGCGGCGTGCGCCTCAAGGTCGTCGGCGACACGCGGCGCTTCGACCCCAAGCTCCGCAAGCTGATCGAGCACGGCGAGGAGCTGACCGCGCAGAACCGGCGGCTGACGCTGACGATCGCGGCCAACTACGGCGGGCGCTGGGACATCCTGCAGGCCATGAGCCGGCTCCTGAAAGACAAGCCGTCGCTCGAGCAGGTCGACGAGGACCTCCTCGCGCCCTACCTCGCGATGAGCTACGCGCCGGAGCCCGATCTCTTCATCCGCACCGGCGGCGAGCAGCGCATCAGCAACTTCCTGCTGTGGCAGCTTGCGTACAGCGAGCTCTACTTCACCGACACGCTGTGGCCCGATTTCGACGCCGCGGCGCTCGATGCGGCGATCGCCTCGTTCCGCGGCCGCGAGCGGCGCTTCGGGCGCACCAGCGAGCAGCTCGAGCAGTCGCAGCGTCCCGAAGTTGCCTGACGAAGTTTCCTCCCGGTTGCCCGATCCGCTGAGGCGAGCCGGCACCGCGGCGGTGCTGCTCGTCATCCTGCTCGCCGCCCTGTTCCTGCTGCCGCGCGCGGGTATCGCGGCGCTCATGGCGCTGATCGTCGGGATCGGCGGCCTCGAGTGGGGGCGCCTGTGCGGGCTGGGCGTCATCGCGGCGCGGCTTTATGCCGGGGCGCTGGTGCTGGCACTCCTCGTGCTGTTCGTGCTCGGCATTTCGAGCCCCATGTTCCTGCTCGGCTGCGTGCTGTGGATCGTCGCGGTCCCGCTGTGGCTGTGGCTCGGCGTGAAACCCGAGCACCGCGCGGCGCTCGCCGCGGCCGGCTTCCTGGTGCTCCTGCCGGCGGCGCTCGCCATGGTGGTGCTCTCTCCGGGCGAGGCGCTCCTCGTGCTCACGGTGGCGTGGATTGCCGACACCGCGGCTTACTTCGCCGGCCGGCGCTGGGGACGGCGCAAGCTCGCCCCTGCGATCAGCCCCGGCAAGACCTGGGAAGGCGCGGCCGGCGGCCTCATCGCCGCGGCCGCCTACGCTATGATTCTTTCGACATTTCCCGCAGGAGCTCAGGCGACCCGGATGGCGGCTTTTCTCGGCGCGGCAGCGCTGCTCGTGATGGTCAGCATCGTCGGCGACCTGTTCGAATCCGCGGCCAAGCGACAGGCCGGGGTCAAAGACAGCGGCGCGCTCCTGCCGGGACACGGCGGCGTGCTCGACCGCATCGACAGCGCCACCGCCACGTTGCCGGTCGCCGCGGTGCTGATCCCGTGGCTCAAGGCATGAATCTCGCCATCTTCGGCGCCACCGGCACCATCGGCGCCAACACCCTCGACGTGGTGGCGCGCCACGCGGAACGCTACCGGGTGTTTGCCCTCACGGCGAACGCCTCCGCCGAGCCGCTCGCCGAGCTGTGCCGGCGCCACCGTCCGCGCTTCGCTGTTCTTTCCGGAGTGGGAGAAGATCGCGCGCTCAAGCGACGTTTCTCCGAGTTCGACACTGAATTGCTGTTCGGTCCGGAAGCGCTTGGGGTTGTCGCGCAGCATCCGGAAACGCAGACCGTGATGGCAGCGATCGTCGGGGCGGCAGGGCTCGCCTCGACACTCGCCGCGGTGCGGGCCGGCAAGCGCGTGCTGCTCGCCAACAAGGAAGCGCTGGTGATGGCCGGGCCGCTCGTGATGCGCGCGGCGAAAGAGTCGGGCGCGCAGATCCTGCCCGTCGATAGCGAGCACAACGCCGTTTTCCAATGCTTCCGTGAAAAGGACCTGGTACGGAAAATCGTGCTGACCGCTTCGGGCGGCCCGTTCCGCGCGGCGGCGCCGGAGAGCCTGAGCCAGGTGACTCCGGAGGAGGCCTGCGCGCATCCCAACTGGGTCATGGGGCGCAAGATCTCGGTCGACTCGGCGACCATGATGAACAAGGGGCTCGAGGTGATCGAGGCGCGCTGGCTGTTCGACCTCGCGCCCGAGCGCATCGAGGTGCTGATCCACCCGCAGAGCGTGGTGCATGCGCTGGTCGAATACGCCGACGGCTCGGTGATCGCGCAGCTCTCGAACCCCGACATGCGCGTGCCGATCGCGAACGCGCTCGCCTACCCGGAGCGCGTGGAGTCCGGCGCACAATCGCTCGATCTGGCTTCCATCAAGACCCTGTCCTTCGAGAAGCCGGACCTGGTGCGCTTCCCCTGCCTCGGGCTCGCTTATGCCGCGCTGCGCGCCGGCGGCACCGCGCCCGCGATCCTGAACGCCGCGAACGAGATCGCCGTGGAGGCTTTCCTCGCCGGACGGCTTGCGTTCACCGGCATCGCCGGCGTCATCGCCGACACGCTCGCGGCGCTGCCGGCGGGAGCGGCGGGCGATCTCGCCGAAGTCATGGAAGCGGATGCGCAGGCGCGCCAGGCCGCGCGGCTGCGGGTCCTGGCGCTCGCCGCATGAGCCTGCTGCACACCATCGTCGCCTTTATCGTGGCCCTCGGCCTGCTCATCGTGGTGCACGAGTACGGGCACTACCTGATCGCGCGGTTGTGTGGAGTAAAGGTGCTGCGCTTCTCGGTCGGCTTTGGCCGTCCGTTGCTGACCCGGGAGATCGGCACGGACCGGACCGAGTGGGTGATCGCCGCGATCCCCTTCGGCGGCTACGTGAAGATGCTCGACGAGCGCGAGGGCCCGGTCGAGCCGCGCGAGGTGCACCGCGCGTTCAACCGCCAGAGCGTCTGGCGCCGCTTCGGGATCGTGGTGGCCGGGCCGGTAGCGAACTTCCTGTTCGCGATCGCGGCGTATGCGGGTCTCTTCATGTACGGGCTGCCGGAAGCGCGCCCGGTGCTCGGCACGCCGCCGGAAGGCACGGTCGCGGCCGCCGCGGGGCTGCGCTCGGGCGACACAGTGCGCTCAGTCGAAGGCGAGCCGATCACGACCTGGCAGGAGCTGCGCTGGCGGGTGCTGCAATCGGCGCTGCAGCGCTCGCCGCTGCGGCTGGAGATCGTGAACGACCGCGGCCATCTCAATGCCGTGACCCTCGATCTGCGCTCGTTCCCGACGGACGACGTGGAGTCCGACGCCCTGGAGCGCATCGGCCTGCGCCTCTATCGCCCGCCGCTCGAGCCGGTGATCGGCCAGGTGGTGCGCGGCGGCGCGGCGGAGAAGGCCGGCCTCGCGCCCGGCGACCGCGTGCTGCTCGCCGATGGCAGGCCCGTGGAGTCGTGGGACGCGCTGGTCGCCGCGGTGCAGGCGCGGCCCGAGATGCCGCTCGCGCTGACGATCGAGCGCGCCGGCGCGCGCCAGGCCGTGGAAGTCGTGCCCGCGGCGGTCGCCGCCGGCCCCAAGCGCATCGGCCGCATCGGCGCCGCGCCGCAGGTGCCCGCGTCGCACGCCGAGAAGATGTTGATCCGGGTGCAGCACGGCCTGGGCGAGAGCCTGTGGAAGGCGATCGTCAAGACGGGCGACATCGCGGTATTCAGCCTGAAGATGCTCGGCAAGATGCTGGTCGGCGAAGTGTCGTGGAAGCACCTGTCGGGCCCGGTGACGATCGCCGATTTCGCCGGCCAGTCGGCGCAGATGGGCTGGGTTTCGTACCTCACCTTCCTCGCGCTGATCAGCATCAGCCTCGGCGTGCTGAACCTGCTGCCGATCCCGCTGCTCGACGGCGGCCACCTCATGTACTACGCCATCGAAATCGTGAAGGGCAAGCCGGTCTCCGAGCGCGCGATGGAGCTCGGGCAGCGCGTCGGGCTCGCGCTGCTGCTGGTCATGATGGCCTTCGCCTTCTACAACGACCTGAATCGCCTGCTGACCGGCTGAATGATCTTTAGAGGTATCGCCACGGCCCTCGCCGTGTTTGCGCTCGCGGGGGCCGCAGGCGCGCAGGAGTTTCAGCCGTTCGTGGTCAAGGACATCCGCGTCGAGGGCCTGCAGCGCACCGAGCCCGGCACGGTGTTCAGCTACCTCCCGGTCAAGGTCGGCGAGACGATGAACGCCGACAAGGCCCGCGCGGCTCTGCGCGCTCTCTATGCCACCGGGTTCTTCGCCGACGTGCGCCTCGACGTCGAGAACGACGTGCTGGTGGTGTTCGTGCGCGAGCGCCCGGCGATCGCGCAGATCGATTTCTCCGGCATGAAGGAGTTCGAGCCCGACAACGTGCGCAAGGTGCTGCGCGAGCTCGGCATGGCGGAAGGGCGCATCTTCGACCGCGCGTTGCTCGACTCCGCCGAGCAGGAGCTCAAGCGCCAGTACCTGTCGAAAGGGATGTACGCCGCCGCGGTGCAGACCACGGTCACGCCGCTCGAGCGCAACCGCGTCGGCATCAGCATCGCGGTGACCGAGGGCCCGGTCGCCAAGATCCGCGGCATCAACATCGTCGGCGCGCAGGCCTTCACCGAGAGCGAGCTGCTGGGATTGTTCGTGCTGCGCACGCCCGGCTGGCTCACCTGGTACACGCAGGCCGACCGCTACTCGCGCGAGCGGCTCGGCGCCGACCTCGAGACGCTGCGCTCGTTCTACCTCAACCGGGGCTACCTCGACTTCGCCCTGGAGTCGACCCAGGTGGCGATCACGCCGGACCGGCGCGACATCTACATCACGATCAACATGTCCGAGGGCGAAACCTACACGGTGTCGGAGGTGAGCCTCGCCGGGCAGCTCCTGCTGCCGCGCGAGGAGCTGGAAACGCTAATCCAGCTCAAGCGCGGCGACGTGTTCTCGCGCGAGAAGCTCGCCGCCAGCACCAAGGCGATCTCGGACCGCCTGGGCAACGAGGGCTACGCCTTCGCCAACGCGAACGCGATCCCGAACATCGACAAGGAAAAGCGCAGCGTCGCCTTCAGCATCGTCATCGACCCGGGCCGGCGCGTGTACGTGCGGCGCATCGACGTGGCCGGCAACGCCAAGACGCGCGACGAGGTGGTGCGGCGCGAGATGCGCCAGCTCGAGGGCGCGTACTACGACGCCTCGAAGATCCAGCTCTCGCGCCGGCGCATCGACCGCACCGCCTTCTTCAGCGAGGTCACGGTCGAGACCCTGCCGGTCGAAGCGAGCCCGGACCAGGTCGACGTGCTCTACACCGTGAAGGAGAAGGCGACCGGGTCGCTGCTCCTCGGCGTCGGGTTCTCCAGCGTGGAGCGCATCGCGCTGTCGGCCTCGGTCTCGCAGGCGAACGTCTTCGGCACCGGAAAGTTCCTCTCGGCCAACATCAACAGCGGCAGCGTGAACCAGGTCTATTCGTTGTCCTACATGGACCCGTACTACACCGTGGACGGGGTGAGCCGCGGCTTCGACATCTACCGGCGTGTGACCGACGCGTCCAGCCTCGACACCGGCGCCTACAAGACCGACTCGCTCGGCGGCGGCATCAGGTTCGGCTACCCGGTCTCCGAGCAGATCTCGGTCGACTTCGGCGCCTCGATCGAGTCGGTCGACCTCGAGATCTTCGCCACCAGCCCGCTTGCGTACATCAGATTCGTGCGCGACTTCGGCACCCAGTACACCTACGCGTCGGGCACCGCAGGCTGGGCGCGCGACTCGCGCGACAGCCTGATCACCACCACGGCGGGCACTTACCTGCGCGCCTCCGGCGAAATCGCGGGCGGCGACCTGCAGTATTACCGGCTCGGCTACCAGCAGCAGTGGTACTACCCATTGACGCGGACCTTTACGCTGCACCTGGGCGGCGAAATCGGCTACGCCGGCGGCTACGGCGACCAGCCGCTGCCTTTCTTCAAGAACTACTACGCCGGCGGCACCGGGTCGGTGCGCGGCTTTCGCTCTTTCTCGCTCGGCCCGAAGGACGAGAACGGCGACGCCACCGGCGGCAACCGCAAGCTCACGGGAGTCGCGGAGTTCCTGTTTCCGATGCCGGGCGCGGAGCAGGACCGCTCGCTGCGGCTGGCGGCGTTCCTGGACGCCGGCCAGGTCTATGCCGGCAACATCGTGCTCGGTGAGCTGCGCTACGCGACCGGGATCGCGCTGTTCTGGTCCTCGCCGCTCGGGCCGCTGCGCCTCTCCTGGGCGCATCCCATCAACGTCCAAAGCGGGGACCGGAAGCAGCAGTTACAATTCACCTTCGGAACAGGCTTTTGAATGAAGAACATCCTCGCGGCCGCAGTCCTGGCGACGCTGGCGGTATCCGCGGCGGGGCAGGCGCCTGCCCCTCAAGCCTCCGTCGGCGGCAGCAAGTTCGGCTTCGTGCACACCGAGCGCATCCTGCGCGACTCGATCCCGGCGGTGCGGGCGCAGAAGAAGATCGAGGCCGAGTTCCAGAAGCGCGACCGCGAGCTCGCCGGCATCGCCGAGCAGCTGAAGAAAATGCAGACCGAGCTCGACAAGGACGCGATGACGATGGGCGAGACGCAGCGCCGCGCCAAGGAGCGCGAGTTCGGCGAGCTGAACCGCGAGTTCCAGAGGAAGCAGCGCGAGTTCCGCGAGGACCTGAACCAGCGCCGCAACGAGGAGCTGGCGCAGGTGGTGGAGCAGGCGAACCGCATCATCCGCATGATCGCGGAGCAGGAGAAGTTCGACATCATCTTCCAGGAGATGCCGGCCTACGTGAGCCCGCGCATCGACATCACCGAC
>Ga0137428_1000693_pt1 | contig 14095 bp, 19 predicted proteins | sample EasRivERMZT718_2_FD_102305 | JGI IMG/M metagenome (GOLD analysis project Ga0137428, IMG submission 102305) | Soil microbial communities from meander-bound floodplain in the East River, Colorado, USA - East River MetaG ERMZT718_2 | ecosystem: Environmental > Terrestrial > Soil > Floodplain ...
AAGAGCTAGAAACGCTAGTGGAGCAACAGTAGCAGGGCGTGTTGTTATGATTGCTAAGGGCGGCAATGGTAATCCAGGGTCTTATTGGTGTGGTCAATCTGTTGAATCTATAGGCACGACTCCAGGGTCTTCTACAGGAACAGCCCATACTCCCGGAAACTCAGGTTCTTTTAGCTCTTGGGCGAATATAGGTTCAACACAAGTAGGAAATGGCGGGGCTGTGCAATTTGGTGTTCATTCTGCTCAAGGTACGCTTACAGCTATTCAGTATTTCTTTCAATTTGGTATTGCTTCAACACAAATCGGACCAACAACCCATAGAATTTGTACTACCGCTGAACAAGGATCAAATACACCAACTGGTCCAATTTGGTATGCAAGTCCAAATGGAACACAATGGATGGCCCGCGCAACGGCTTCAGGAACAGCGGTTGCACATGCAGTAGCAATTTATGTGGTACACTAACAAATGGCAATAACTTTAGAAGCATATACAGGTTCAGAAGCAATCAGCACTACAGAATGGTCTTTGACTACTGATACTGCTGGTCCTGATACAGATACAAACGTTGGAATGTATCAAGCTGTTCTAGATTTGAACGCTTTGGCAGCTGGAGACGTTTTTGAATTCCGAGTTTATGAAAAGGCTCGCTCAGCTGATACACAAAGATTGATGTTTACTGCAACATTTTCTAACGTTCAAGGTACGCCAAATTGGATATCTCCTCCAATGATTCTTGGTAATGGATGGGATATGACCCTTGATAAAATCTCTGGAACAGATAGAACAATTACTTGGCGCATCTCTAAAGTAGAGTAAGCCAATGACGGCTTGGCATTTTAATTCTGGTCTTGTCACTGTCGCATTAAGCGGACTAGGAGAAATTCTTGGGGACGCTTCTATTACCGAAGCTGCGGATACCATTGCTTCTGCTGGTGTTCAAGGCGATCTAAATGGTGACTTATCTAAAACTGAAGCTGCCGATAGTATTGCTTCTGATGGTACGATTCCAGTCAACGGCGATGCTTCTATCCTTGAAGCTGCCGATACCATTGCTTCTGATGGTACGATTCCAGTCAACGGCGATGCTTCTATCCTTGAAGCTGCCGATACTATCTCTTCAGCTGGTGTTGTAGAAGCTGGAGCAATTACAGGCGATGCTTCTATTACTGAAGCTGCGGATTCTATATCTGGAATTGGAGATGTAAGTGATCCTGTAGGTGATCTTTCTAAGACCGAATCAGCAGACACAATCTCATCTGATGGTGTTCAATCTGGTCCAATAGCAGATTTTAATATAACTGAAGCTGCTGATACCATTGCTTCAGCTGGTGTTCAATCTGGCCCTATAGCTGACTTATCTAAAACTGAAGCTGCTGATACTATTTCTGCAACGGCTGACGTGAGTGATCCTGTTGGGGACGCTTCTATTACCGAAGCTGCGGATACCATTGCTTCTGCTGGTGTTCAAGGCGATCTAAATGGTGACTTATCTAAAACTGAAGCTGCCGATAGTATTAGCGCCAGCGGTAGTTCTGAAATTACTTCAATTGGTGATTTAGATAAGATAGAACAAGCCGATACTATTGCTTCAGCTGGTGTTCAAGGCGATCTAAATGGTGTTGCTTCTATCCTTGAAGCTGCCGATACTATCTCTTCAGCTGGTGTTCAAGGCAATCTGAATGGTGACTTATCTAAAACTGAAGCTGCTGATAGTATTGCTTCTGATGGTGCTGCTGCTGTTCAAGGCGATCTATCTAAAACTGAGCAAAATGATACAATTGCTATGGATGGACAGGGTTTCATCCAAGGAAACCTATCAAAAACTGAAGCTGCTGATACTATTGCTTCTGATGGGGGAGAACTGTTTCCAATTGAAGGTAGTTTGTCCAAAACTGAGACGGCTGATAGTGTTTATTCAGCTGGTTTCCGATTTTTCCTTCCCATAGAGCAGTTTGATATTGACCTAAATAATAATAACGGAGAATCAATAATTAACGGTCAACAAAAATCTGATCCAACTATAGTTGGTGGTTTTAAAAAATCTAGTCCAACTGTAATTGTAATAACAAAAGCGGCATAAAAAAGAAATGGCAAGACAAAAGAACATTTTTATTGATCAAGGCACAGATGTAAACTTTATAATCGCTGTGCATAATGAAGAAGAAGAAGTAGTAGACCTAACTGGTTATACCTCCAGAGCCAAATTACGGAAGCATTGGGCATCTGCAAATTCTGTATCTTTTACTTGTGGTATTGTGGACAATCAAATCACAATGTCTATGACGAGTGGAGAAACTGATTTATTGACTCCAGGTCGTTATGTTTATGATTGTGAAATTGTGAGTAGCGGCAATGCTGTTACGCGCGTGGTTGAGGGTATCTGTACTGTCAGTCCCTCTGTGACATATTGAAAGGAAAATAACTATGGAAATTACTCAAGACTTTATTCAATCATATATTGACAAAGCTCAGAATGAAATTGCAGAACTCAATAAAACAAAGGTTTATCAAAGTGCGCAAGTAGAGTATCTAGATCGCGAACTACAAAAGCTACGCGATGAAGTTTTAAAAATGAAAGAAGAATATGAAATGAACATAGCAGCGCTGGAAGTCCAACTACGAGACGCATTAGCAGACACCACAGCAAATAACATTCTACAAAATTTTGCATCAACTCAAATACCTGTTTCTGTACCAATTTCTATGGATGATTCTCCCGAGCGTTGGGTTGAAGCACCAGACCCTAAACCAAAAGAATGAAACCGATAATTGGCTAATACAACAACATTTCAAAAACGGTTAATTAAGGGGCGTTTCAAGTATACGCAAGTGCTGGCGAGTAATGTTGCCGGTGCTATACCAACGCCAGAAGAATTACCCGCTGGTTTCTTAGCAATCAATATACCAGATCAAACGTTGTATACAGCCAATGATACGACCGTTTTTGCTATTTCTGTTCTTGATTTTGATGTCAATCTCCTTGTTAGCAACGCTTATGCTATTGTTACTTTTCCAACGTTTACCTATGTCAATTCCAATTTCATAGCCAATACCGCTGGTAATGCTGCTGTTATTCCAGTTGGTAATAACACCAATCGTCCTTCTCCAGCTTCCAACGGTTATTTTCGTTATAATACTGAAGTAGAAAGCTTTGAAGGATTTGTTGATGGTAACTGGATTTTCATTAATAATCCTGGTGGTCCAAACGGTGCTGTCCAATTTAATGACAGTGAAATTTTTGAAGGTTCCGCTGGTTTCCTTTTTGATAAAACCACAAACAATATAATTATCGCCAATACGACTAACAGTGCTATATTTGTCTCTGGCAACAGCACTGCTAATATCTTTGCAAACAGTATTCTTTTCAAGGTCGCAAATTCCACAGGTGTTGCGAACCTTCAGCCTGGATTGTTGTCAATTGGTATATGTTTCATCAATACAAGCTTTATTGGTATTGGTGCAAACCTTGCCATGACTGAAGCTCTTTTAGCTATTGGTAACTCTACAGTTAGCATTATAACAAATCCAACTCTGTTCTCTATTAAAAGCGGAAGTGCATTTGCAAATATTGATGCTACATCTTTAAGGATTGGTGCTTCCATTGTCAATGCTGATGCTGTCAGCGTTGGTGGAACTGGCGCCATGGTTATTAACAGCACATCTTATGCAGCTGGTGCCAATGTTCTCTTAGATGCTGTTCGTTTATTTATTGGCAACAGCACTGTTAATGCAACAATGAATAGTACAGCCTTTGCTCTCAATGGAGTACCTGTCGGTGGTGGCGGTGGAACACCTGGAGGCGCAAATACACACGTTCAATTTAATGATTCAACTGCTTTTGGGGGCACTGCTGGATTTACATTTGATAAGACTACAAATAATGTTGTAATTGCTAATACATTAACAATTGGTGGAAGTGTTGTTAATACCACTGCTTATGCAGCTGGTGCCAACGTTTTCTTGAATACAACTCGTTTGTTTCTTGGTAACACCACAGTCAATTGTTCTATCAATTCTTCCAGTATTTTCATTAACGGTTTACAAGTCGCTATCGTTCCAACCATTCAAGTCTTCACTGCGAATGGAACTTGGACAAGACCAACAAACTGTAAAAAAGTAAAAGTCACAGTTGTTGGGGGCGGGGGAGGGGGCGGCGCTGGCACGGCTGTACCTGGTTGTTGTACTGTTAATCCAGGTTTTGGCGGTGGTGGTGGCGGTGGGGGCACTGCCATAAAATTTCTTGATGTGACAGCAATTGGATCAGCCTCCGTTACTGTACCGCCTGCGGCTGGAACTGGTGCAACAGGGGGCACAGTTTCTTTTGATTCTCATGCTTCAGCCACAGGCGGCGCAGCTGGTGCGGGCGGGAGTGGCGTTTCCGGTGCTGGCGGTGCTGGGGGAGTCGGATCAAGTGGCGATGTAAATGCTACTGGCGGAACGGGCGACGGCGGCGGCGCCGGCACCAGTGGTAGAGGTGGATCAACTATATTCAGTGGGGAAGGAATGCCAGCTACATCAAATAGCGTCGGTGGTGCTGCTCAAGGATATGGCGCGGGTGGTGGTGGTGGAACACGAACAGGTCTTGCTGGAACAAATGATGGTGGAGCCGGTAAAATAGGTATTGTTATTGTAGAGGAGTATTACTAAAAGAAATGAAATATGCTCTTATTTCTCCAAATGAATCTATTCAAGATGGAGTGCGAATTGCTCAAGTTTGTTCAAAAAGATTTCCAGTGGCACCTCCTTTGTATTGGATAAAATGTAACGATAATGTGTTTGCTGAAACTCATTATTATCATATGACAGACGGCATTTTAGAGATACCTGTCCCAAAGAACCCAAATCAATTAGACATAGAAACTCCTCAAGTAGAAGGTCCGCCATCTAGTGTCGCCTGAAATGAAATTAGCTGAGATTGGCAACCTACATTTGATCATCTACACATTTCATAATAAGGGTGATTTATTACCACTACACGATCATGAAGAAGGCGCTGCACACATTACTATTGTTAATGCTGGTTCTATCAAGGCTTATGGTGATGGATGGGAGAAAATATTAAAGCCTGGAAACATTGAGCTTTTCGTTCCAAAACAACATCATGCTTTTCTCGCTCTGGAAGACAATAGCAAAGTTACCAATATTATCTACTAAATACTTTAATTAACCCATAAGAGGATAGGGAATCTATGGCGAATACTTCGTTTTTCTGTCGGCACGGACTCAACGTCCAAAATCAGCTAACTGTCAATACCAGTCAGTTTGCATTTGGCGCGAACATTGTTGTAACGAACAATCAAATCCGCGTTGGAAACACCACAGCTAACGCTTTTATAAACACCACAGCCTTTTTTCTTGGCAATTCAACAATCAATGTCAATGTCACTGGCGATCTTCTAAAAATTGCTAATACTCTAGGCACAGCAAACCTAGACCCGACAAAACTTGTTATTGGCATCAGCACAGTTAATACTTCCATTATTTCTGTTGGTGCTAATATGCTTATGAGCGCTGTAAGTCTTGCAATTGGCAACTCAACAGTCAATGCTTTTGCTAACTCTCTACTCGTTCAAGTTTCCAATTCTATAGGTGTCTCAAGCCTACAAGCAACTCAGGTTGTTATTGGAGCGAATGCTTTTCTTGATACTGTAAAGCTTTCTATTGGAAACACCACTGTTAATGCCCTAGCAAACAGTCTTATGCTTAGAATTCGTGATACTGTTAATTCTACTAACGTTCTTGCTGATGGTTTGAAAGTCGGTAACACAACTACTGGTTTGGCAACAGTTAACTCAGCCGGTTTCTTTGGTAATGGTGCTGGCTTGACAAGTGTCGTGCCTGGAGCGGCCGGTTCAACAACTCAGGTGCAATTTAATGACGGTGGCTTTACCAACGGTTATGCTGGATTTACATTTACGAAGTCTACAAACAATCTAGTCGTCGCCAACAATATCACAGCTGCAACCTATGATACTTCATCAGATGAGCGCTTGAAGAATAAACATTATCAAATTTCTGATAGTTTGATCCTAGAAATTCCCGTTTGGAGTTATAGCTTGAAATCTGATCCAATGCATGATAAGATTGGTTTGATGGCTCAAGAGGTTCGCAGTTGGATTCCTCAAGCTGTTAAAGAAAATGATGATGGTTATCTGTCCATCAACTTTGATATGATAACTTCTGCAATGCTGGCTTGTTTAAAACAAATGCATAAACGAATAGAAGACCTGGAGCTAGAACTTGGCTAAGAAAATATCCGTTGCTACTGTTGAAGTCGTTACTGATGGTGCCACAATTGCTTTCGCAAAGGTTATCAATTTTCCAACAATCATTACTGGCACAGCAGCACGAAGAGTTACCATCACTGGGGCCAATTTTCAAGGAGTTGAAATGACAAGCACATCTATTAGGGCAATATCAAGAGCATGACATACACTGTTGCTGGTACTCAAGTTATAGAATCGGACGCCAAAATAAACTGGAATAAGTTAACTGGCACTCCATCTTATTGGACATCCGTTGCCGCAGATGAAATTGATGGTGGTACTTGGGCCGGTCTGGGTTCCGGGAAGAAGTATGAAATTGAAAATATTGGTAGTAATCAACTTGGGTTAAAATATTACATAGATATCAGTAATTGTAACTGTTTATGTGATTGTAATTGTGGTGGTGAATAATAAAAATGACATATAAAATAGGTGGAACAACAGTTATCAATAGTAGTGGTCAAATTGATTGGGGGCGAATTAAGAGCGCACCAGCTTTTTTGACAGGCGTAACAAGTGGTGTTGCAATTATTGGTGGGGGGGATATTTATGTAAAAAATGGGTTACAAGTGGTGGGAACAACCGTGCGAGGGACAGAAACACGCACCAACTGTAATTGTGTTTGTGTTTGTGATTGTTTTTGTGATGGTGGATAAAAGAGGATTAAAATAGATGGCTAAGAAAAAAACAAAATTTAAGACGATAGCTAGTAATTTTGAAGTTTATAAAGCAAACTATCCAATTATTAAATTATTTCAAACTGCTCGTGTTTATATCAGAAACGATCATATTATTGCAGTAATATTTGAAAAAGTATTTGATCCAGTTACTCCAGATATGATGGCTAAAGATGCATCTTTACTCACTGATGAGAATATAGATAGTTGGGTGACACTCAAGACAATGGGCATCATGACTCAAATTGATTTGCCTCCTTCTATACGTTCAGTTTGTTTTACTCATGAACAGATTGAATATGAACATAATGATGGCATCTATCAAGTAAAAGGTGTTGTTCGCTACAATCATAATGAAGTTGGTGATACAATAGGTACAAATGAACGAAAAGGACCACAAAAATGGTTGCTTGCTTTCAATACCCAACAACATTTTCCAACTCCCTATAATATCTACCCTGGAAGTAAAATTTTCAAAGATAAACAATCATCAACTTTTCTTGGAAGAGAAAAACTGAATAGCATAGTTTTCGTTTTCGTTCCCTATGAAGATTCACCTCTTTCAGAATGCATAATCCTAGTTTCCAATAAATGTTGGGTAAACACTCCATTTAAAGAATGTGAACAAGGGATGCCTGGAATCTTTGTAAGACCAACTCTTGATATTTCCGCAGAGAAATATGAAGTGCATGGCAATACAAGTATCACTTTGAGTGTAAAAATGGACCCAAAACATCCGCGTGGAACACCAGTTGAAGTATTTCTTGAAACAACAGCCGGTTACATTTCCAAACAACGTTATAAGATTGGTGTAGATACAGAATTTACATTCATGCCGCTCGGGCTCCTTCCTGGTGATGAAGCGAGAATCAAAGTCGGCTGGGCAAACTACACAGGAATTGCTGAAAAAACAATTAAGGTAACCACTTAAACTATGACAAAAGATTTCGTGCTACATATGTTACGTCGTGATAACACAAGATTCACGATGCATTACAATCAACACACATCGCAACTAAAAAATGAAGATGGAACTCTATTCAAAGAGAATCCTTATCCTCCTAAACAATGGAAAGAGGTTTTCAAAACAAGCCCGATCAATCCAGCCAAGAAAGTATCTAATCCAACACGATTAAGAATCCAGCTTGGTTTAGGTTGCAATTATACTTGTTCATATTGTCTTCAGGCCAGCGAGATTCATAAAGCATCTGCTACTTCTATTGCCGATGCTAATATTTTTATCAAGACATTAGACAAATGGTTGACAGGCATCCCCACAAAGATTGAATTCTGGGGGGGCGAGCCTTTGTTGTATTGGAAGAAAATAGAAGTGCTGGCGCCGGCCCTTATTAAGAAGTTTCCTGATGCTCAATACATCATGATCACAAACGGCTCTCTACTCACCCCTGAAATAAACCAACAAATTGATGATTGGGGATTTGGTATTGGGATGAGCCATGACGGCCCTGGATACCATTTGCGTGGAGAAGACCCGCTAGACAACCCAGAACAACGAAAACAGATTGAAGATTTGATGCAAAGACTCATACCAAAAGGTAGATTCTCTTTCAATGCTGTTCTTACACCAGCCTCTTATGATGTGTCTGCTGTTATAGATTGGTTTAATAAAAAATTTGATGTTCAAGCACCAAACACAATGAATGTTCACTTTGAGGGGGTTGTGCATGATTACAATGGAGACGATACATCAAGATTTACTGAAAATCAGCTGACAGATTTACAACAAAAGCTCTATTTTCAGATTATAGATCAATCAGCTTTACGTTCTTCTACCATCATTCGTCATGTTGATAATGCTATCAACTCCATTCTAATGCAACGACCATCATTTTCCTTGGGACAGAAATGCGCAATGGATAGAGAAGATCAATTGGCTGTTGACTTACTTGGCAACATCATGACTTGTCAAAACACAGGAGCAAAGGGCAGACACAGGCTTGGTCATGTCAATTCCTTAGACAAAGTCAAATTGACCACAGCTTATCATTGGGAAAATCGGGAAGAATGTAAATCTTGCCCTGTTTTACAGCTTTGCCAAGGTTCGTGTATGTATCAGGAAGGTGATAATTGGACTTCCTCTTGTAATTCTGAGTTTGCTTTCAATAAAGCCATATTTGCTGGGGCTTTATTCTTTATGACAGGGGCAGTATTGGAGCGTATTGAAGGTAACATTATAAGACCTAGTTATTCTAAATAAAGAATAACCAACAAAAAGGGCCAAAACCATGATTTCCTTTATCCGATTCCTCAATGAAAAACTTGAACCTCTTCCTGGACGTTTTCGTAAGAACAAGGGTTATGTAGACTATGCTGAAATCAATGGTCATAAGGTCCATGTTCGTTACCGCATGGGAAAAGAAGGTTCATATCGTCCTACTGTTCATGTGAATGGTAGTGTTTTCAAACAAAAGAACTTTTCTACAGAAGACTCTAGAGCGATTTTGGGTCATGTCAAAAAATCATTTCGTTCTTTCCTTACTAAAGTCAAACCCAATAAAGTCGCAATGACAGGCACCACAAGAAAACATGCGTCCGGTTATCAAATGGTCGCAAGATCAAAAATGGCTCAAAGTAAAGGCTTCCAATCTCAAGATACAAAACGTGGCGCTGTTATGACGAATCCTACTAATCAACATGTAGGCTCGGGAACACCTGTCAGACGTGATACTTCTAATCCAGCCCATGAAAAATCATCTGGTAAATCCGATAAAGATTGGAAATTCTGGAAATACAAAGGCTCATGGAAGGGCGACTTCAAACAAGCGAAAATTGGTGCCAAAGGTGCCTTCAAGGGCGGTGGCGGTGATTTCGGCGGCGGCGGTGGCGGCGGAAGTTGGTAATCCTTGGGCAAAAGACTACGGGAAATCATAAACAAAATGTCGCCGCGACAAAAGAAAGTTGCGGGATACACAGCTGCTACTGCCGGCTTTGCTGGCGTTAATGCTGCGATCTATGGTATTGTCGGGCATGATAGTTTTCATCCTGTAACTCCAGTTGATCTAATAGCTGGCTTAAAAGCTGCAAACCAAGCATTTCCTTATGTCAAACGTGCCGTTTATAGACATGTAATTAAACCTCAAGAACCAACAGTTATCCGTAGTAATCGTTATAAAACTGTAAAAGAAGAAGACGAAAAAAACGATTATAGAAGTAAAAACAGACACGTTTGGAAAAAAAGAGACGATGTTCATTATAATAACACTAAAAGATTTCCAAATGCACAAAAACGTAGAGAAGCAGGAGAACGATTCCGAGAAGAATTAAGAAAACAAGGTAAATTGAAAGACTAAAGATGCCGCCTGACTATAGACGAGAGGACACAAGAGAATTACTTGTTCGTTTGGAAGAACGCATTATTGCTGTCCAAAAGGAAATTAATAGCATTCAAGACATGCTTAATGATGAATATGTCACAAAAAAGGAATTTGCTCCAGTACAAAGGAGTGTTTATGCAGCGATTGGCCTAATCCTAGCTGCGTTCATCGGCACATTAATAACTATTGCCTTCAAAGGAGGATTTGGGTTATAATGCTGAACTTCTGTTTCTTTAAAGTTATCAAAGAGTCAAAAAAATCTACGTCTTTCATATGGTTAGCTCTCGGCCTCCTTATTGGAGTATATTTTCAGGTATGGCTTTTTTTACATCTTTGATAACCTAAATACAGATATGATCATACTAACCTATAGGAGTTTATAAAACATGCTAGAAACACTGATTGCATATCTTTCCATGCCATGGGTTCAAACTGTCATCGCGCTTGTTGTTGGTTGGCTTGGCCTTCCACAACCTGCAAAGATGCAAGATACTTGGTGGAGTAAGCTAATTGCACCCATTTTCGGAACAGGCCCAGCTGCCACTAATGTTTCCGCACTTGTGGATGTAATCATGTCTCTCTTGAAGTTGAATGGTGTGGTTGCTCATGATACTGTGGCACCTGATCCAAAACTTGTTCAGAGAGTAGCTGAAAAGAAACTCACATTGAATGAAGCCGCAAGGAGTCATAAAATGATGATGGTTTCTTCAGGAAAGAAATAAGAAGAAAATATAATCAAGGCGACAGATCGGTTGTAAGAGCGCCTTGCCGTCAGTTTATACTACTGATTCGTGCGTGAAGCGCGGATACCCAAAGGATACCGAGTGACGCATAAGAAAGGGGCCAAAAGCCCCTTTTTCTTTTTACTAAATAAATTCATCAACGTTTTCATAGGATAAACCATGGCTATACCAACAACAAGAGCTGAATTTGGCGCCTTCTGCAAGAGACGACTTGGGGAGCCTACTATTGAAATCAACGTGGCTGATGAACAAGTAGACGATTGTATTGACGTTGCTCTTGTGACTTTCTGGGACTTTCATTTTGAGGGCACAGAAAAGGCTTTCTTTAAGCATGTTATTGTAGCCAACAACTATCCTGACAGAATCTATGGCTTGACAATTGAAAATGGGGGCATTGGGTATAGTAATTCTGATCCTCTTGTGTTCTCTGGAGGCGGTGGCCTAGCAGCCAATGGAACGATCACAACCAACGGCAACGGTTTTATTACAGCTGTGAGCTTCACAGATAACGGCAAGGGCTTCGGAACAGCCCCTACGGTCGCGATTCAGACCTCTGGAGGCACCTTTGCCAACGTGGTGGCTGAACTAGGCGGATTTGTGCCATTGCCCGCAGATATCACTGGCGTCGTCAATATGTTTGATGTTGGAATAGCTGAATCCAGTGTCAGCAGCATCTTCAACATCCGCTATCAGATTGCCATGAATGATATTTACCAGTTGTCAAACCTATGGGTTCCTGATTACTATATCGTGCGCCAGAACATCGCCCTCATTGAAGAGGTTCTTGTGGGCAAGCAACCACTTCGCTTCAACAAATACAAAGACCGCTGCGAGATTGATATGTCTTGGGATGCGGTCGCTATCGGAACATACCTCATTCTTGAAACTTATAAGAAAATCAGCCCCGAAGACTTTCCCGAAGTGTGGTCCGACCGTTGGCTTCAACGTTATACAACATGCTTAGTCAAAGAGCAATGGGGTAACAACTTGAAGAAATATGGTATGGTGCCAATGGTCGGGGGAGTTATCTTCAATGGGCAACAAATCTATAATGAAGCTGTTGAGGAAAAACTGCGATTAGAACAAGAACTTTACAACACCTGGAGCTTACCAATCCCTGGACTCGTGGGATAACCTCTATGATGAAATTCAAACAATTTCTCAATGAAGGTAATTCTAAATGGACAAAAGAAAGAAAAGCTGAATTTGCTGGCCATGTTAAGAATGGTTTATCTAATAAAGAAATTGGGGCGAGGATGGGAATAAAACCAAATAATGTCAAAGGTCTTTATAAAAGATTCAAAACCAAATTAGGATTAGAATCCAGAAGAACAGCATGGCCTAAAGAAGAACTTCATGATCTAAAAACTCATGCCAGTAATCCAGATTTATCCCATAAAGAAATTGCAAAGAGACTTAATGATGTTCATGGAAACGATAGATCACATAAAGAAGTTTTTGATACAATAAGATATCATTATCCTGATGCTCCAAAACGTAGTGGAAAAGGGCAACGCTATAGATGGGACGCTGAATCCTTACAAGCTTTGAAAGCTTCTCATACGAAACATAAAGGAAAACCAAGGGATATAGGAAAAGATATGGATATTCTTCCTAATGAAATCTCACATGCAATAAAGCGATATGGTCATGAGATTGGCATAGAACCGAAGAAAAGAAAATAATGGCTACATCAACTTTTTTCAATAACGTCGGGGCTAGTAACGAACAAGAATTACTTCAAGACTTGATTGTTGAAAGTATCAAAATCTATGGTATAGATATGATCTATTTACCTAGAATAAGAGAAACAGAGGATGCTATTTTTGGTCAGTCAGATATTTCAACATTTCGTCAAACTTTCTATATTGAGTTATATGTCAAGACCTATGATGGATTTGAGGGAGAAGGAAACCTCTTTTCTAAATTTGGCGTTGAAATTCGTGATCAAATCACATTCACCGTAGCCAAACGCACATTTGACAACCTCATTGGGCGAGAGACTGATTTAATTCGTCCCCGTGAAGGAGATTTGATTTATTATCCTCTCAATCAAAAAGCATTTGAAATAAAGTATATTCAGAACAAACCGATCCATTATCCTTTAGGTATTCTGCCTACGTTTGATATGTATTGCGAACTTTATGAATACAGTAACGAACACTTTGATACTGGCATACCTGAGATAGATGAAATCAATGCGAAATTCTCAACGAATATCTATGATTATGGTATTCTTACTGATCTAAGACAGCCAATTAAAACAGATCAAGGTCACATCATTGTGCGTAGTCCATATAAATATCAAGATGCAGCTGAACCCGACGATAATGCAACATTGACGGATAATGTCAGCGATATCATTGATTTTTCTGAAAGTGACCCTTTTGGAGAAATTGAACACTAAAAACGAAAGGAAAACATTATGGGATGGGAACTCGCTCTGGTTATTTGTGTTGGATTCATTTGTCTAACTGTAATAATTACCACATACATGACTGAAAAGAACTAAAGGATTTACTACCATCTTAGGTCATAATTTTTATTTCCAACTAATAAAGCGATATAGTATTGTCTTTGGATTACTATTTGATAATATCAACATTAGCAGAACGGCTAGTGATGGTACTCAGTTGCAATCTATGAAGGTGCCTTTATCTTTTGCTCCAAAGGATAAGATTATTGCACGTTTGAAACAAGACCCAGCAATTGATAGAGAAACTGCTATTACTTTGCCAAGAATGTCGTTTGAGTATCTTGGAGCGTATTATAATGGAGATAGAAAACTACCTAAGATAAACAGATATGTTCGTAAAGGCGATGATGCTGATCATGTCTTTACACAATTTGTTCCTGTAGCTTATGACTTCAATTTCCGACTTTATGTTTATGCGAAGAATACAGAAGATAACTTGAAAATTGTTGAACAAATCCTCCCATTCTTCACGCCAGACTACACACCTACCGTGCATCTCATTCCTGAAATAAATCTGACTATAGATATTCCAATCTCGCTTAAAAGTGTTTATCCTGAAGATAATTATGAGGGTGATTTCACTGCTGATCGTCG
>Ga0137428_1000699_pt1 | contig 13980 bp, 22 predicted proteins | sample EasRivERMZT718_2_FD_102305 | JGI IMG/M metagenome (GOLD analysis project Ga0137428, IMG submission 102305) | Soil microbial communities from meander-bound floodplain in the East River, Colorado, USA - East River MetaG ERMZT718_2 | ecosystem: Environmental > Terrestrial > Soil > Floodplain ...
CAGGACGTCCTGATCGCGGCGCTGCTGCTGCTCGTCGTGGTCGTGCTCGTCGTGGTCGCCTGGGCGATGCCGGGGTCGGAGGTCTGGTGACACATAAGCCTCGATTGCGGAAGCTCGGCGCCGATGCCTGAGGCATCCGACCGGCCGCAGGACGCCGGCCGCCGGCACGCGCGCCGCGGCATCCCGTCCGCCGCGACGCTCGAGCTGCTCGAGCGCTACCGGCAAGCGCTGCGCGACGAGCTCGGCGAAACACTGACCGAGCTGCGTCCGAGCAGCTCGAGGTCGAAACCGGCGCTCGCCTCGCGCCTGAAACTGTGGGACCTCGCGCTGAAGCTCGCGCGCGAGCTGGGCAGCGGGTCGGACGTCGCGCCGCCGGCGCCGGTGGCGGCGCCATCGGACGCGACTCGAGGACGCGCGCCGCGCCTCACCAGCCGCGACCGCGCGCGGATCGCGTGATCCGACCATATCCGGACACCCTCCGCGGATTACAGGCGCCTTCCTGGGCGTTACAGCGGCTCGATCCTGAGCTCGAGCGCCGAATCCGGCCGCGGTGAGGCGCCGGCGCGTCCCTCCGCCGCGCTGGGAAACGCCGGTACCGGCCGGCGCGGTCGGATCATGGGGTCCGCTGGTGGCGGCGTTCGCGCGGCGTGAGCTGGGACTCGAGCTCGATCGGTGGCAGGTCCGCGCGCTCGATCGCGCGCTCGCGGTCAATGCCGCCGGCCGCCTGCTGCATCGCGAGTACCTGATCAGCACCGCGCGCCAGAACGGGAAAACGGCGATCGTGCGCGCGCTGGTCGGATGGGCGCTGACGACCGCGGCGGGTCCCGCCTGGGACCTACTCTACGGGCTCGCGCACACTCGAGCGCAGGCGCGCATCCCGTACGCCGCCGTTATGTCGGACCTCGCACCGCTGCAGCGCCGGCTCGGACACGAGCGCAGCGGCGGACTCGCGCTGACGCGATACCTCGGGATCAGGTCCGCGGTCGGCGGATGGCGGCGCGAGTATCACGTCGCCTCGAGGGACGCGCGCGATGCGATCCGCGGCTATTCGATCGACCTCGGGATATTCGACGAGGTTCGCACGCAGCGCGACGAGGACACCTATGCGGGACTGAAACCGACAATGACGGCGCGGCCGGATCCGCTGCTATTCGAAATTAGCACCGCCGGCGACGAGCGCTCGATCCTACTCCGGCGCCTGTGGGAACGCGGTCGGCGCATCCTCGACGGACTCGAGCCGGCGGACGGGTTCGGCATGACGTGGTACGCCGCGGACGAAACGGACGCGCCGGATGATCCGCGCGCCTGGGCGAAAGCCTCGCCGGCGATGGCGGAGGGACGGATCGACGCCGCCTCGATTCGCGACGAGCTCGCAGCGCTGACGCCGGCGACCTTCCGACAGGAACGCCTCAACCTATGGTCTGACGCCGCGGACGAATGGTTGCCAGCCGGCGTATGGTCGCGAGCTGCCGGCGCGCCTCCGCTCGATCGCGGCGAACGGATCGTCCTCGCCGTCGAGGCTGATCCGTCGTGGATTCGCGCATCGGTCGCGGTCGCGGTCGCCGGCGCCGATGCGCCGACCTTCGTCGGGATCGCCGCGGACCTCGCCGCCGTGCCAGGCGCGACCGTATCGCCGGCCGAGCTGCTCGAGGCGCTCGCGACCGCAGCTCGAGCATGGTCGCCGGCGCTGATCGTGTTCGCGCGGACTGGTGCGGCGGCGAGGCACGTCGACGCATGGGCAGCGGAGGCGGATATCCCGTCGCTGAACCTCGCGCCGGCGGACCTGCGCGCGGCGTCCGAGCTGTTCCGATCCGAGCTGATCGGCGGACGTCTGATGCATGCTGACGACCCGATGCTCGGCGCGCAGGCGCGCCGCGCGCGACCCTCCGCACCGCTCGCCGGCGGAGGATGGTATTTCAGCGTGCGCGAGTCCGCCGGACCGATCGACGCGCTGCGCGCGGCCGCCTGGGCCGCATGGGGTGCGCTCGCGCCGGAGGCGGCGCCGGCGCAGCCGCGCATATTCTGACGCGTTGGAAACGCGTTGGAAACGCGTTGGATTGTTGAGGGATCGCAACCGCTGAGCACAAAACCGTCAGCTGACGCCGGATAACGAATCGCAACAATCGGACTGGTGCGTCCTGTCAACGCGGGTATATGCTGCGCCGGATGGGCGTGTGGGACGGTATGCGGCGCTGGGTCCTCGGCGCACCCTCGGAGTCGGACCTCGCCGGTCAGATCAGCTACGCAATCGACCGGCGCCTCGGCGCCGCGGATTACATCGCGATCCCGGCCGTTGCTCGAGCTCGTGAGCTGATCGTGTCGCTGTCCTCGATGCTCGAGCCGGTCGCCTGGGCGAACGGATATCCGCTGCCGACAAAGGATCAGCCGCGCGTGCTCGTGCGGCCGGCGCCTGAAATCACGCGCGGCGAGTACCTCGCGCAGCTCGTCGGGTCGCTATTCGATCATGGGAACGCGGTGCTATGGCAGCCGATCAGCGGCAGGAACGCGGCCGGCCGTCCTGAGCTGTCGATCGTGCTCCCGTTCGATCAGGTCAGCGTGCAATGGGCGGACGCCTCCCGCCTGTCGCGCACGGTCGAATGGGAAGGACGCACCCTGCGAGTCGGGTCCGACGTCCTGCTGATCGCGCTCAACCGTGCGTCCGGCGAGCTGGTCGGACGTTCGCCGCTCGACCTGATCGCCGCATCCCTCGATCGCATCCTCGCCGCCGAGCTGTACGCCGGCGCATGGTTCGAAAACGGCGCCGTCCCGTCCGTCGTGCTGAAGTACGACGGGACCCTTGACGACGTAGCCTCGCAGGCGGTCAAAACGAAATGGATCGAGAATCACCGCGACCATTCGCCGGCCGTGCTGCCGAAGGGATGGGACCTGAAGGAACCCGGCGCCGCGCCGGAGGCGTCGCAGCTACTCGAAACGCGCAAATGGGGAGCGCTCGAGGTCGCGCGCGGACTCGGCATTTTCCCGCCTGAGCTGCTGCTCGCGGAGGTCGGCGGCTCGTCGCTGACCTATCAGAACATCGCCGAGGCGCTTATGACCTTCCTGCGCGTGACGGTGCAACCGCTGTACCTCGCGCCTGTCGAGGAAGCGCTATCCGACCTGCTGCCAGGCACGCAGTCCGCGCGCTTCAGTACCGCCGAAATAGAACGCCTCAACACGGCCGCGCGCTGGACCGCATACGAAACCGGACTCCGCGCCGGATTCCTGAGCACCGATCAGATTGACCGTTGGGAAGGATGGCAGCGCGACACGCCGCCGGATATCCCGGCCGCATTGGCGCCGACTCCGGCGGCGAGGGAGGTCCCGATATCGTGACGCTACGCACCGCGACATACCCTGTCGAGCTGATGGTCCGCTCGGCGGCCGAGCGCGTGATCGAGGTCCGCGCTGTCCCATGGGATGTGATCGGCGACACACCGGACGGAAAGGAAATGTTCACGCGCGGCGCGTTCGCCGACACCGATCCGGAGTCCGTGACGCTCGAGGCGATCGGACCGCACGGCGCGGACCCCGGCGTGCGCCTCGCCGGCCGCTCGACGGCGCTCGAGGATCGCGAGGACGGTCAATATGCGAGGTTCCTCGTGTCGCGCACGCGGGACGGCGACGAGCTGCTCGAGCTCGCGCGGGATCGTGTCTATCGCGGCGCGTCCGTCGTATTCGCACCGATCGAGGAACGCGCCGCCGATGGCGGCGTGACGGTTCGCACACGCGCCGAGCTCGTGCGGGTCGGCATTGTCGAGCGTCCGGCATATGCCGGCGCTGAGGTTCTAGCTGTACGCAGTGAGGATGCACACCCCATGACCGACGAGCAGGCGGCGCCAGGCGCCGCCGAAATCGCAACCGATCCCGGCGTGAGGATCGACTCCGGCACGCCGGATATGACCGCGCAGCTCGACGCGCTGCGGACTGACCTGCTGGGTCGCCTGACCGCCGTCGAGGCAGGGTCCGGCCGGCGCGGCGCGCCTCACCTGATGGCGCGATGGTCGCGGTTCGGCGAGTACCTGAAGGACGCCGCCGGCGATCCTGAGGCGGCCGTGCTGCTCGCGCGCGCGCTGGTCGATCAGACAACGGCGACGAATCCCGGCGTAATGGCGCCGTCCTATGTGCAGGACGTGAAAGGGATCGTCGACGCCTCGCGGCCGGCGATCGAGGCGACCGGCGGACCGGGACCGCTCGGCGCGTCCGGTATGTCGCTGCATTGGCCGTACTTCGCCGGCGACCTCGGAGCGCTGGTCGGCAAGCAGGCGACGGAAAAGGCGGATATCACGTCGGTTGTTGTGAACCTGCTCGACGGGAACGCACCGATCGAAACGTTCGCCGGCGGCTCGGATATCAGCTACCAACTGATCCGGCGCAGCGCGCCGGCGTACCTCGAGGCATACGGTCGGATCATGCTCGCCGGCTGGGCGCTGACGACGGAAAAGGAATACGAAACGGACCTCAACGCCGGCGCGACCGGGACCATGACCGGCGATATCAGCTCGGACGCCGCGACGCGCGCGACGTTCTTTGAGGGATCGGCAAAGGTCCGCAGCGCGACCGGCGCGCCGGCATCGGCCGTGCTCGTCGCGTCCGATGTGTTCGCAGCGCTCGGCGCCGTCCTGACGCCGGCGGCATACGGGACCGCGAACCTGACCGGCACGGCGCAAGCCTCGACGCTTCAGGTCAATGTGTCCGGACTCGCCGTGATCGAGGCGCCGTACCTGCCGGCCGGCGTCGCGATATTCACCAACGAGCGCGCGGCACAGTGGCACGAGGACGGTCCCTTTGTCGCGACCGCTGAGGACGTCGCGAAGCTCGGACAGAATCGCGCCTATTGGTCGATGGGCGCGACAGGAATCTTCATTCCTGCCGGACTGGTGAAGGCGACCGCAATCGTGCTCCCGCTCGCCGACAGCTCGCGCAGCTCGCGCAAGTCCTGACGGATGGCGGAATGGGTCAGCGCGGACAGCATCCTCGGCGCCGTTGGGATCACGGCGCCGGATGCTGACGCGTCCGCCTGGGCGGCCGCCTGCGCCGCCGCGGTGAATGCCGGGATCGACGTCCGCCTGCGCGGCGTCCCGTACCTGACGCCGCCGGTCGATCCGCCGGTGCCGCTCGATCCGGCCGCATACCCTGAGCTCACGTTCGCCGCGCAGGTCGCCGGCGCGGAGGCATATAAGCGCCGCGAGGCGGTGTACGGACTGACCGGATATGTCGACCTCGAGGGTGCCGCGATCAGGGTCGCGCGCGATTACCTCGAGGGAGTCGCGCCGATCATCGCGCGTTATGCGACGACCGGGATCGCATGAGTCGCCTCGGCGCCTCGCGCGAGCAGCTCGCCGGCGCGCTCGAGGGATCAGGCATCCGGACCGCGATCGGCGGCCGGTTCGCCGCGCCGGCCGTCCTGATCGAGCCGGCCGAGCCGTGGATCGACCGCGACTCGCCGAGCTCGCGATTACAGGTCCGGTGGAAGGTGACCGCGATCGCCTCCGGATCCGACACCGGCGCGGCATACGATCAGCTCGCCGAGCTGGTCGACGCGATCGACGTCGCGCTGCTGTCGCTGCGCGGGGTGTCGCTGCCATCATGGGGTGCACCGCGCGATATCACGCTCGCGAACGTCGCGCACCCTGCGTCCGTCGCAATTGTCCTGATGTACTCGGAGGTCTGACCTGATGCCCGGTAATCCGCTATTCATGCGGGATGTGTCGCTGACCCTCACGATCGGCGCCGATCCGCCGCTCGAGGTCAATTGCGACGTTCACACGGTCGAGGTCGCCGTCGAACCCGGCGACGTCGTGACCTATCAGACCCTATGCGCGGACGGATCATTCAGCGAGCCGGGACGCTCGAGTTATGCGCTGCACATCACCGCCGCACAGGATTGGGGTCCGACCGGACTCGCGCGCGTCCTGTGGGAAAACGAGGGACTCGCGGCCGAATTCAGGTACCAGGCGCACGGGTCCGACGTCGCCGGCGCCGATGCGCCGTCCGATACGACGCCGGGAATGATGGGCGAGGTCCGCCTGATCGCGCCGACCTATGGCGGCGAGGCGGACACATTCGCCGAGCTCGACGTGACGCTGCCCTGCACCAGCAAACCGGACCTGATGCCGGCGGCGTTCCCGGCCGGCACGGTGTACGGCGCCGGCGCCGGCGCGAGCTCGGAGGACGAGCTCGAGGCGCAGGACGCGCACGATCGGGAGCACGAGCTCGCCGCATCGGCCGGCTGAGGCGATGGCGGAACGCCTAACAGTCAGCGGCGAGGCGGAGGTCCGCGGCGCATTCGATGCGCTGTCGCGCGACGTCGAGGACCTCGCCGAAACGCACCGGCGAGTCGCCGAGCTGGTGATCCCAGGCGCCTCGAGGCGCTCGCCGCGGCGCACCGGCGCGCTCGCGGCGTCGTGGCGCGCTGAGGCGAGCAAGGTCGCCGCCGGCGTCGTGTCCGGCGTCCCGTATGCCGGACCCGTCGAGTACGGCGCGCACGGTGTGCCAGGCGCGCGCATGGTCGCCGACACGATCGCCGAGCAGCTCGACGCGATCGTCGCCGCATACGACGACGGGATCACCGATCGAGGGAGGCGCCGTGGATTCAGGACCGATTGAGGAACCGCGCGAGGTAATCCTGACCCGCGGCGCGGTGCGCGGACTGACCGTGCTCGAGGGTGCGCGCGCCTGCGCGATCGCCGGCGTGCGTGCGACCGAATCGGACGCGCTGATGCGGCGCCTGCTGCGCGGCGAAGGTGATCCGGACGAGCTGCTGCGCGCGACCGAGCTGATGTATGCGTGCGCGCTGATGCTCGAGCGCCGGCGCGACCCGTCGCTGAGCTGGGACGAGGCGCAGCGGTGGCGCGTCGTATTCGACGTCGACGCTGACGACTCGATCGCGGACGCTGAGGCGGAGGCATCGGTCGCCGCCGCGCTCGCGACCGGGCTCCCGCCTGACGTCGCGGGTCAGCTGACCCTCGCACAGACTGAGGCATACGCCGCGGCCGGCGCGAGCTCGAGGCGGACCTGATGGCGGTCGGACTGACGGTTGAGATCCGCGGCGACACCAGCAAGCTCGACAGCGCGCTCGATTCGTCGAAAGGGAAGGTTGGCGGGTTCGCCGGCGGACTCGGGAAAAACGCGCTCGCGATCGGCGCGGTCGCGACCGGAGTCGGCGCCGCAGCGGTCGCGATCGGCGCGCTGACGCAGGCGGCCGGCGAGGACGCCGCCGAGCAGGCTAAGCTCGAGGCGGTGATCCGCGCGACCGGCGCCGCGACCGCCGAATCGACCGCGCAGGTCGACGCCGCGATCGCCTCCGGACAAGAACGCGCGTTCACCGATTCCGAAACGCGCGCCGGACTCGAGTCGCTGATCACCGCGACCGGCGACGTCGGTGCTGCGACCGAGCTGCTGACGCAGGCGCAGGATGTCGCGCGGTTCGCCGGGGTCGACCTCGCGACCGCATCCGATGCTGTCGCGAAAGCGCACGCCGGACAGGACGGCGCGCTGCGAAAGCTTGTGCCGGGACTCGCGAAGGGTGCGACCGCGGCCGATACCATCGCGGCCGCCTCGAAAACGGCCGCCGGCCAGGCGGACATATACGCCGACTCAGCGGCCGGCATGGGTGCGAAGGGTGCGGATGCGTTCGCCGAAATCGGTGAAACGATCGGCGGCGCGTTCCTGCCGGTGATGGCGGAGGTCCTGCCGGCGCTGATGCCTGTCCTGAAGGTCCTCGGCGAGCTGGTGACGGCGCTGCTGCCGCTGCTGATCCCGCTCGTGAAACTGCTCGCCGGCGCGCTGCGGCTCGTGGTCGGTGTGCTGTCGACCGTGGTCGGTTGGCTGGTGAAACTGGTCAATTGGATCGGGACCGCGGTCGGCGCGATCGGGAATTTCCTCGAGTCGGTCAATCCATTTTCGAATATCAGCCTCCCGTCCCTTCCGTTCCTCGGCGGAAACGCGGCGCCTGGGACGGCGGCCGCCTCCCGCAGCGGCGCAGCTCGAGCAGCGCAGGCGCCGCTGACGGTGAACGTATACGGCGCGATCGACCCTGAGGGTGTGGCGCGCAGCGTCGCGCGCGTCCTCAATCAGCACGCGGTGCGGATCGGCCGGCATCCGGCGCTGAGCACCGGCACGAGCCGCTGATCATGGTCCCGGCCGCCGTCGTGCTGATCGAGGGAGTCGCCGTCGAGTGTGACGTCCTGCACGCGATGATCCGACACGGCCGCGATGATCCGAGCTCGCAGCCGGAGGCGGACGCCGCGACGCTCGAGCTGGTCGGACCGATGCCGGCGTCAGCGGTGATCGGCGCGAGGGTGCAGGTCCTCGCCGCGCCATCATGGGAAACCGGCGAGCGCGAACGGTTCGCCGGCCGGATCACGGACGTCCTGATCGCCTGGGACAGTGTGGACATACCGCGCGGGACCCTGATCGCGGTCGGCGAGCTCGCCGATATGGGTCGGCGCATGATCGGCGAGGCGCCGTATCCGGCCGAGCTCGACGGAACGCGCGTGAACCGCGCGATCGCCGCGGCCGGCGTCAGCACCGATCCGATTCGATCGGACCCCGGATACCTCGAGGTTCTCGCGCGCGACGTCGACGCGCAGCCGGCGCTGACGGTCGCCGCGGACGCGGCATTCGATGGCGGCGGGTTCCTGTGGCAAGCGACGGACGGCGCCGTGCTGTACGCCGATGCATTTCACCGCCGCGCGGCGGCGATCGCGCTCGAGCTGGTCGCGTGCGACCTGCCGATCAGCCTCGCGTGGTCGCAGGGACTCGAGGGACTCGCAAACGACGTCGCCGTGCGCTATGGGGTCGCGCCGGAGGGAGGCGAGCAGCCGGAGGTCCGCGCCGATGATCCGAGCTCGATCGCGACGTATGGCACGCACGCGGCGTCCCTCACGACGAGGATCGCGGACGAGCCGGATGCGCAGGAACGCGCGAACCTGATCCTCGCGCGCCAGGCGGCGCCGGCATGGGTCCTGAGCGCGCTCGCATTCGACCTGCAATCGCCGGCAATCGGATTCAGCCTGACGTCCGCGCTGCTCGGACTCGAGATGCACGACCTGATCAGCGTTACCGGGATGCCGGCCGGCTCGCCGATGAGCGGCGCGTTCGCATTCGTCGAGGGATGGTCCGAAACGATCGACCCCGGCTCGTGGCGGCTCGAGCTGCTGGTGTCGGATTACTGCCGCACCGCGCCGGCGCCGCAATGGGACGAAACTGATCCCGGTTGGCTGTGGGACTCGATCGACCCGGCGCTGAGCTGGGACGCGATTACCTGCCTCCCGCCGTTCCTGACCGGATATCCGGACCGCTGGGTCGATGTGCCGAGCTCGGACCGCTGGGATACCCTCGACCCGTCGATCGCCTGGGACGAATGGGCAGGACGCACGAGCCGGAGGACCTCAACCGATGCCAGCTAGCACCCCGATCCTAGGGTTCCCGTATCCGACCGGGACCGATCGCGTGATGGACGGCGACAACGCGATCGGCGCGCTCGCGCAGGCTGTCGAGGACGAGCTGCTGAGCGCCGCATATCGCGTGCTCGGATACGTGCAGACGGTCGCCGATCAGACAGGCATCGGCACGACGCCGGTCGCGCTCGCCGGACTGTCCCTGCCGATTCAGGTCGCCGCCGGCCGGCGTATCCGTGTGACGGCGCTCGGACAATTCACCGCGAGCACGTCAGGGAATACGGTCCGAATGCGGACCCTGATCGACGGCGCGAATACGCAGCTCGCCGCGGTCACGATTCAGGCAGGCACGCAGGTTCAGACCGTGCAATCGAGCGTCGTCGTGACGCCGGCGGCCGGCGCGCACACCTTCAGCCTCAACGGACAAATGAGCGCCGGCACCGGCACGGTCACACTCAACGGGAGCGCGGGTCCGTGCTACCTGATGGTTGAGGACCTCGGGCCGCTATGACCGATGCTGCGACGGTCGCGCTGTTCCTGATCGCCGGCGCGCTGATCATCGGGGTCCTGATCGGATCGGTCGCTGCGATGCTGTGGGTCGCTGACCGGCTCGGCAAGCGCTGACAGGAAGGGAGGCACGGATTGACCGCACGGCTGCATCCGCTCGCGGAGGCGCGAGTATCGCGATACGGCGAACCGCCGACCGCGCCGGATATCGACTCGACGGTCGCCGGCGCGCCGCGCGAACGGCCGGACTGGTGGCCTGACCCGGCGGACCTCGATCGCGCCGCGCGCGAGCTCGAGGCGGAGTCGGACCGATGAGATTCGGGAACCCGGTCGACGGACTGATCGGTCCGCCAGGCGCGCCTGATCCGGACTCCGGATACGTCATAACGCAGGGATTCGGCGACACCGCGACGCCGTACGGTCCGCACGACGGGCTCGACGTTGGCGCCTCGCCGGATCCGTCCGGCGCGCCGGTGCTCGCGATGGCGGCCGGCGAGGTATACCAAGCGTTCTACGATTCCGCCTCCGGCGGCGCCGGGATTGTGCGGGTCGATCATGGCGACGGATGGACCTCCGGACACGCTCACCTGAAGGCGATCGCGGTCGGTGTCGGCGATCAGGTCGGCACCGGCGATAAGCTCGGCGAGCTCGACAGCACCGGCTGGGTCAGCGGACCTCACCTGCACTACGACATCTCGCGACACGGCGAGCGGCTCGATCCATGGCCGTATGCGAATCAGCCGCCGGAGGCGGAGGAAGGGACGTTCTGGGTGCACACCTACGGCGGCGCGGAGTACGAGCACGTCAGCGGACGCTATACGACCCTCGCCGGCGCGCGATTCCGCGCGGACACGAGCACGTCCGCGGCGATCCTCGAGGAATTCGCCGCGGGTCAGTCAATGACGCCGCACGCGAAGGTCAAAGGCGGCACGGCGAACGGGTCGGACCGCTGGTTCCTCGCCTGGGCATACGTCGACGGACGCTATCGCCTCGGCGCCTTTCACACGAGCACCCTCGAGGCGGCGTGATTGTTGAGGAATCGCAACCGCTGAGCACGAAACCGTCAGCTGACGCCGGTGTCGATTCCGCAACAATCGAGGCGGCCGTCGAGCTGATCCGCGGCGCCGTCGAGGCATGGTCGCCGGCCGCGGTATATGCGCTGTTCAGCGGCGGACACGATTCGGCGACGTCGACCGCGCTCGCAGCTCGCGCCGGTATGACCGCCGCGGTGCACATTCACACCGGGATCGGGATTCCTGAAACGCGCGAGTATGTCCACGAAACCGCGCGCGCGCAGGGATGGCCGTTGATCGAGGTCCGCAGCGAGGCGCAATACGAGCAGCTCGTGCTCGAGCGCGGCGGATTCCCGTCCGGACCGCGCTCGCATTCCTCGATGTATTGGCACCTCAAGCAGCGGCCGCTCGACGCGCTGATCCGCCAGGCGAAACGGCGCCGCGGTGATCACGTCGTGCTCGTCACAGGCATCCGCACGTCCGAATCGGTGCGGCGCATGGGATCAGGGATCAGCGTCCCGATGCGGCGCGACGACCATTGTCGAGTGTGGGTCAACCCGATCCTCGAATGGTCCGCGCTCGATTGCTCGCGCTATATGGCGGACGCCGGCGTCGCGCGCTCGCCTGTGGTCGACCTGCTGCACCGATCCGGCGAGTGCTTGTGCGGCGCGCTCGCGCGAGCTGACGAGCTGATCGAGCTCGAGCGCTGGTTCCCGGCGCCGGCGCAGCGGATTCACGAGCTCGAGGCGCAGGCGCGCGCCGCGGGACTGAAGCACACGCGATGGGCGGATCGCCGCGCCTGGGCGGACGCGGTGCCGCTGACCCTGCCGCTGTGCGCGTCCTGCGAGCTGTCCACAGGAAATGCACCGGCCGGTGGATAAGTCCTCGACACGGCGGACTATCATCCGCTGATGCGGCAGGCGCGGCGCGCCTCGCCGCGGACGTCCAGACACGCAGGGAGGCACGCCGCCTGATGAGCTTATCCCACACACCCCGGCCGCCGATCGTGACGCAGCCGCCGCTCGAGGTCCTCGAGGTCCTCGAGCTCGAGCCGGAGGCGCAGCTCGTCGCCGCGGTCGATCAGGTCGCGTCCGCCTGGGCGTACTGGATCACCAGCGACGGCGCGACGCGACGCGACGCGCGCGAGCTGCTCGGCGCCGCGATCGACGCGCTGCTGATCGCACGGAATCGCCTCGAGGGTGCTCGCCGTGGATAACCTGCCGCCGCGCATCGGCACGTACTGCGCCGCGCCGGGATGCGTAGAACGCGGCGAGGGATTCGTCGGGTTCGCCTATGCGAAACCGCAGCGCTGGAACCTATGCGCCGAGCACATGCGGCCGATTCGCGCCGCGCTGCTGCCGGTACTGCGTCCGGCCGCCGAGCCGGTGATCGCCGGCGGCGACGACTCAACCGGATTCGCGACCTGAAACGAAAGCGACCCGGCCGTATCCGGCCGAGCCGCTGCCGCGTAATCCGTCCGCCTGCAAAACGAAAGGATCGACACGAGTGTATCCGACAGACTCAACCCTCCGCAGCTCGAGCAGCGCATCCGTCATACGGCCGCGCGCTGCGGCATTCATCGCGACCCTGCCTGTCGAGGTCTGGTCGCCGGGACTCAATCGGTCGGTGAGGATCAGCGAACCGCAGCGGCGCCTGCTGGTGATCCTCGCGCATCGGCCGGCGCAGCGGTTGCGGCCGCTCGCGGCTGAGGCAGGCTATGCGGACGCCGCCGGCGTGAGTCGCGCGCTGCGAGCGCTCGAGCGGCTCGGCATGATCGCGCGCTCGAGCACGCGCGGCCGGCGCGGGAGCACGGTCGCCTGGGTGCGCGCCGGCGCGCGCATGATGCGGTCGCTGTCCGAGCTGATGCGATCGGCGCTCGAGCTCGGATCGCGAAATGTGTCCGCCTATTCAGAACGTAGGAACAAACCGGATACTGAAAAGGTGGACACATTTCCGCCGGAGGTCGCCGGCCGCACGCCGGTATCGGAGGCGATGCGAGCAGCTCGACGGTTGCTCGATCCGCGCTATTTCCCAGCGCAGGCGCGCCGCGGGTGAGGGTCAGTGAATGCCGCCGGACGCACCGGACACGCGCGCGCTCGCGACGCTGGTCGCGGTGCTGATCCTCGCCGAGCTGGTGATCGTGCTGTGCGTCCTGCGCCTGCTGGGATGGGTCGGCGGATGAGCTCGCCGGCCGATGAGCTCGTCAGCGAAAAGCGCTTTCAGGCTGAGCTGGTGAGGGTGCTCGAGCTGACCGGCTGGAGGGTGTACCACACCTACGATTCCCGGCGCTCGGCGCCTGGGTTCCCTGACCTCGTGTGCCTGAAGGGTCAGCGGTTGCTCGCGCTCGAGGTCAAATCGGCGACGGGTCGCGTGACGCCGGATCAGCGCGCATGGTTGCAAGCGCTGTCGATCATTCCCGGCGTCAGCGCGTACGTCGTGCGGCCGGCGCCGGACCTGCGCGAGCTGGTCGCGATCCTGTGAACCGCGAACGCCTACATGCTGAGCTCGAGGCATTCGTCGCGAGCTCGAGGTCGCGGACCTCGATCCCGGCGAACCTGACCCGCCTCGAGCTGATGCGGCACACGGACGCACCCTGCGACATATGCGGCGCGCCGTGCGCCTGGGCGATCCGGTCGCTGTACCTCGACGCCGGCCGGCTGGTCGAATTCCTGACGGTACTGTGCGCCGACCATGCGACCGGATTCCTCGAGGGACTGACCGATCGGGTCGGCGCGGCTGATGCATGATCGACCCCCACACACCCCGCACGAGGACTGAACCTATGCCGCGACCTGAGGACCCCGGTCAGAGTGAGGACGCTCACACGGAACCCGGCAAGAGTGAGGACGCTCCCGGCCGCCAGGCGGACGCCTCGACGAAACCCGTCGACGAGCTCGAGGACGGCGAGGACGGCGAGGACGTGATCGCGACGCTCCCGTCCGATGCACCGGACACGGCCGGCACCCTGCCGGCGGACACGGCCGAGCCGCGAGGCTAGGCTGATGCGGCGCCGCGTCCGTCCGGATCGTGCCTCCCTGCTACGTCGCAGCGACGCAGCTCGG
>Ga0137428_1000703_pt1 | contig 13959 bp, 9 predicted proteins | sample EasRivERMZT718_2_FD_102305 | JGI IMG/M metagenome (GOLD analysis project Ga0137428, IMG submission 102305) | Soil microbial communities from meander-bound floodplain in the East River, Colorado, USA - East River MetaG ERMZT718_2 | ecosystem: Environmental > Terrestrial > Soil > Floodplain ...
CTCGCCCGCCGCCGCCGGCTTCTGGCCCAGATGATCGTAGTGCGCCGTCAACACCACCCACTCGTCCTGGAGCTCTGCGTCTCTCCCCCGCAGCATCGCCACCACGTTCCGAGCCTCCCCGATCCGCGGCTCGGTCACGATCTTGACCTGAACCTGCGCGTGGACCGACTGGGCCTTCAGTTGCCCGTTGGCTGCCCGGCGCTCGAGCTCGGCGTGAGTCCCCCCGAGCACCGGGCCGAGCGTGCGGTCGAAAGCGGCCGGAGTGATCGCAAGGATGGGGCCTAAACCCATCGTGCTCCCACCGTCTGCGCCTTCCAGGACCGCGGCCGGCACGTCCTTCTGTTCCTCGAAGAGCTCGATCTCGCTCGAGGTCGAATCCCGCGGCGCGAGCTCCTTCGTCACGTAGATCAGGAGCCGGCCGTTCCGGATCATCACCTCGATCGATTTGCCGAGCGCGCGGTCGTAGCCAAAGGGCGCTTTAGGATCCAAGGGCCACGGCGCGCCGAGAAAGGCCACCACCGCTCGCCCGCGCACGTCGACGCCCGCGAGGTCGTTCACCTGCCGCTCGGGCGCAACGACACCGTGGCCCGCGAAGACGATGTCGCACGCGAGGGGCTGATCGGGATCGAGCCCGAAGGGGACCAGAATGAACTCCTCGCCGGTCAGCCGCTTTCCCGCCAAGGTGATCTCGTAGCGCGATGCGGTCGGCAGGTACTCCTGGACCATGAACGGCTGGAAGTAGCTCCCGGCGTCGCCCGGCTCGAGGCCCGCGGCCTGGAGCTCGCTTGCGAGATGAAGGGCCGCGATGTCGAGCCCCCGACCCGGAGTGCCGCGGCCCTCGAGGAGGTCGTCGGAAAGGAAGCGGATCGTGGCTTCCATCCGCGCGCGCCGCGCCTCCGAGTCGTCCGCGCTCTCCGAGTCTCCATGGGCCATGCCGGGCCATGACATCGCAACCAGGGCCGCGCCCGCGACCCACCATGGAAGTAAACGCCACATCAAGCTGCGAGCGCGTCAGCCAGGGCACGCAAGAGTTTCGCCCCATCGCCGCGCCATGCACTGCCGTGCATGCAGGCGAGGGTCGTGGGGTTGGTTGCCGCCAGTTTCTCGAGCATTCCCCGGGCGTTCTTCGTGTGCGAGAAATAGTCCATCGCCTGGCGGAATCCCTCGCTCGGCCCGAGAATGTCCGACTCCGTGATGGCTGGCGGATCGGAGCCTCCCTGCGTGAAGAGATCGCCACAGAAGAGTGTGGACGTGCGTTCTTCCGCCAGCAGACCACATTCCCAGGCATGCGGCAGATGCGGTGTGTCGAACCAGCGCACCGAGTGTTTGCCCAGGGAGAGCCGCTCGCCATCGGCGAGCGCGCGGGGCGCCCGGTCGGCAAGATCAGTGATGGATACCAGGGCCGCAACGGCGCTGCACACGGGCACCGACTTGGGGGCCGCCGCCAGCCATTCGTTGAGCGAGCCGCATTCGTCGGATTCGACGTGGGAAAAGGCCACGTAACGCAGCCTATCGACTGGCATGACGCTCGCCACCGCTTCCCGCACCAGTGGGAACATCTTTCGCGGCCCGGTGTGAAAGAGCAGGGGCTCGTCGTCCACGATGAGGTACTGATTGAACGTGAACCCGCCCGCGCCTGCGATCTCGATCGGCGTGCTGACGCGATAGATCCCGTCCGCGATCTCGGCCACATTGGTCCCCGACTGCCGATTCGTGATGGTCATCTGGCTCTCCATTTCATGCCTGCCTCTCATGCCTGCCTCCGACGGAACCGCGCCGCCTAACGTGAAGTATATGGCATGGATAGCTCGTGGGTCATGGCGCGCGAGCGCATGCCCCCGATGAGCCCGCTCCATCGCCGTCCATGCTGGACCTCCGACCGGCGAATGGCGAGAATGATCCCATGACCGATGCACCGTCGACCACCCGCTCCGAGCGGCTACGGACGCTCTGGCCGGAGATCTGGCAGCTCGTTCGACCGCGCCGCGGCCTCCTGGCCGCGGGGCTCGCCCTCATGCTCGTCAACCGGCTCTCGGGCCTCGTGCTGCCGGCGTCCACCAAGTTCCTGATCGACGACGTGATCGGCGAGCGAAACGCCGGACTCCTGGCCCCGATCGTCGCCGCCGTGATCGGCGCCACCCTGGTGCAGGGCGCGACCTCGTTCGCGCTGACCCAGCTCCTCTCCAAGGAGGCCCAGCGGCTGATCGCCGAGATGCGCCGCCGGGTGCAGGCGCACGTCGGCCGGCTGCCGGTCGCCTTCTACGACTCCACCAAGACCGGCAATCTCGTGTCGCGGATCATGAACGACGTGGAAGGGGTGCGGAACCTGATCGGCACCGGCCTGGTGGAGCTCGTCGGCGGGCTCATGACCGCCGTGTTCGCGCTGGTCGTCCTCGTACGGTTGAGCCCGCTCATGACGGTGGTGGCGTTCGTGATCCTGATCGCCTTCGTCATCGCCCTGAACGTCGCCTTCACCACCATCCGTCCGATCTTCCGCCAGCGTGGCCAGATCAACGCCGAGGTCACCGGCCGGCTCACCGAGTCCCTGGCCGCGGTGCGGGTGGTAAAGGGCTATCACGCCGAAGCCCGCGAGGCGTCGGTGTTCGCTCAGGGAATCGAGCGCCTGCTCCAGAACGTGCTCAAGACCTTGACCGCGGTCTCGGCGATGGGCCTCGCCTCCACCCTCCTCATGGGTTTCGTGGGCGCGATCGTGATGCTGGTGGGAGCGAAGCAGGTGCTGAGCGGGGCGATGACCCTCGGAAGCTTCTTCACCTACACGGTCTTCCTCGGCTTCCTGGTCGCACCCGTGTTCCAGATCGTCCAGATCGGCACCAAGATCACGGAGGCGCTGGCCGGGCTCGAGCGCACGCGCGAGATCCTCCGGCAGTCCCCCGAGGACCTGGATCCCTCGCGCACGACGGCGATCGGACCGATCCAGGGCAGGGTCCAGTTCGAGTCGGTCTCGTTCGCCTACGAGGGCGATCGGATGGTGCTCGAGGACGTGTCGTTCTTGGCCGAGCCCGGCTCGGTGACGGCGCTCGTCGGACCGTCGGGCGCCGGGAAATCCACCTTGATCGGTCTCATCGCCGCCTTCCATCGCCCCACCCGCGGGCGAGTGTTCGTGGACGGCGTGGACCTCGGCACGGTCCGGCTCGATTCCTATCGAGTCCAGCTCGGCGTCGTCCTCCAGGAGACCTTCCTCTTCGATGGCACGATCCGGGAGAACGTGGCGTTCTCCCGCCCCGATGCGCCGCTCGACGACATCCTGGAAGCTTGCCGGATCGCGCGCGTGGACGAGTTCGCCGAGTCGTTTCCCAACGAGTACGATACGGTGGTCGGAGAGCGCGGCGTCAAGCTCTCGGGCGGGCAGCGCCAGCGGGTGTCGATCGCGCGCGCGATCCTCGCCGATCCGCGGATCCTGATCCTCGACGAAGCCACGTCGAGCCTCGACTCCGAATCCGAAGCCTTCATCCAGGAAGGGCTCTCCCATCTCATGCAGGGGCGGACGACGTTCGTCATCGCGCATCGGCTGTCGACCATCCGGCGGGCCGATCAGATCCTCGTGATGGAGGGCGGCCGGATCGTGGAGCGCGGCACCCACGCGGCGCTCTATGCCGCCGGCGGACGCTATTACGACCTCTACACGCGGCAGCACGGCGTGGAAGCGAACCTGTTCGTCGCACCGGGCGAAGTGGAGTCGGCGGCGCGGGCGGCAGAGGAGGCGGCTACGGAATCGTCCTCGGCGCCCGCCGGCGCCCGCGGCGGCGGTGATCCGGCGGATGCGCTCGGGCTCCTCAGTCGTCGGGATCCGTAGCCTTATGAGGTCCTAGGTTCCGTAGGTGCTGGGCTGGGAGTGGATGTTGATCTAATTCACGACTCGAGGGTTCGACGGTCCGGCCGAGTCAAACTAGCCCTCGGCCGGCGGCGACCTCGGCCAGCACCGCTGCTGCGCGGTCGCAGTGCGCGCGCGAAACGTCCAGATGCGTCACCGCCCGCACGGTGCGCGGGCCAAACGCGAAGACGAGCACCCCCCGCTCCGCCGCTCGCGCGACCACCGTCGCCGCGTCGGGCGCACTCGGCGCCAGATGGAAGATGACGATGTTGGTCTCGACCTGGTCGGGATCGATCGTGATCGGCTTGACCTCGGCCAGGTGAACGGCCATTCGCCGCGCGTTCACGTGGTCCTCCACCAGCCGCTCGAGATTCCGGTCCAGCGCGTAGAGCGCCGCGGCGGCCAGGATCCCCACTTGCCGCATCGCCCCGCCATACATCCGCCGGTAGCGCACCGCGGCCGCGATCAGATCCTTCGAGCCGGCGAGCATCGAGCCCGCGGGTGCACCGAGCCCCTTCGAGAAGGCGACGGTGACGAGGTCGAAGGGCGCGGCGAGTGCCGCCGGCGTCTGCCCGGCCACGATCGCAGCATTCCAGAGCCGGGCTCCATCCAGGAACATCGCGAGCTGGTGCTCGCGGGCGGCGGCCGCGATCCGCTCGACTAGAGCGAGCGGGAACACGACGCCTCCGGCCCGGTTGTGCGTGTTCTCGATCACGATGAGGGTGGTCGGCGGATACACGATGTGCCCGCGGGGCTTCCGGGCCGCCAGCACCTCCTCGGCGGTGAAGAGGCCGCGGGCGCCGATCTCGGTGAACTGCACGCCGGCGTTGGCGGCGCTGGCCCCGGTCTCGTGCCAGACCGTGTGGCTCTCCCGGCTCACGATCACGTCGTCGCCCGGGCGAGTGAGGAGGCGGAGCCCGATCTGATTGGCCATGGTCCCGCTCGGGAGCCAGAGCGCCGCGTCCTTCCCGAGCAAGCCCGCCACGTGCTCCTGGAGCCGGTTGACGGTCGGATCTTCGCCGTACTGGTCGTCGCCGACTTCGGCGGCGGCCATCGCCGCTCGCATCCCTGACGAGGGGCGGGTCACCGTGTCCGATCGCAGATCGATCGGAGCTGTTTCAAGCGTCACTCGAGGAGTCCTTCCTCCATCCAGCGGTGCCGGCCATCCAGGATCCGGCGGGCCACTCCGTACTTCCGGTCATCGTCGTTCCGCCACAGATCGGCGAACAAGCGGCGCACGCGGCGCGCGGAGCCGCGACAGAAGAGATCGGCGAGCTCCTGCGCCTCCGCGGCATGCGGTGATCCGGCGGCCGCCATCCCCCGCGCGCGGGACACCGCGGCGGCGCTCGCGAACAGCTCGTCCGCGATGTCCACGATCCGGGCGAGGAAGGCTTGCTTCCGCTGGAGCTTCGCCTGGTGGACGAGCATTCCGTGGAAGATTTCGCGCGCGAGCTTCCGCGAATGCCGTTCGGCGAACCGGAGATGGCCGGCGAGCGGGCCGTGCGTCACGAAGCGCGGCCACCAACCCCATCCGAGCCAGCGGGTGGGATACCAGACGCCGTAGAAGGCCGCCATTCCGGGCAAGGCGCCGAGCTTGGCGCTCAGACTCTTCGCGGGATCGATGAGCGCCCCCGCCACCTGCAGGTGCTTGTCCACGGCTTCGCGGGCCATGAAGAGATGCATGATCTCGCTCGAGCCCTCGAAGATGCGGTTGATCCGGAAGTCGCGCATCATGCGCTCGACGCCGATCGCGGGCTCGCCGCGCGCCGCGAGCGAGCGCTCGGTCTCGTAGCCGCGACCACCCCGCACCTGCATCGTGTCGTCGACGATCCGCCAGCCCCAGGTGCTGTTGATCTCCTTGGCCGCGGCGGCTTCGAGCCGGATGTCGGCGCCGCCGCGATCGGCGAGCGCGCTCGCGAGCTCCGACACCGCCTCCATGGCGAAGGTGGTCGCGGCCATGTCGGCCAAGTAGTGTGCGATCGCTTCGTGTTTCCCGATCGGGAGCCCCCACTGCACTCGATCCGCGGACCAGGTGCGGCAGATCTCGAGGCAACGCTTGGCGGCGCCCACCGCACTCGCGGGGAGACTCAACCGGCCCGTATTGAGGGTGACGAGAGCGATCTTGAGCCCGCGTCCCTCGTCGCCGATCAGGTTCTCCTTCGGCACCCGCACGTTCGTGAAGCTCACCACGCCGTTCCCGATCGCGCGCAAACCCATGAATCGGGAGCGATGCTCGATCTTGACCCCGGGCCATGCGGTCTCGACCACGAACGCGCTGATCTTCTTCGTGTGCGGATCGGCCGCCATCACCACCAGGAGCTCGGCCAGGGTCCCGTTGGTGCACCAGAGCTTTACTCCGTTCAGGACGTACCCGCTGCCATCGGGCGTCCGCTCGGCGGTGGTCGCGAGGCGCGCGGGGTCCGAGCCGACCAAGGACTCGGTGAGCGCGAAGGCGGAGATCGCGCCCGCGGCACAGCGCGGCAGGTACTTCTTCTTCTGCTCGGGAGTCCCGAACATCTTGAGCGGCTGCGGCAGGCCAATCGACTGATGGGCGGACAACAAGGCACAGATGTTGCCGTCGAATCCGCCCAGGAGCTCCATCACCTGGCTGTACTCGGCCTGCGAGAAGCCGAGCCCGCCGTATTCGGCGGGAATCTTCATTCCGAAGGCGCCGAGCTTCCTCAGGCCCGCGATCAGCTCGGGCGGATACTCGCCGCTCTCGTCGATCCCGGCGGGATCGGCATGCTCGAGCAGGAAGGCGCCGAACCGGTCGCAGAAGGCGCGAAACTCCGGCCGCTCTGGGCGACCCTCGGCCGGATTGGGATGGATCAGATCGAAACGGAAGTTGCCGAGGAAGAGCTCGCGCATGAAGCTCGGCGCGGTCCATTGGGTCTCGCGCGCCGACTCCGCCACCCGGCGGGATTCGAGCTCGCTCCCGCCATCCGGGGACGGAGGGCGGCTCTCCGCAGTGGGTGAAATCACCGGCGCAGACCCCCCATTCGGGGCTGCACCCGAGGTCGAGGTCGCACCCGTGGCGGGTGCGGGCGCCTCCGGGCCCTTGACGCGCTGCAAATCCGGGTGCGCGCGATCACTGGCGCGATCGCTGGGAGGGGCACCGGTGCCAGGAGGGGATGTCTTCATGCGCGTTCGGCTCCGTTTCCGGGTGTTAAACCCCAGACTTCGCCTCCCGGGTCGCCTGGGCAGCCTTCCACATCTTATATGAGGCGAGCCGGCAGGGCAGGGGGCAGGCGGAAGGCCTTCCGCCTGGACACTTATCGGCCGCTGGCACCGGGGGTTTGATAGGGCAGGCAGGCCAAGGGGTCGCGCCGGAGACCGGCATGCTAGGCTCCCGCCGATGAAGATCAAGCTCCTCATCACCGGCGGCACCTTCGACAAGGAATACGACGAGATCCGGGGCGCGCTCTTCTTCAAGGACACGCACGTCCCGGAGATGCTCCGGCTGGGCCGCTCCCACCTGGACGTGCAGATGCGCTCGATCATGATGGTGGACAGCCTGGACATGACGCCGGTGGACCGGGAGCTGATCCTGGATCATTGTCGGAAGACGGCCGAGGATCGGATCGTCATCACCCATGGCACCGACACCATGGTGGAGACCGCCACCGTCATCGCCCGCGCGCTCTCCGGGAAGACGATCGTCCTGACCGGCGCCCTCGTCCCCTACACGTTCGGCAGCTCGGATGGTCTCTTCAATCTGGGCAGCGCGCTCTCCTTCGTTCAGGCCCTGCCGCCTGGCGTCTACATCGCCATGAACGGGCGCTGCCTCACCTGGGACAACGTGCGGAAGAATCGCGACCTCGGCATTTTCGAGGAGCTGCATCCCGCGCCCGCTGCCGATCCGGAGTGACTTCGATGGAATATCGCAAGCTCGGCCGCACGGGGCTCCGCGTGAGCCCGCTCTGTCTCGGCACCATGAACTTCGGCCCCCACGCCGACGAGCCGGGAAGCTTCTCGCTCATGGATCAGGCGCTCGCGGCCGGCATCAACTTCTTCGACACCGCCGACGTGTACGGACGGAAGAAGGGCGAAGGGGTCACCGAGCAGATCCTCGGGCGCTGGTTCGCGCAGGGCGGCGGCCGTCGGGAGCGGGTCGTCCTGGCCACCAAGGTCTACGGCCGGATGGGCGACTGGCCGAACGAGAACCTGCTCTCGGCGCACCATATCCGGCGTGCCTGCGACGAGAGCCTGCGCCGGCTCCAGACCGACCACATCGATCTCTATCAGATGCATCACGTGGATCGCTCGACGCCCTGGGAGGAGATCTGGCAGGCGATGGAACAACTGGTGCGGTCGGGCAAGGTGCTCTATGTCGGGAGCAGCAACTTCGCCGGCTGGCATCTCGCCCATGCCCAGGGGGAAGCGGCGTGCCGGGGCTTTCTCGGCCTCGTCTCGGAGCAGAGCCTCTACAACCTGAACGCGCGCACGATCGAGCTCGAGGTGGTGCCGGCCTGCCGGACCCTCGGCCTCGGCCTCCTGCCCTGGAGCCCGCTCGCCGGCGGATTGCTCGGCGGGGTGTTGTCGCGGCCCGAGACCGGGCGGCGGAGCGGGGAAGAGATCACGAAATCGCTGGCCCAGCACCGCCCGCGCATCGAGGCCTACGAGGCGCTCTGTCGCGAGCTCGGCACCGAGCCCGCCGAAGTGGCGCTGGCTTGGGTGTTGGCGAATCCGATCGTGACCGCGCCGATCATCGGCCCGCGCCATCCGGCGCAGCTCGCGAGCGCCGTGCACGCGCTCGATGTGAAGCTCGAGCGCTCGGTGATGGAGCGTCTGGATGCGATCTTCCCCGGGCCGGGCGGCGAGGCGCCGGAGGCGTACGCGTGGTGATCGCTCCGGCCCCGGCCGCCGCCGATCCGAGCGCGGTCTATTCGGAGCGGCTCGCGGCGCGGCAGGTCGAAACGGCGCGCGCGATCCGGCGCGCCGAGATGATCGCCAACCTCCGGCTCGCGACCGTCCTCATTGGCCTCCTCCTCGGTTGGCTCGCGTGGCGGCAGGACCTGCATCCGGGCTGGGTCGCGCTGCCGCTCTTCGCGTTCGGCCTCCTCGTCGTGCAGCACGAGGCAACCCGCCGGGCGCGCCTGCGCGCCGAGCGCGGTGCCGATCACTACCGCCGCGGCCAGAAGCGGCTCACGGGCGAGTGGCCGGGGCAGGGAGAGGACGGCCGACGCTTCCTCGAAGACGCGCATCCCTACGCCGCCGATCTGGATCTGTTCGGCCCGGGGTCGCTCTACGAGCTCCTGGGTACACCGCGCACGCAAGGCGGAGAAGAGACGCTGGCCGCGTGGCTCCTCGAGCCGGCCCCGGTCGACGTCATCGCCGCTCGGCAGGTCGCCGTCGCCGAGCTCCGGCCCGAGCTGGATCTGCGGGAAGATCTGGCGGTGCTCGGCCCGGACGTTCGCCGGGGCGTGAACCCGCTCCAGCTCGCCCAGTGGGGGGAAGCCGGCCCCGTTTTCCGGCGGCCCGGCGTCCTGCGCGCCTGGGCGCTGGTACTCGGCGGGATCGGGCTCGTCACGGCCCTCGGGTGGGCGAAGCTCGGTTGGGGGCCGTGGCCCTTCCTCGTCGTCATCGCGATCAAGATGCTCTTCGAGCGCCGGCTCCGCCGCCCGGTGAACGAGGTCCTGGCGAATGCTGAGCACGCCGGGGCGGAGCTGGCTCTCCTCGGCACGCTCCTCGCTCGCCTCGAGCGGGAACATCCCCGCGCGGAGCGACTCGCGACCCTCCGCGCGGCCATCGATCCGGGCGGGCTCGCGGCCTCGCAGCGCATCGCACGCCTCTCCCGCTGGCTCGATCTCAAGGACTCGCAGCACAACCTCTTGTTCGCCCCGGTGGCCTTCATTCTCGTGTGGCCGGTGCACGTGGCGCTCGCGATCGAATCCTGGCGTGCGGCCCACGGCCGGCTGATCGGCGGCTGGCTCCGGGCCGCGGGCGAGCTGGAAGCGCTGTGCGCGATCGCGACCTATGCCTACGAGAATCCGGCGGACGTGTGGCCGGAGATCGTCCCGTCTGCGGGAAGCGGAGCGCGATTCGAGGCGGAGGGCTTCGGCCATCCGCTCATTCCGCCGGCGAAGCTGGTGCGCAACGATCTCCGTCTGAACGCGACTCAGCGCTTCATCGTGGTGAGCGGCTCGAACATGTCCGGGAAGAGCACCCTGCTGCGCGCCGTGGGCATGAACACCGTGCTGGCCCTGGCCGGCGCTCCGGTGCGCGCGCTGCGCCTCGTCCTCACCCCGATGTGGGTGGGAGGTTCGATCGGCCGCCACGATTCGCTGAAGGAGGGGGTCTCGCACTTCTACGCCGAGATCAAGCATCTCGCGCGGCTGGCGGCTCTGGCCGCCGGACCGCTGCCGCTCCTCTTCCTCCTGGACGAGCTCCTCCACGGCACCAACTCGCACGACCGGCGCGCCGGTGGCGAAGCCCTCCTCCGCCACCTCCTCGACCGCGGTGCGATCGGGCTCCTCACCACCCACGACCTCGCGCTCACCGAAATCCTCGCCGCGGTATCCGCTCCGGGCGCCAACGGGCACTTCGCCGATCAGGTGGTGGACGGCCGGATGGTGTTCGATTACCGCATGCGCCCGGGAGTGGTGGAGCGCGGGAACGCGCTCGCGCTCATGCGGGCGGTGGGGCTCGAAGTGTAAGCAACCGCTGTCAGTTGTCGCTTGATATTGCCCCAGGTTGTATTCTCTACTGGCACAGCCCGCGGATCACATGCATTGTATCCGCCGGTGCCGACGCAGATCCGGCCCCTGTTCTGCGGCGCGATCGGTATGGGAGCACCAACACCACAGTCCAAAACTACGGTCCCTGATGTTCCTACGTCATGCTCTTCGATGCCCAAACACCCACTGGAGCCGGTGATCACGAACAGGTAACCAAGAAGTCGAAGCTCTCCTCCCGTTATGCAATAAAATCCAGTGTTCATGCTCCCGTTCAGAACCCCTGGACCGTTACCTGTCTGGCCAGGAAGGCAACTAAGATTGGACGCCAGAAAAGTCCAGTCACCCCAGGTCTGTGCGCCCTCGCCCCCATCAACCGCGAATCTGCAGTACAGCGCCCCCACATCTTCATAGTTTCGCAAGAAGATGTGCACCAACAGGTACTCTCCGGCGCCAACATTCACCGTCGGGGGGGGAAGCACTGGTGAACAGTCAACATTACCGATCCACTGGGAGCAATTAACGACGTCTCCGATCGGCTGAGCATGGAGAACGATAGTCGTATTCTCGTTCGCGGCCACCGCAAGCCCCGCGCACAGTCCCGATGCGACCCAAGTTGCCACCAACGTGCGACGCATTCGCCGGATCATTTGCCCGCCTTTGCTCTGCGTCCTGTCGAGCGAAACCACACGGGGCTCACTCCCCCGATCTCTCCAGATTAGTCCCGCTGGATTCCGCTGGCAAGCCTGCCTGCGTCTTCCGTGATCGAGCGCGCGAACAATTAGTCCCATGACGATGCATCATGAGAGCTGGGCTCGGTTGACCCCCAATCGCCCCGCCGGTAGGCTGCCGCGATGCATCCCGACTCCCTCGCCGCGGCCGTGGCCCATCCCGCCCTCGGTGCCCAACTCTCGCTCGGGTGGGTGCTGCCGTTCGTGGGGATCCTGCTCTCGATCGCGCTCCTCCCGGTCCTCTCCCATCGCTTCTGGCACGAGCACTATGCCAAGGTGAGCCTGTTCTGGGCGGCGGCCTTCGCGATTCCGTTCCTCGTCGAGACGGGCGACCAAGGGTTGCACGAGATCCTGCACATCTACCTGGCCGACTATCTCCCGTTCGTGGTCTTGCTCTGGGGTCTCTTCACCGTCGCGGGCGGCATCGTCCTGCGCGGGCTCCTGCCATCTACGCCCGGGGCCAACACACTGGTGCTCGCCGCCGGCACCGCGCTCGCTTCCTGGATGGGCACGACCGGCATTTCGATGCTTCTCATCCGCCCGTTCTTGCGCGCCAACGCCTGGCGCAAGGAAAAAGTCCACCTGGTCGTGTTCTTCATCTTCCTGGTCGCGAACATCGGCGGATCACTGACGCCGCTCGGCGATCCGCCGCTCTTCCTCGGTTTCCTGCACGGCGTGCCCTTCTTCTGGAACTTCCACCTCCTGCCGCTGACCCTGGTTGCGGCCGGGATCGTGCTCCTCGTCTTCTATGTGATCGATAGTCGGCACTATGCCCGCGAGCTCTTCGAGTCGCCCTCGCCGGCCCAGATGAGAGCTGCGCCGCTCCGGCTGGACGGGGGCGCCAACCTGGTCTTCTTCGCCGGGATCCTGGGCGCCGTCCTCCTCTCCGGCATGTGGAAGGCGGGCACGATCACGATCCTCGGCGTCGAGCTGCCGCGCGAGAACCTGGTCCGAGACACGCTCATCCTGACCATGGGCGCGCTCTCGTTTCGCTTCACCCCAGAAGAGCTGCGCCAGGCGAACGAGTTCAGCTGGGAGCCGATCCGGGAGGTGGCGATTCTCTTCGCGGGCATCTTCATGACCATCATCCCGGCGCTGGCGATCTTGAAGGCCGGCCAGCACGGCGCCCTGGGACCGTTCTTGCGACTGCTCGATTCTCCGGCCCATTACTTCTGGGCCAGCGGCGGCCTCTCGTCCTTCCTCGACAATGCACCCACCTATCTCGCCTTCTTCCACTCGCTCCTCGGCCGCTTCTATCCGGGATTGCCGGAGCCGCAGGCGGTCTCCCGGCTCCTGGCCGAGCACGCCCCCCATCTCGTGGCCGTGGCCGCGGGTTCGGTCTTCATGGGCGCGAACACCTACATCGGGAACGCACCCAACTTCATGGTGCGTTCGATCGCCATCGAAGCCGGAGTGAAGATGCCGAGCTTCCTTGGCTACATGCTCCGCTGGTCGATCCCGATCCTGATCCCGACCTTCTTCATCGTGACGGGACTCCTGAGCCTCTACCGCTGATCTCGCGACGAACGGCCCCGCCCGGTCCCTTGACCCCGCCCCAGATAACGCCTATCGCCCGAGATAGGCGCGGAGCCGCGGGGCCACCCGCCGCCTGACGAGCGCCGACTCGGCGGCATGGTGCGCGGCGGGATCGGGTGCAGCGGCTCGATCCAGCTGACTCACCCCGCCGACTCGCGTTCCGATCGACACCCCATCGCGGAACAGGATCCGGTTCCCGGCGAGGGCCGGCACCCGTTCGCCGGGCAGCATCACCCCCACCAGGTTCAGCGGATCGGCGGCGCTCACCGAGACGAGGGTCCCGCTCGCCGCGCCGCGCCGCGCGGCGCGCAACATTCCCACCGCTTCGGGCAGAGCGAATTGCTCTCCAGCAAACCCGTCCACGAAGCGGCCGCCCCGGATCTCGCCGCGCGCTTCGAGGCGCCGGAACATGCGCAGGAGATCGCGCCAGGGCGGAAGGTGGGTTTCGCGCACGAGCATTCGCTTCATGACGACGCCATAGCGGCGCAGGAGGGTGCGCGCGATCACTTCGACGGGGTCCGCATCGACCGGCGAGGGGGAGGGGGGCACCGGGGTTGCGCCCGCCGGAAATGCGCCCACCAGCGCCCATCGTCCTGCGCTCTCCATCCCGAACACGGCCGACGTTCCGCGCCGCGATCGCCCGCCCAACGGCGGCCGCCGATTGGAGGGGGTCAAGAGCGCGCGGAGCCCGGTGAAGCCGTCGGCGGTGGCCGTACCCGTGGCGACGAGCTCTCCGAGCGATTCCTCGATCTGAGTGCGGAGGAGACCCGTCCCGCGCACGATGTCGGCGAAGAAGCTGGCGCCGTGCGTGGCGAGATAGTCACGCACGAGTCGGGTCGGCGAGGAAAACGATCCTGTGGGATTGTCCCGGTCCCGATCGCCGTCCGCCGCCTGCCGCCAGGCGGCGAGCCGCTCGCGCGAGAGGAGCACGATGGGGGTCGCCCGCACCGGAAGGCGCGGGCGGCGGCCGTTCCCGCCCTCGGCGCCGTCGGCTGGCGTTGTTTCCGCTCCATCCGCGGGAGGCGGTGGCCGGAGCCGCATCCACACGAACCGGCCCGCGAGACAGAGCGCGTCGAGCCAGGCCGGGTCGTACTCCTCGAGCCGCGCCGGCAAGAGATCCGACTCCCAGGCCGCCGCCGGGGCCGCGAACCCCTCGAGCTGCTCGATCACGGCGGCCAAGGCCTCC
>Ga0137428_1000706_pt1 | contig 13906 bp, 9 predicted proteins | sample EasRivERMZT718_2_FD_102305 | JGI IMG/M metagenome (GOLD analysis project Ga0137428, IMG submission 102305) | Soil microbial communities from meander-bound floodplain in the East River, Colorado, USA - East River MetaG ERMZT718_2 | ecosystem: Environmental > Terrestrial > Soil > Floodplain ...
CGCGCTCCCACCGGATGAGCTTGAGGTCCCGCACGAAGACGGTGTAGATGAGGGGGACCAGCACGAGCGTGATGAAGGTGGCGACGGTGAGGCCGCCTATCTGCGCGTAGCACAGAGGTTCCCAAAGGGGACCGCCGTGCATGGCGAGCGGCACCAGGCCCAGGACGGTAGCGCCGACGGTGATCATCACCGGGCGCAGCCGGACGATGCCCGCGTCGATGAGCGCGGTCTCGAGGGGGAGGCCCTCGTGGTGCGCCTCCTCGATGAAGTCGAAGAGCACGATGATATGGCTCACGATGACGCCCACCAGGCTGGCGACCCCCAGGAAAGCCATGAAGCCGAAAGGCTGCCGCATGATCGCGAGCATGGCGAGCGCTCCGACCATGCCGTACGGGATGGCGGCGAAGACCACGAGTGGCTTGACGGCGCTGTCGAACTGGAAGACCAGCGCGAAGTAGATGAGGGCGACGGAGGCGAGCATCACGAACGCCATTTCTGCGAAGCCCTCCTCCTGCTCTTCCTGCTCGCCGCCAATCTCCATGCGGTAGCCCGGCGGCAGGCCGGCCTGGATGGCGTCGATGGCCGGGCTTGCCGCGGAGAGCACCTCGGAGGGGAGGTAGCCGGGAAGGGGGTAGGCCGAGATGGTGAAGGTCCGGACCTGGTTGCGCCGCTGGAGCTTGGAGGGGGCCAGCTCCCGCTCGACCCGGGCGACCTGCCGGAGCGGCACGCTGTGCGGGCTCGCGCTGGAGAACACGTACACGTTCGAGAGGTCCGAGAGGAGGGCTCGATCCTCGAGCCGCAGGCGGGCCACGATGGGGATCTGCCGGTCACCCTCTCTGTAGAAACCGACCGGGATGCCCGAGACCGCCGCCGAAGCGGACTGGGCGGCATCCAGGCGGGTGACGCCCGACAGGTTGGCGCGGTCGTCGTCCACGATGAGACGCGCGACCAGGCCGGGAGGACCCCAGTTGTCGCGGACGCGCGCCGCGATGGGGACCGCTCGCAATGCGCCGGCCACATCGCCGGCAATCCCGCGCAGCGTGGCGATGTCCTCGCCCGAGACGCGGATCGAGATCGGGATCCCGACGGGCTCGCCGGTCTCGAGCTGGCGGACGTCGATGCGGGCGCCCGGGATCCGGGACAGGGCTTTCTGAAGCGGGGCCACCAGCTCCTTGGTGAAGTGCTTGTCGGTCACCTCGACGAGGATCTGCGCGTAGTTGATCTGCTGCTGCTCGGGCTCGATGGAGAACCAGAACCGCGGGCCGGCGCCGCCCACGAAGGTCGTGAGCGTGCGCAGGATGTCAGGATGGCCGTGTTCTTTTCCGAAGGCCTCGGCCTCCTCGCGGATGACGCGCTCGGCCTCGGCGGCCACGGCCTCGGTCACGGAGAGTGGCGCGTCCTCGGGGACCCACACGTCGATGTAGGAGAGGTACTGCAGGTCGATGGGGAAGAACTGCGTCTTGGCCTCGTAGAGCATCACCCCTCCCCCGGCCAGCAGCAGCAGGGAAGCGCCGAGCGCGGCCCAGCGCCTGCGCAGCGCCGCGTAGACGAAACGCGCGTACCATCCGGTGAACCCCGTCTGCCGCCGTTCCTCGATCGGCTTCTCGGGCTTGGAGGGCCGGCGCACCAGGCCGAAGGCGACCAGCGGGATGAACGACATGGACACGATCAGCGCCGCCACCAGCGTGATGGTCATCACCACGGGCAGCGAGTACAGGAACCGTCCGGTGTCTCCAGTGAGCATGAGGAACGGCAGGTAGGCCACCACGTTGGTGAGCGTGGCGAAGAAGATGGCGCGGGCCAGCCGCGTCGGGCCGAGCCAGGCGGCCATTTCTCGCGACATCCCGCCGGCCAGTTCGCGCTGGATCGCGTCGCCAGCCACCACCGGCATGTCCACCAGGAGTCCCAGCGCGATGATGAGGCTGGCGATCGAAACCTGCTGGATGTCCACGCCGAGCATCTGCATGGCCCCGAAGCTCATGGCCAGCGTGAGCGGGATGGAGGTGGCGACGAGCGCCGCCGTGCGCCAGTTCCAGAACCCCACCAGCGAGACGACCACCACCAGGAAGATGGCCTCGTACAGGCTGACCATGAAGAGCGAGACGTTCTCGGAGACCTGGCGCGGCTGGTCGCTGGTGCGGGCGATGATGAGATCGGGCGGGAACTTCGGGCGCAGGCGCTCGAGCATCGCGTCCACGTCCTCGGCGAACCGCCCGATCTGCTCGCCCGAGCGCATCTGGAGCGCGAGCGTGATGGCCCGGCTGCGCTGCCAGCGGCCCTCGCCGTCGCGCCAGGCGAGGTAGTTCAGGAAACGGGGCGGACTATCGTAGCCGCGCGAGAGCGTCGCGAGATCCCGGAGCCGCACCGGCGTTCCTTCGCCGCCGGTTCCGACGAGCATGTCTTCCATCTCGCGGAAGCTGAGGTCGCGGACGTTCGGCTCCACCACGACGTGCCGGTTGCCCGTGTCGAAGATGCCGCCGGGCATCGTCGTGTTGCGGCCGGCCAGGGCCGCGACGAGGCTCGAAGGCTGCAACCCGGCGGAGGCGAGACGTTCCTGCGCGTAGTCGAGGAAGATGCGCTCCGGGAGGACGCCGCTGCGGCTCACCTTGGCCACGATCGGCACGTTCTGCATGACGCGCTCGATCTCATACGTGAAGTCCTCGAGCTGGCGGTAGGTGTAGAGGTCGCCGGCCACTTCGGCCAGGCGGTCGGCCGCCTCGGCGGGCATGCGGATGAGGACGGGGCCCCACGCGTCGGGGTGCATGTCGGCGTTGCCGAGCCGTTCATGGACGAACGTCTCGATGTACGAGCGGAGCTGTTTTTCCGTCCGCGAGGTCGCCAGATCGAGACCGATACACCCGTCGGCCAGCAGGCGGCGCGCTTCGCCGCCCACGCCGTCGCGCATCGCCTGCGCCGTGAAGAGATCGAAGGGGCGCTCGGCCACCGACGGCGACACGCTGGGAGGGAAGCAGTAGAGCATGCTCACCCGATCCGCCGGTGGGGCGGAGGCACGGACCCGCTCGATCTCCTTGCCCAGGGCCCTGCCCCGGATGCGGAGCTCCGCCTGCCCCACCTTCGGGCTCGCGACGGTCAGCATGAGCGCCGCGGTGTCCCCGAAGTCGCTCACCCAGGTGACAGGACCGGCGCCCTCCGGCAGATCCGGAATGTGCGTCACGCGCTGGCCGATGTCGGCGAACTGAAGGACCGTGTCGGCGATGCTGTCGTGCAAGTGGACCAGGACGACCGTCACGCCGTCGCGCGTGGTCGACTCGATCTTCTCGATCTTGGAGTTGCCGGCGGCGGCCTTCTCGATCTTCCGCGTGACGAGCTCCTCGACGCGATCGGCGGTGATGCCCGGCCACGGGCAGACCGCCAGTCCGACCCGAACCGGGATGTCGGGGTCCTTGCGCTTTGGCATGCTCGCATAGCCCGCGACGCCCCACGCCAACATCGAGACGAGCAGCGCCCAGGCCACCTGGCGGTGCTCCACGAAGTAACGGGCGATGTTGAAGCGACCCTGCTTGTCTGCAGCCTCGTGACTCATGGGACCTCCATTGGCAGCACCTCGATGAGCTCGCCATCGGCGACAATCGAGGCCCCCGTAGTGATCACCCGCTCGCCGGGATTCAGCCCGCGCAAGACGGCGACGTGATTGCCCGCGACGTCCCCCAGCTCGACCTGCCGCATCTTCGCCCGCTCCTCGGAGCCCTCGCCTTCCACCACCATGACCGCGAACCGATCGCCCGGCGCCCAGATGAAGGCGGTCAGCGGCAGCACTGGGATGGCCGCCTGCGGCGAGACGCTGTGGAGTTCGACCGAAGCGATCATCCCCGGTCTCCACAACAGGTCGTGGTTGGGGATCTCGACTTCGACGTCGAAGTTGCGGGTCACCGGATCGGCCGCCGCTGCGATGCGGCTCACGGGCGCCGAGAAAGTCCGGCCGGGCAGGGCGTCCGTGGTGACCGTGACTGGCTGGCCCAGCGACACCGACCGCAGGGCCACGTCCGGCAGGCCGATGACCACCTTGATGCTCGTGACATCTCCCACAATAAAGACCGGCGTGCCCGGCCCCATGTACGCGCCGAGCTCCACGTTCTTCTTCAGCACGTCCCCGTCCACGGGGGAGACGAGCGCCGTGTCGCGCAGGGCCACGCGCGCCTCCTCCAGCGCCGCCTGGGCCGCCGCGAGCTGGGCCTCCGTCGCGTCGCGCTGAGCCGTCGCGGTTTCCATCTCCGGCTTGGTGACGCTCTGGGTCGCGAAGAGCCGGGTCGTCCGCTCGAACTCGAGCTGCGCCTTCTGGGTCGCCGCGCGCGCCGCCGCGACCTCGCCAATCGCCTGATCCACCTGGTCGCGGTATTCGGCCTCGCGCAGGTTGGCCAACACGTTGCCACGACGGACCCGGTCACCCTCACCGACCTCACGCGATCCGCCGGTGGCCGACGGCACGATCAGGATCCGCTCCACATAGCCGGGCCCGCGGAACGCGAGCGTCGTCGTCGTCTTCGGCTCGGCCACCGCCGAATAGACGACCTTGCCTCCCGCGCTGAGCCCGGACGTCACCACCTCCACTCGCACCGCGGGTCTGGGCTTGGTGGGAGGCTGCTGGTGGCAGCCCGCAAGCACGCAAACAGACGCCAGGAGCACTGTGCTAGTTCTCATCGCCGATAGCCCTCTCGAGTCTAGCCACCGCCGACCAGTAGGCAGCGACAGCGTCAATGAAGTCACGCCGGGCGGTCGACAGCCTCGCCTCGGTGCGGAGAACGTCCCTCAGGATGGCGGCGTTCTCCCGGTAGCGGTTCCGATCCGTCTCAAGGCTGGCCGCGGTGGCGTCCTGCTCCAGACGCATCGCCTCCATCAGCGCGGCGGCGTCCCCGAGATCACGCCAGCGCCGGCCCACCTCCACAGTGATCTGCTGTTCGGTCTCCTCGCGTCCTTCGCTCGCCCGTGCCGTCTGGTACCCGCGCTCGGCCGCCTCGTGCCCCTTGCGCCCCCAGTCGAACGGCTCCCATTTCATGTAGAGACCGACCGTCGTGACGCTGTCGGGCAGCGAGTCCAGATTCATCAGCCGGGCGTAGGTCGCGGTCAGCGACAGGTCCGGGATCCAGCCGGACACCGCGAGCCGGCGCGCGGTGGCGGCCCGGTCGGTCAGCAGGGACGCGCCGCGGATCTCGGCCCGCAACGTCACGGCGCGCTCGCGCGCCGCCTCCAGCCCCAGGGCGGCCGCCGGCGGGGCGAGCTCGGACGGCTCCGACACACGAAATAGCGTGAGGACCTCGCGTCCCAGCACCTGGTTGAGATGCTCCTGCTGCGTCGTCAGGTCGCTCTGTGCGGCCACCAGACGCTGGCGCTCCAGCGCCAGCCGCGCTTCCACCTCGAGCGCGTCCGATCGCAGCACCATCCCTTCCACCAGATAGCGTTTCGTCACGGCGTCCAGCTCCTCGACGGCGCGGACGGTGTCCTGCAGGGCGACGATCCCCTGTTGGGTGGCCGAGATCCGGTAATAGGTCGTCCGGACCTCCGCCGCCACGAGCTGTCGCTGTCGCCTGAGATCCTCCTGGGCGATCCGGCGGTCGAGCCCTGCGATCTCGAGCCCTAGCCCGATCTTGTACTGCTGCGTGAGCGGCTGGCTCGCGCTGACCATCGCCACGCCGCCGTAATCCTCCGCCACGGAGATCGTGCTGTCCTGGGCCGGCAGTGCACCCAGCGGCGGAACGTTCCCCAGCGAGCCGGCCGGAATCGTGAAGTCGAGGTCATTCAGCCAGCGAAATTCGTAGGCGTCGAGCTGCAGCTCCGGCAGCCGGCTGGTGCGCAGCGCCGCCTCGCGCTCTTGCGCCTCGTCCACCGTGTATGCGGTGCCGGCCAGCAGGTGGTTGTGGCGCCGCGCCATCTGAACGGCGTCCTCCAGCGTAAGGAGCGCCACGTCCGAGTCGGGGGTCTCCGATGCGCCCGGAATCGTCGTGGACATGAAGACGACCAGCGCGGCGATGCACCCGATGTGTGATCTTCGAACGACTTCGGTCGTCATCATTCCTCCTCCCGGTAATTCCTTGTTCCCCCATTGAGCAACGCTCGTGCCAGGGCCCGGCCACCCGGATCGTCCGAGCAGGGCGGGAAACCGCCGGGCTCCGCCCGACGGTCGGAAGCTCGTCGTCGTGAATTCGCGGCGAGGAGGGGGCTAGCGGCGACTAATGCGAGCTTGTCGATCCCGAGGCGCTGGATGCGCGACTCGAGGGTGCTCGGCGCGATGCGCAGGGCCTGCGCGGCTCCGTCGATGCCGGAGATGCGCACGCGTGACCTGGTCGAGATGCGCCACCGCGGCGGGGTGGCCGATCATCTGGGAGTGCTCGGGCGGCTGGGCGCGCTCTGCCGGATTCCTGACGGCGACTCGTGGTGGGCAGTCCGAAAGCTGGTTTACGGGAACGCCGGATGCCCAAGGGGAGAATAAGGACGATCCTGGGTGCGCCGGCGGAAGGTGTGCTTGTCGATGCCGAGGCGTTGAATGCGCGACTCCAGCGTGCTGGGCGCGACTCCGAGCACCCGCGCGGCTCCGTCGGCGCCGGAGACACGTCCACGCGACGCGCGGAGCGCCTCCTCGATCTCGCGGCGCTTCGCGGCATCAGATGGCGCAGGGGCGGCCGGTGCTTGGGGATCGGCCAGCTCGACGTCGGCGATGCCGAACGCCGGCTCGCGGACGTTCCCGGACCGAACGCGCGCTGGTGACGGCACCGGGAGCGGGTTCGGCAGCACTCCGTCGTTCGACAGGATCACCGCGCGCTCGACCAAGTTCTGCAGCTCGCGTATGTTGCCGGGCCACGCGTAGGACACGAACGCCTCCATCGTCTCCGGTGGAACTGTCTCGATGGACGTGCCCATCCTGCGGCTGAAGATGTTCACGAAGTGGGTGACGAGCGCGGGGATGTCCTCCTTCCTTTCTCGAAGGGGCGGCATCGCGATCGGAAAAACGTTCAGGCGATAATACAGGTCGTCGCGAAATTGCTTCTCCGCGACGAGCTCGATCAGGTTCCGGTTGGTGGCCGCCACGATGCGAACGTCCACACTCTGTGTGCGGCTGCTCCCCAGACGTTCGAACTCCCGCTCCTGGAGGACCCGCAGCAATTTCTGCTGGAGCGCGGAAGGAATGTCGCCCACTTCATCCAGGAACAGCGTGCCGTGGTTGGCCGTCTCGAACCGGCCTATCCTTTGAGCGATCGCGCCCGTGAAAGCGCCCTTCTCGTGGCCGAAGAACTCGCTTTCAAGAAGGTCCAGCGGGATGGCGGCGCAGTTGACCTTGACGAAGGGGCGACCGCACCGAGGGCTGAGATTGTGGACCGCGCGCGCGATCAGTTCCTTGCCCGTTCCGGTCTCACCCTCGATCAGGACGGTGGACCCGGTGGGCGCCACCCTTTCGACCTTCTCCAGCACGTCTTCCAGCGCGGGGCTGCGTCCGATGATCTGCTCGAACCTGCGTCCGCCGGACTCGTCCGGGCTCGCGTTCGATGCCGTGGTCGCCATCCTGATCCCCCCTCGTTTCACCGATCCGACCGGCCTACGCCTCCAGGGCCGCCCTCACCTGCTCGAGCAGCACGTCATCCCGGAATGGCTTGAGCAGGAACTCCGCCGCCCCCGCGCGCAGCGCCTGCATCTTCAGATTCGTGTCTCCATGCGCGGTGATGAAGATCGTGGGGATCCTGAGGTTGCGTGAGTTCAACTCGGCCTGCAGCTCGAGCCCCGACATTCCGGGCATGCGGATGTCGGCGATCAGACACGCCACGTGCTGCCGCTCATTGGAGGCGAGAAACTCCTCGGCTGAGGCAAACGCCTTCGCGGGGAAGCCGGTGGCTCTCAACAGGCCGAGCAGGGCCGTCCGGACCGACTCATCATCATCCACGATCGCGACGATTCTCGGATCTGCCGGGTTCAACATGCAGCCAACTTACGCTTCGGGTGGCGGGAGCGCAATGATACCTTGGTATAGGTTGCTGGCTGAATCAGGGATCATGTCGCAGCGGCAGCCCGAGCCTGTCCGCCATCCGGACCAGATCGGCCAGGGATTCCGCCTGCATCTTGCGCATGACGTGTCCCCGATGGACTTTCACTGTGACCTCGCTGGTCCCCAGTTCCCAGGCGATCTGCTTGTTCAGCATGCCGGCCGCCACCAGCTGCATCACCTCGCGCTCTCGCGGGGTCAGCCCTTCGTAGAGGCTTCGCAGGTGCGCACCTTCCTTTTCCTTCAGACGCCGCGCGCGATCGCGTTGGAATGCCTGCTCGACGGCCTGCAGCAGGTCCTGATCGTGAAAGGGTTTCGGGAGAAACTCCACGGCGCCTGATTTCATCGCCTTCACCGACATCGGGATATCCCCGTGACCCGTGATGAAGATGATGGGGATGCGCACCCCCTGGTTCGCCAACTGCTGCTGCAAGTCAAGACCGCTCACACCCGGGAGGCGCACGTCGAGGATGAGGCAGCTCGGACCATCCTCGGATCTCCTGTCCAGGAATTCCTGCGCGCTGCCGAAGACCTCCGAACGCAGGCCTGCGGACTTCAGGAGTCCCTGGATAGAAACGCGCACGGAGGGATCGTCGTCGATGACGAAGACGATCGGTTGATGCTCCGCCTTCGCGCTGGAAGATCCATGGCTGCGGTAAGAACCCATGCGCGTCCCGTCAGGCCTCCTGGTGACGAACGTCCGCGGACTGTGCGCGGGACTCTGCCGGCAGCGTGAAGTGGAACGTGGCGCCCGCTCCCTCGTTGTTGCGCGCCCACAGCTTTCCTCCGTGGGCCTCGACGATCGAGCGGCTGATCGAGAGTCCCATCCCAGTCCCCGAGGCCTTGGTTGTGAAGAAGGACTGGAAGATCCGAACCGGTCCGTCAGCGGGCAGTCCCACGCCGTTGTCGCTCACCGACACGAGCACGTGCCCGTCCTGCCCTTCCGTCTTGATCGTCAAGACGCCGTCCTGGTCCTGCATCGCCTCGATCCCGTTGAGCATGAGGTTCATCAGGACTTGCTGAAGCTGCACGCGATCGGCCCGGACAACGAGACGCCCCGGTGCGCATGCGGTCCGCATCACAACGGAGCGCCGTTTCGCCTCGACACGCAGCAGCTCGAGCATCTCGCTGACGACCTGGTTCACTTCGACGGCCTCGCGCTGGGGAGGGGCGCCCTTCTTGTAGAAGGACCTCAGGCGGGCGATGATCTCCGCGGTGCGCCGTCCCTGTTCCTCGATCCGTTTGATGGCCGTGCGCGCCTCTTCCAGATCCGGTTCGTCGCGCGCAAGCCAGCGCAGGCCGGCGCTGGCGTTCGTGATGGTCGCCGTGATCGGTTGATTGATTTCATGGGCTAGAGAAGCCATCAGCTCGCCCAGCATGCTCACGCGGTTCGTGTGCGCCAGATCGAGCTGCAGCTGCCGCAGCCGCTCGAGCTCCTCTTCGGCACGCTTGCGCTCTTCGATGTCGGTCAGGATGCCATACCACTTGAGGATCTTCCCGTGCCCGTCCCGCAAGGGCACAGCGCGCGACAGGAACCAGCGATAGTCCCCCTCGGCACCACGACGAAAGCGCGCCTCGCATTCGAAGGGCCTGCCGGTCGCCAGCGACGCTCTCCACCTTTCCATACACGGCCCCACGTCATCGGGATGAATGGCGGCCTGCCAACCCAGGCCTTTGGTCTCCCCGGCAGGCACACCCGTATAGCCAGGCCACTGGTTGCTGATGAAATCCACGGAGCCGTCGGGCAGCGCGGTCCACGTGATGGCGGGAATCGTCTGGACCACGTCGTGGAGCTTTCTTTCCTGCTGCCGAAGCCGATGCACGCGTCCCTGATAAGCGACCACGGCGATACCCGCCAGTGCGACAACGCTGAGGGAGATGAACCAGGTCGTTTCGTAGAACGGTGGAAGAACCTTGATTGCGACTGATGCGCCACCGGTGTTCCACACTCCATCCCGATTGGCGGCGATCACGCGGAATTCATAGGCGCCGGGCGGCAGGTGAGAATAATAGGCCGTCCGCCGGGTGCCCACGTCGACCCAATCCTGGTCCTGGCCTTCAAGCTTGTACTTGAACTTCACCTGCCCGGAGTTGATGTAACTGATCCCACTGTACTCGATCTCCAGATTGACCTGGCCCGGGGCGAGAAGAACCTCTGATTCACCAGAGATCGCCGGACGCAGCGCGTCTTCAACCACCGGCTCGCCATCCAGCACGATGCGTTCGATCAGCACCTGCGGCGGGAGTTGATTGGTTGTCACCCTCTCAGGATCCACGACGGCGATGCCTTGCGCGGTGGGGAACCAGAGTTTTCCGTCACGTGACTTGATGCCGGCGGGCTGTCGGCCCCCGTTGCCTTCGACCGTGAGCAGGCCATCCTGCTTGTTATATGCAATGGACGTCACGGCCGTGAGCGTACCGTCCGCCACCTCATTCAGTTGCTGCTTTCTCACGCGGAAGATCCCCTGGTTCGAGTTTATCCAGAACCAGCCTCGATGGTCCTCCAGGATGCAGAAGGCGCCGTTGCTGTAAAGCCCGTTCTTCATCGTGATACGGGAGAATTGTCCGTTCTTGAGCCTGGTCAGGCCGCCGTCGTAGCTCCCTATCCAGAGAACATGATCCGAATCCTCATAGAGACTCCGGATGTGGACGCCTGCCAGCTCGTCGGCAGCGGTGAAAGCTCGGCCGTTCTCCATCGCCGCCAGACCTTGGCGGGTGCCCACCCAGATCGTCCCGTCAGTCGTCTGCAGGAAGGCAATGACGTAATCATGCGGCAGGCCATCCTTCCTGGTGAAACGCGTGACATGGCCTCCCGAATAGCGGCTCAGGCCCTGATCCGTGCCGAACCATAGATTTCCATCACGATCCTGCCCGATCACCGAGAACTCCGCGATCGCTCCAAAGCCCGCCTGTTCGGTGAATCTCACCAGCGTATTCTCACGGAGATAATAGAGATGACTCGCCGTGCCGACCCAGAAACGACCGCTTCGATCTTCGAACAATGAGCTGACGTAGGCGGTGTCTTCACTTCTGACGAAGGTCTCGAAACGTCCGTCTTCATACCTGACCAGACTCTTCTCCCAGATGCCTGCCCAGATACGCCCCGCGCCGTCTTCGTATATCGGATAGACATTCTCCTCGGGCAGACCGTCATGTCTGGAGTAGACTCGGATGACCTGTGGCCTGAGGTGCACCAGGCCTTGATTCGTTCCGATCCAGAGTCCCCCCTCCGGGTCGGCGCACAGGTGACCGTCGCTGAAGGCGGGAAGCGTATCGACGAGCGCGACCGGCTCGAGCTGCGGGGCCAGCGGTTCATTGCCAGGGACAGCCTTGTGATCGACGCGATACACTCCGGTGTTGAGCAGCGAGATCCAGAGGTGGCCCTGAGTATCCTCGGTGAAGTCGGTGAAGGACGCCGACGGCGTGTCAAAGCGCTCGATGCTGTCTTTCTGAATCCTGAATAGAAGCTGACTCCGGCCATCCTGGCTGGAATAGCCCAGCCAGATGCTCCCCCGACGATCTTCATACGCGATCCTGTTGATCTCGCCGGTGGCGGGCACATTCAGGTCAAAGTCGGTCGGCTTTCCGTCCTTGTACCGCCGAAGCCGTCCCTCGCCGGCAAACCACAGCCCATCGTCCTTGTCCGTGAGGATGAGATAACTGTCCTCCGAAAGTCCCTCGAGTCTCAGGGGAACGAACGCCCCGTCCTGATAGCGGAGATGCAGATATCGCTTCTTGTCGGAGTGCGTCTTGTAGCTGACATAGAAGATGATGCCTCCGGACGGATCGTCGAAGAAGCGCGAAGGTGTGCTGTCGGGAAGGTCATCGGGAGTTCTGGCGACGTGGAAGCGGCCCCCGTCGTAGAACAGGATCTCCCCTTCTTCCGTGGTCATCCAGATTCTGCCGCTTCTATCCGTGAAGGCTCCCCGCATGCGATTGCTCGTGATCTCGGGCGTGTTGCTTCGATTGAAGACCGTGAACCGGACTCCGTCGAAACGCACGAGTCCTTCATGGGTCGTGAACCAGATGTAGCCATCGCGCGTCCGGGTCAGACCCGTGATGGAGTTCTGGGGTAGCCCGTTGTCGGTGGTCCAGAACTCCATCCGGACTTGCTCGGAGCCTGGAAGCGGCGTCAGGACAAGCAGGGTCATGACGAGGAACAGAGGTATGGAGGATTTTCGCGCGCGGAGGATGGCGGCCCTCTCGACCACGTCTTGTTCTTCGTGCGGGAAGCGACGCACTCGGCAGGAACTCCTGGCGATTATACTCCTTTCCCTCAGCAGCACGACGTAAGGTTCAAGGACTACTCCTCGATGGCTCTGAAGGGGCGCCTCGAGGGACGGGAGGCCCGGAGTCTCACCGAGGGCCGATGCGGCCAAGGTCGAAATAGAGCCCCAGGGAGAGATGCCGCTGGTCCTCCAGGTAGAACTCCCCGAGCGGCACGCGGCCGTCGTAGTACTCGAGCCCGAGGCGCCATCGCCGTTCCCCGGCGTGAAAAGCGAGGCCCACCTGCATTGCCAGATCCGGATCCCAGTCGCGCTCTTCCCACGCCTGCAAATCAACCGCCGCGTAGGGGGCCCAGCGCGTGCCGCGTTCCCACTCCAGACCGGCTTGGGCCCGCCCCGGCTCGCCCGGGTCGCCGGAGTCGTACCCGGTGCCGTGGCCGTACTCGCCGTAGACGCGCCATTCAGGGGCCGGCCACCAGGTCGCGCCGAGCGCGAACTCCTGGCGCGTGTAGTCGATTCGAGTCCGGCCCGTGCGCTCCATGTATTCATCACCAACGTGCGACGAGTCATGCAGCCAGGCGAAACGCGCGGCGGCGTGGCGGCCGAGAGGGTGCGCGATGACGAGCCCATAGTTCCCGTCCCAGCCAAGATCGTCGTAGTTCCGGTCGATGTCGAACAGGCCGATGAACCCGGCGTCCAAGCTCAACCGCCATTCGCCGATCCGGACCAGAGGAAACATCGAGCCGAGCTTCAGGGCCCAGAGTGCATCCCCGGTGTCGTCGGTCGTGATCTCGTCGATCGCCATACGGGAAAACCCGAACCCGCGGCTCGCCGGTCCCGCGATGGGAGAGGGGAAGCCGGGATCCACGGGGAAAGGCTCCACGTCGGCCGCGCCGAGAAGCAGGGGAAGAGAGGCGAGCGTCACTAAATGAATCGTGCGCATGGTCACACCGTGGCGAGGCCTGGCCATTTTCCACCTGCTACGAGCGAGTCTCTGGAAACCTGATCCGGATGAGCCGTTGCATCACCGCAAAGATCAGCGCGGTACTGACGCCGAACATGAGAAGTCCATCGATTGCCTCGATCGGGCCCAGCATCTTCCAGGCCGGCGACATGAGAAGATCGCCATAGCCGAGCGTCGTGTAGTTCACCGATGAATGATAAAAGGCCGTCCCGAACGCCTCGTATTCCCCGATCAGGAGGAACAGCGACGCCCATAAGCAGATCCCGCTCATATGCGATGCCAGAGCGACCATCATGGTCGCTCCGACGATCCACAGATCGGTTCGGAACGCCACCCCCGCGCGCCCGAGCGAATGTTGCCGGCGCACGAAGTGGAGTGTGATGGACACCGCTAGCCCCTGAACGACGATCGTGCATGCGGTCGTCATGGCGCCGATGATGAGTGGAGCCACGATCGCAATGCGGGTCATCGCCTCTTCTCCGACCGGTGACGCAGTCTCTCTGCGGAGCCGGTGCCGGTCCTGGTCCTGCTTCCGACTCGTGATGGACAGGATGCAAGACGTGCGCCATGGCCTCGCTTCAGGGGCAGGCCCGGGGAAGGTCGGGCCATGGTGAGTTCGACGCGAATTCGCGACGATCCACTCAGGGGTCTGCGCTGCACGTGAGTGGTCACGCATCACTCATGGAGGGAACTGACCTCCGGGGGTATCTCCAGCGAGAGCGCCTTGAG
>Ga0137428_1000710_pt1 | contig 13848 bp, 11 predicted proteins | sample EasRivERMZT718_2_FD_102305 | JGI IMG/M metagenome (GOLD analysis project Ga0137428, IMG submission 102305) | Soil microbial communities from meander-bound floodplain in the East River, Colorado, USA - East River MetaG ERMZT718_2 | ecosystem: Environmental > Terrestrial > Soil > Floodplain ...
CTCGTCGCGACCGGAACCAGAAGCATTGCCCCGCGGGGCAGATCGCTGACCGGGACTGACTACCGTCATCTGGCCTTACGGTAGATGAGCACTTTGGGGTCGCCGGGGTGCTTGGTCAGGACCAAGTGGCGCTCAATCGCCGCCCGCATGTCCGCATCGATGTAAGCATCGTTGTTGAACGCCCAATCGGTCGCGATCACGGAGACGTCTTCCTGGGCGACGATGCGTTCGAATTCACCGGCATCGAACAACCAGCGCACCGGCACCTTTCGCGCTCCCAGCTGGCCATAAGGGCTTTCGCCCGCACCGTCCTCCGGCTGGACATGGCGGAGGATGTAGTCCGGAAAGTCACCGGAGTAATAGGCCACATGGAGCGCCCATGGCGACATCACGACGCTCTTCTCCGTCAGCTCCTCGAGGGTGGGCACGACCGTCTTCCAATCCGGACCATAACCCCATTGCAGCAAGTTCTTCGTCTCGCGAAGCCAGCTGTGCGCAAACACGAACGGGACCGGCGCAAGAGCCAAAGCGGTGCTCAGCGCGATTACTCGCGATCCGCCCCGCCACTCGGCGGCGACATGCCGCGCAAACGGTCGCAGCATCACCTCGACCAGGTAACAAGCGCCGATCAGGAAGTAGGGCAAGAGGTAGGAGACGTACCGCTCCTCGACCCGGCCGGTAAAGGCCACGACATGTAGGAACATGAGCGGCAGAAACGCACACGCGATGAATACTCCTCGCCGTCCGTAACGGCGGATGAGGAGCACTGTCCCCAGGAGATAGCAGCATGTAAAAGCCGGATAATAGTTGAAGAAGAGCCACCAATAGAACTCTCCGGCTGGCATCGTCGATGACCAGGCCGGTCGCTCTCGGGCCACCCTGAACAGCATGGCGACGAATGTCGGCGCCAAACGCCATACCGCGAATGCCCCCACCACCAGCAGAGCCAGGAGGCGAAAGTACACGGACTGGAGCGCGCCGCGCCATCCGCTGAGGCCGGCAGCGCGCGTTCTCTTGCCGGAGACCAGGGCCATCACCAGGAAATAGCCCCCGAAGGCGATGGCCAGGTTCAAGGTCAAGAGCTGGACCCAGGCCGACAAGAGCAGAAGGACGAGGAAGGAAACCAGGAGCAGAGCTTGCCGCCGCCGGAGCGGCCACCACGCTCCCTCCACGACTTCGAACCCGATCGCCGCGGCGCTGAAGTACAAGAGCTGAAACAGCCCGTACATGCGCACCTCTCGACCCAAGATGAGCTCGTGAGGAGCCAACGCCAGCACCATGACGAGGATCATGGCCAGATGGACATTGAACCAGCGGCGCACGACCAGGAAGGCAACGGCGAGGAACACCATGTTGAAGCAGAGAAATGGAATGCGCGCCGCAGCCTCGGTGTCTCCGAACCAATCAAACGCGGTCGCCGTCAGCCAGGTGACCGGATAGGCACGCAGATATTGCCCGGTCTTGTAGCCCGGCACATAAGGCTTCCCGGTCTCGAGCAAGGAGTGAGCCCCGATCACGTGATAAAGCTCATCGGTCCAGAAGGCGTCATGGATGCGATAGAGGCGAACTCCAAGCGCGATGAGTAGCACCACGATGAGGAGCCCCCACGGATAGAATCCTGGGCGCGCCCGTCCGGCTCCTGCGGGGATGGAGCTCGGTATGGACTCGGGCGCCATCCCCGGGTGGTCGAGGGCCGCAGGCCTCATGATTCGCGGCTCCCAGACGCTCCCGATCCGTCCGCCCCCCGAGTGCTCCCCGTCTGATCGATCAGGCGCGCGAGCACTTTCTCGGCGGCGAAGTACTCGGCTGCGATCTCACGCGCAGCGCGGCAGTGGGCGTCATAGCGGCGATTGATGGCCTCGATGCCGGCCAAGGCCTCGTCCGGCGTCGAGAACGGGACCAGCCCATCGCCGGCCGTGAGCCAATCGGAGAAGCCGGTTTCCTGGGCCAGCACCGGACGGCCGCTCGCGAGATAGGCGGCGCTCCGCTCGGAGAACCAGCCACAGCGCGCGGCGACGAAGCCGTGCTTGGCCACCGAGAACTCTCCCTTCGAGGCCCGGATGTATTCCTGATACGTCCAGGGGTCGCGGGTCACGTCGAGCGGATCCCGGAGCTCCCAGCCATTGGACTTCAGGAGGTCGCGGGGAGCGGATGGGGTCCCGAGCGCCAGCTCCAGCACGGGGCCCGCACGCAACGGGAGATCCACGAAAGGAGCGAAGGAGGCGGCCTTCAACCCGTATTGCACCCCTTGATACTCGCGCGGGGGATAGCTCTCCCACTGCATGACAGTCGTAAACTTACCGCCGCTCGGCCCGGAGGTCACGGGCCAAGCGTCGAGGACGATCGGCTGCCGAGTGGCGCGCCACGGGAGCCCGTCGTGCGGGATGGCGGTTTCCGGGCGCTCGATGTTCTCGCCGAAAGAGAAGAAGCTCGTGTGCTCGAGGGCGCGGGCCCGCCGGTCCGGAATGGTGAGCTGTCGGATTTGCTCGAAGACCGGGTCGGTGTCGATGAAGACCCGCACCGGCGTCTTTTCCAGCCAGGATCGTAGTGGGTTGGCCGCCGAGACGTTGAGCACGAGATCCGCGCTCTCACAGATTTGGACTCCCTGTCCCGCGCACGGTCCGGACCACTGAGACGTGTGTCCGTCATAGTAGCCCCATCGATCCCCGAGCCCCACCCGGTCGAACGTCTGGCGGGTGAACTCCAAGCCGTAACTCGGATCGCAGTCGGTGACATGCCGGCGCGGGTCGTAACAGGATGGGAAGTGGTCGCTATCCTCCATGAAATAGACGTCGTGTCCCAGGGCCGCGAGTCCCATCACGTACTGGAGGTAATGCCACGCCATCCCGCCGAGCGGACATCGCACGATATAGCCCAGCACCACCACCCGCAGGCGCTGGGAGCATGAGCTGGGGATCGAAGGCATCAGGGCAGGTGGACGACGCGCGTCACCCGATTCGTAAGGCCAGTCTGAAGGGTCAAGAAGTAGACTCCGGCCGGTAAATAGCTCGCCTGGAGATCGAACGAATGCTGGCCGGAGGCCAGAGGCCCCTGAGCCAGGCGTGCGCGCACCGCACCCGTGACATCGACGAGGCGGAGGTCTCCCTGCGCTGCGGCCGGGAGCCAGAGCTCGACTCGCGCCCGATCCCGAATCGGGTTCGGCGCCACCGAGAGCGCAACGGACGGAAGACCGGGGGCCATGTCGGCCGCGATTCCGGTCACCCCGCCGCCTCCGTCCGTCGTGCGCAGGATCGTGCCGCCTCCGCCCACCGCATATCCCTGGTTATCGTTCAGATAGAAGAACACTGAATTCAAATCCGCGGTCGTGCCCGAAAGCTGAACCAGCCACGTCTGGCCCGAGTCGGTGGTCTTGCGAATGGTCCCCTGATCGCCGACGCAATAGATCCGGCTCGCGTTGTTGGTGGAGTACTCGGTGGCGTTCAGGTGATTGGTCGTGTGGGCATCCTGAGTGAACCAGCTCGCACCACTGTTCGAGCTGCGCAGGACGAGCCCCTGCTCCCCGACGATGAGAGTCATGGCCGAGAACGAGAACAAGGGAAGCCCGTTCAAGTCGAGCCCGGTGCTGCTCCCGATCTGGACCCAAGCGCCGCCGATGCCTTGGGAGCGGATAACCGTCCCCCCGTCCCCGACCGCGATCGGGCTGAAGGCGCCTGACACCGCGTTCAATCGTGCGCTGGTGGAACTCTCCACTTCCGCCCAGGTCGTGCCGACGTCCGAGCTCTGGAGAATGACTCCGTGATCACCCACCACGATGAATCCAAAATCGCTCACATCGAACAGGTCGGAGGTGGTTCCCGAATCGCGTGGCAACCAGGTTGCGCCGCTGTCGGTGGTCATGAGAATGGTCCCACCGGCACCCACCGTGATCACGGGCCCCCCGGCGAGCTCGATGAATGCGATCGAATACAGATCCTGGGCCGTCCCGGAAATCTGAGGCGTCCAGGTGACGCCACCGCTCGTCGTGTAGAGAATGATCCCGTCCTCACCGCAGACCCAGGCCTGATCGTTGTCTCCGTGATTGGCCGTCACGTCCTGGAGCTCCCTCGTGGTGCCGCTCTCTTGCGTGATCCAGCCGGCGAGGACCACGGAAGGAATGAGCGCGAGCCAGGCGGCGGCGAACGCCAGCGAGCGCCAGCGAAAGGGCGTTCCGGTCTGCCCACTCGGGCCTCGACTTAACTGACTCATCCTGCGCTCCAAGCGACCTAGTGCGCGACGACGACGGGCCGGCTCTCATGCCGGTTATCGGAGCGAAGATGCACGAAGTACACCCCCTTGGGCACCAGGGCCCCCGCCTGGTCCCGCAAGTCCCAGGTGAGCGATCCTCCGACCAGGCCGGCCCCCCCGGAAGCGTCGAAGAGGGTGCGAACGAACCGCCCGGCGACATCGAAGACCTGGATCTCAACCCGCGAACCGACCTGGATCCCACTCGAGATTCCAAAGGTCACCCGGGCGGCAGCGGGGTTCGGGACGGGGCGATCCAACGCCGGGGTGCCGATTCCGGCTGGTCCCGCGCTCCCGCCGACTCCCGCCAACGCGCACGTCGCAGATGACGCCCCGATCAACTGACCGCAGACATTGTTGCCGGGGCGCGCGGGAGAATCGGCGGCCAGGCCGTATCCGTCGGAGAAGGGAGGAAGACCCGCGCACTCCTCGGGATCGCAGAAGTGCGGATCCGTGAACACACAGGTGGCATTGTAGTCAGGGGTGCCGGCGCCACCGACACTCGCCGGATCGACCAGGCTGCAGAGGATCAGGGCGGTCATGTCCGCCCCATCGAGCAGCATGTCAGGCACGCCGCAAGCCCCGTTCCCCCACACCAGGCAGCGATCCATGACCAGATCGGCCACATCGTCGCACGTGGTGGCGATCCCGCCGCCGCTCACGCGCGCGAAGTTGCCGGCGATCGTGCAATTCGTGAGGTAGAGGCTGACGAATGGGCAGTGGGAGAACACTCCACCGCCAATCGCCGCCCGATTGCCGATGATCGTGCACTGCGTCAGATTGCCGCCGGGAATGGCGACTCCGCCACCCGCACCCTCCATCCCCTCGAAATCGCTCGCCCAATTCTCGCGAATGGTGCAGCCGAAGAACGTGGCCCCCTGCATGAAGACCCCACCGCCGTGGCCCGCCGTCGTCCCACCCCCCGAGCCATTTCCCGTGAAGAGACAGTGCTGGACCGAGCCGCCGGCCGCGCACATCCCACCGCCGCGGCCGCCGGCCGTGACATTGCCGGTGAAGGTGCAATATTGCACGAGGGGATGACATCCCGGCTCGATCAGGATTCCACCGCCGTCCGGCGTGCCCGTGGCCAGGAGGGGCCGGAAGTTGCGGAACGTGAATCCCTCCACCAGAGTCCCGAAGCTCTCACCGCGGCGGAAATGGATCGCCCGTGCATCTACCATCTCTCCATCGAGGATCGTCACCGCAGCGCCCGCGGCGGAGACCAGGCGGAGGTTCTTGCCTCCGAAGTCGAGATTTCGGTTCCCGATGCCGGTGTAGACGCCGGAGGCAACGAGCACCGTGTCGCCGGGGGTCGCGGCATCGAGGCCCGCCTGGATGGTGGGCTGATCGGATGGGACTCGAATCGCAGCCTCGCAGACCGAGCCCAGTCCGACTGTGGCCAGGCAACCAATGACGGCAGGGATAAGTGCGGCAACCCGAGCGCGGAGGGAGAGAGTGTCAACAGGCATGGACGATCTCCGGGACCTGAAAGCTCGAGGCGCCGGATTCCTTCTCCACTAGTGTAACGGATGCACACGAGAATTCAACCTCTTCCTCGTGCGCGGTGTGCGACTCACCTCTCCGCATGCACGTTGCGTCTGCGAAACTACCGGCCCATGCTCGCGGGTCGAGGCGACCAGGTCGTCATTCGCGTTCACCGTACTGAACGAGACCTCATTCGAGATTTTTTCGGGGCACCAGGAGGCGGGCTGGAACGTCGTGACCTGGAACGGGCGGGATGCTCGGGGCCGGCCCATGCCCTCCGGCAAGTACGTGGTCCGGGTCGACGCGGGGAAGCTGGCCGAGTCCCGGATGGTGACCCTTCTCAAGTGACGACACGGCCGCAATCGACGGGCAAAAAGTTCAGAGCCCGGTAATTAGGTGGGTAGCCGGCCGTCGAGGATCCAGATCGGGGGCGCCCCGCGTACGGTGCAGTGGCCGGCAGCGCTGCCTGCTCGATTCAATATCGATTCAGTAACCCACTCAATGGCGGCTAGTTAAGGTCGACGGCCCGGGGTTCAAGACGTGGTCCCCGGGGTCCGCAATGGATCGGAGCCCGGATCGCAACGTGGTCTGGAATATGCAACGGCTCATCTGGCCGCTGAACCAACCACGGGTCACCCCCTGACCCGGCCCAGGAGTAAGAAAGCCATGAAAAGCATGCAGCCATTCGGGAGCGCCACTCGAAGGGCACTCATCGCGTCGATTATCTTCGCGGCCGCGGCGGCGGCGCAGAGCGGCATGGACCATCCCACCACCTCGGGTTCCCAAACCGGAGCCCCCATGTCTGGCCAAACGGCCGTCGATCCATCGGAGATGAACCTCGATGTCCATCTCTTGGGGAAATCGGGTGAGATGCTCTCGGTGGGGACCGGGGGCGTTTACACTACCGATCACCCACACCTGCGCGTGGACCTCCAGGGAATCGAAATGATCGACCCGGCGACGACGGGTGGGATCAAGAAGGCCGTCCAGGGGCACCTCCACTATCGGGTGGACCGCCAGCCCATCATTGCCACGACTGCCACGGACCTCTCGTTCCGCAATCTCGGCCCGGGCCCGCACACGATCGAGATCATGCTCGCCGCCAACGATCACACCCCGCTCGGCCCGCAGCAGGTGATTCGGGTGAACGCGTCCGAGACCGCCACCCCGCGCACGGAAACGATGGATGAGACTTCCTTGGCCAACGTGCCAGAGGACATCCGCGGCGCCAAGCTCAAGGCCGAGCTCGTGTCGAAGGACGAGAAGGCAAAGAAGGGTGAAGCGACCGTGCATGTGGACGTCAGCGGAGTTTCGGCGAAGTCGGCTGGAACGACGACCGGCGTGCCGATGATCCTCTATCGCATCGATGACGGTCCGTCCGTCGCCACCCGCGAGCGGAAGATCAGCTTCCACGCGATCGAACCTGGGAAGCACACGATCACGGTTGCGCTCGCGACCCCTGACTACGCTCCGTTCGGAAAGGTGGCCAAGCTCGACCTGCAAGTGCCGGAGGCCGGATCGGCCGCGTCGTACTAGCCATCCGCTGCCTCCCGGTCCTGGGATCGGAAAGCCCGGATCGGGAAGCGCGCAAAACCGTCTCGAGCCCCACGCCCCGGTGGCGATTGTTCCATCGGGGCGTCAGGGTTTTCGGCCAAAAGCCTGGCCGTGATCAGGCGCCGGTGAGATCCTGGATGGCGGCGATCAAGCGGCTGAAGTCCACCGGCTTGGTGAGATGCATCTTGAATCCCGCCTCATGACAACTCCGAATGTCCTCGTCACTCCCGAAGCCGCTGACTGCGATGCCGCGCATTCCCTTGTCTCGTAAGTGCCGCATCACATCGAGCCCACTCCCATCAGGAAGATCCAGATCACTGATGAGAAAATCGAACGTCCGCTCGTCGTGCGCGAGGGCCGTTCCGACCGAAGCAGCGATCTCGACTTGATATCCCGCCATCTCGAGGAGCTGAGCCAGTGATAAAGCCGTATCCTCATGGTCCTCGACGAGCAGAATGCGGAGCTGTCGTGGCTCAGCGGGAGCGACCGCCTCTCGGGCAATGGTCCGATCGGGATGAGCAGCTTCGGGCGCTGGAATCGACGGCAATTCGCGGATGCGGTCCGCGCTCGATCTTTGCGAGTCACTGCTATTCATTGGTGCCTGTGGCTCTAATGACTCCTACGACCGGCTGTAACACGTCAGCGCTGCAGCAAGGTGCAGCGGATCGACGGCGGGGGCGGAAACCACTCTTGCGTGGTCCATGCACGCCTGGGGGGATAGATGGCTTGCCCAATAATCATACCCCTCGGCAAGCCGGTCGTCGTCGAAATCCTCAGGTTTAATCGGCTGTTCGGATTCCATCGGGCGGATGGCTCTCCCCAGCCGACTCTCTGTTCTAGGTGATTGTTATGCATATCTTTACGGCAGCCATCGGGGCCGCTCCCCGCCTGCGCACGATGTCGGAGCTCGAATCAGCGGGAGGAAATGCGAATGGGATTCGTATAGAAACAGAGATCCGGCCCCTCGACGACATGACGCCGCCCGCGCGCCCTCAGGACCAAACCACCGGGAGGGACGGTGAGCGACTCCGAAAGCGCCACGGATCCGCCCAGCGGGGCCCGAGTGGCCACGACACGCGCCCGGCGGGAATCGATCGCGATCAACTCGACCTGATCCACACGATTCGACTCGCCGGCCCAATCTCTCTCGGGAATGGTCAGCTCGATGGTGGCGGTGACACTCGCAGATTCTCGGACGGTGATGGATTCTCCGCTCCATGCCGGACGCGGCAGTCCGGCGGCCGCAACCGTCAAGCGAACCTCGCGCACAATCCACCCGTGATCGGCGAAGAACGAACCGGCGTGCAAGGCGTTGAGCGCCCCGGCAGCCGTCCGCTCGGGAGCGTAGAGCCAGGTCTCTGAGAACTCGCCCGGCCAATGATCGCGGAGTCCGTCGGCAAGCTCCTCATGGAAGTCGGAGAAGGCGACTGCTCCCCAAAAGTCCTCGCCGCGCGCCAAAAGTTGATCCCAGAGATCGCCGACTCTCGCGGCTGCCGGATCCCAACGATCCATGAGTGGCTCCGAACCGACATATGACCCGAGGGTTGCGGCTCCCTGATGACCGGGAGAACCTTCGAACCCGACCAGGAGCTCGGACGTCCGCCGCAGCCTCAAGATCATGTCCAAATGGTCGAGGCTACGCGCAGCCTTCCGGCTCGGGTGGTTGAAGATGACCACCGGAGCCACCGGCCATGACTTGCACTGCTCCGCCAACCAGCGCAGGGCTTCATGAGCAAGCTCCTCTTGGTGCGAATCTCTACCCAGATCATCGAAGCGAGCCTTGAATTCTTTGAGAGCTCGAATACCTTCCGGTCCAGATGGCACCAACACGCCGGCGTGGTCATCACCGTTGGCCGGTGGGATGTTCCATTCGATTCCATCAAGCATGATGCGATCAGGGTTTTCCTGCCGGAGCGCCGCGGTCGCCTGAAAGTATTCATCGGTCGCAGCGCGCAGATCGTGATCGGTGTGATCGGTGATGGCGATGACGTCGCATCCGTATTGCTTGGCTCGCGCGACTACCTCAGCCGGTTCCCGGATGCCGTCCGAAAATCGACTGTGACTGTGCAGGTCCGCCTTGAGCCAAACGCCATTCCCGATCCAGGGAATGCGACGGACGAACTCCGCGTCCGGCGCCCGCTGGGCGCAGCCCGACAAACCCATGAGGAGAAGAAGAAAAACCAAGCGCAGCGGCCAACGGGCGGCCCGGATGGAAGCGCTCAATTACTCCTCTGAGCCCGAGCCACCGGCAGGGACTTCGGCCGCTGCCCGCCGAAAGAAGTAATACCCCACCGACAATGCCAGGAGCAGGAAGCCGATGCCGACCAGGAGGAGTGGGCTCGATTCCCTCACGTCCAGGTCGATCGTGTGGCGGGCGATGGCCACGATCGCCACCGTCAGCACGACCTCGACATGCAGAACCTGACTGCGGAGATACATGACGACCGTCTGCATCAGCTCGATACCGATCAGCAGCAGGAGGAATCCGCTGAACGCCTCTCGGAGGAAACTCATGCGGTGACTCAGATCCGCCATCCACGCGTCATCAAACGCTACCTCACCCGCCAGCCGGGCGACGATCCGCCCGGCGAGCATGCTGGTGAAGGTCCAGGTCGCCAAGAGCACGACGGCCATGAGCATCAACAGGAGCGTGACGATGATGACGCGTTCCACGATGGCATAGGCCTTCAGTCCGCGGGATCCGAGCGACAGGGGCATTCTTTTCCTCCATGTTCTTCTCCTGGGCAGAAGTCTAACACCACCCTTCCCACCGTCCATAGAACGTGGCCTCTCCCTGCGCAGGGAACCATGTGGAAGAGGCGGTGACGATCGACCGGCCGGCCGAAGAGCTCTACCGCAGGTGGCGGGATCTCAAGAACATGCCTCAATTCATGAAGCACGTCGAGTCGATCGAGGTTTTGGCTACCAAGAAGTCGCGTTGGGTGGTGAAGGGGCCGATGAAATCGGTCAGTTGGTATGCCGAGATCGGCCGGGACAGCAGGTGCGGTCGGACCTCAAGCGTTTCAAGCAGATCATGGAAAGCGGTTCGATGGTTCGAACCCTTAAGACGAACGGCTAGCGCGCGCGCACGAGCTTCAGGACGCTCGATCGTTCGCCGGACTCGACGCGCATGAAATACACACCGCTCGGGACGGCCTGGCCGGAGAGGTCCCGGCCGTCCCAGCGCAGGACATGGCTTCCGGGCGTTAGCGCGACTTCGCCGAGCTTCCACACGCGCCGCCCGGTCACATCGCAAACCTCGGCCCCCACTCGGCTCCCCTCCCGGAGATCGACCCCGAAGCGCGTTTCGCCGTGCTGCGGGTTGGACGAGAGCAGTTGGACGAGAAACGCACCAACCGGCACACTTTGAATCGGGCTCTCGGATACTGCGACCGTGCCGCCGCTCGTGATACGGCCGGCATAAATATCGAAGCCGTTGACCGAGTTCCGCGTGTCCTCCCAGGCAAGGAAAAGGAATTCCCCGTACACGATCAGCTCCGGAAAGTCCTGATCGCCAGCCGCTCCCGACACCACCACGCCTTCGGGATCCCAGGCCAGGTTTCCATCCCCGTCCGCGCGCTGAGCGCGGAGGTCGTAGTGGTCTTCGCGACCGTCCACCCACACAACGTAAATGCCACCTACGAAGTCGGGCGTGACGCGCGAACGAGTCTGGTAGCCACCGCTGCCGCACACCGGAATCCCGTCGGCAGTCCATTGCGAAACGCCATTCAAGTCGACCCTCTGGGCGTAGATGTCGAGGTTCAACGGCTTGTCGGGATCGCGGCCGTCGCTCCAGGTGATGAAAGCACCACTGGGGGCGGGTGCGACTTGCGGTCCGTCCTGGATTCCGGGGGGATCGGCCACCACGACGCCATCCGGCGTCCAGGAGACCGCACCGTTGTCCACCTGCTGCGCGTAGATGTCGCCGCCGTCTCCGCTTCGGTTGTCCTCCCACCCGATGATGGCGCGGCGCGGCCCGACGCCGGCAATGGCGGGGTTCTTCTGCTCGCCCGTTGCCGTGCAAATGGCCAGACCATCAGCCCCCCACTGGACGACGCCGGTCGCGTTGATCCAGTTGGCTCGGATGTCCGAGGCCCCGGTCTTCCAAGCCACGATGGCGCCGCTCGAGAAGAAGGTGGTGGCGGTGCCGTCGGGGGTGATGGCCGCGTATCCGTCGGCGGCGGTACTACAGAGAGAAACCCCGCCACTTCCCCAGAGCCGCGAGCCGTTCATGTCCAGGCGCTGGGCGAAGAGCGTGAAACTGTTCGTGCCCGCGTTTTCGAAGACGACGATGCACCCGTTCGTGTTGAGTCCAACCTGGGGGCGAAAGTCAGTGATCGCCGTCGGATAGAACTGCCCGCCGCCGCCCGGGCAGACTTCCACTCCTCCGGGCGCCCAATATTTCGAACCATCGGCGCCGATGCGCTGCGCGTAGAGATGGTCGTTGGGATTCCCTCCGCCACGCGAGTCGCTCCAGATGATGTAGGCCCCACCCAGACCATCGGACACGGCGACCGGATAGACGCTCACCCAGGTCACGGTGCAGACCAGGATGCCATTGCCGGTCCACATCGGGTTTCCGTCCGCGTCGAGCCGCTGCGCATAGATGGCGACGCCCCCGCTCCGATCGTCTCGCCAGACGATGATGGCTCCTCCGGTGCCGTCGTGAACGATCGCCGGGTGGAACTGATCGCCGTCGATCGTTGCGACCGCGACTCCGTCCGGGGTCCAGGCCGCGTGTCCGGTGGGGACGGCCATGAGACCGATGGCGACCAGGATCCCGAGCCCGGCGATGGACCGGGTAGCGAATGGAAGTGGTTGCTGCATTGGATCCTCCGGCTGCTAGGAGGCCGTCACGAGCGGGACCTGCGTGTCTCGAGCGACGGGTTCATCCCTTCCTACGCCCGAGGGCCGGGAAGCGAACGGCGATTCTTGCGGCGGCAAGCGCGGGCGGGGGGGGATCGGTCAGGAATCAGACGTGGGGGGCGGGCGGCTGAGAGCTGGCCTTGGGCGCCACGCTCGTGGGCGTGGAGGGCACGGTCGCGGACCCCACGACGTTCGCCGGGCTCCCAGGCGGGGCCTCCGGGACCGTGTCAGGTGCCTCCTGGACCGCGGGATCGTCGGGAAGCATGGCGTAGGTCTCGACGAGCGCCGTGAACACCGCCCCCACCACCGGTCCCAGCACGATTCCGATGAAGCCGAACGCGCTCACGCCGCCGAGGATGCTGATGATCAGCACCAGGGTGCTCATGCGGGCCGTGCCCGAGAGCATGAGGGGCCGCACGACGTTGTCGGTATTGCCGAGCACCAACACGCCGACCAGCGCCAGCACCACGCCCTTCACCCATGAGCCGGTGAGCGCGAGCCAGATCGCCGCGGGGACCCACACCAGCGCCGCTCCCACGGCCGGCAGCACCGCCAGGGCCGTCATCAAACAACCCCAGAGCACGGCCCCCGGCACGCCCAACAGCGCAAACGTGATCCCGCCCAGGATGCCCTGGATAACGGCGATCACGAGCGTCGATGTCACGCTGGTGGAGACGATGTCGCGAATGAGCACGAGCAGCCGGGAATTCCGCTCCCGCCCGAACGGCATGAGCCGCCGCAAGCCGGCCGCCATCTCGGGCGCGTCCCGCAACATGAAGAAAAGAATGGCCAAGGTGATGGCGAGCCCGACGACGAAGGCCAGGGCACCCCGGACGACGTAGCCGGCGTGGCTCGCCGCGCCGCTCGCCAGGGCCCCCAAGCTGTCCGACAGCTGCTGGATGATCTCTTGCTCGTCCGGCAAGAAGGGCAGGTGCCGATGGATCCATTGCCAGGCCACGTGGAAGAGTCCCATCGGCCCGCCGCTGTCGACCAGATGGCCCTGGACGTAGTCCACGACCCGCGAGCCCTCACGCACCATCATGTGTGCGACCAACAGCAACGGCACGATGAATACCACCACCACCAGCAGGGTCAGGAAGGCTGCGGTCCGCGTCGGTCCCAGGCGGCGCGCAATACGCGCCTGCAGCGGGGCGAGGCAAATGGCGAGCACCACGGCCCAGCCGATCTGGACCAGGAAAGGCTGGACGATCTTGTAGGCCAAGACCGTGATCAGCACCACGGCACCGTAGAAGGCGAGGGTCGTGATCCGCTCGGTTTCGCTCGTCTGGCTCATGGTCCCCCTTCCCTGGGGCCAGGTATCTCCGTGACCCGACGGCGCGCGACGACCACGTATTCACGGCTGGCGTCGGTGAACGGCTCGCGGGCGAAGCCGCCGTAGAGCGCCTCGATCTCGAGACCTGCGACGTCGATGAGTCCGAGCCATTCGTTCTTCGTCGCCCACCAGAGAGAGCTCATCGCGCCTTCGTCGAGGAGGATGTCGATCCGGTTGTCGCCCACTGCGTACCGGATCGTGTGCGGGATGGGCTCGTCCTGGTGCTCGCCGTCCAGGCTGGCGGCGATCCGGTGGTCGAAGGCGAAGGCGTTCCAGGCGAAGCGGCCGCTCGGACGCAGCGAGGCCGCCACCCGCTCGAACACCCGACGGCGCGCCGTCCAATTGGGAACGTGCAGCAAGGCTCGAAA
>Ga0137428_1000713_pt1 | contig 13824 bp, 16 predicted proteins | sample EasRivERMZT718_2_FD_102305 | JGI IMG/M metagenome (GOLD analysis project Ga0137428, IMG submission 102305) | Soil microbial communities from meander-bound floodplain in the East River, Colorado, USA - East River MetaG ERMZT718_2 | ecosystem: Environmental > Terrestrial > Soil > Floodplain ...
AGCGGGATCCGGTTGCGCTCGTCGGCCGGAATGCGGCGTTCCCATAACGCCTTGGGCACGACGCCGAACATCGCGCCCCCGTCGAGGCGCTGCATGCCGCCCTCGAGCGCGTGGCAGGTGACGCGGCCGACCTTAAAGGTCGTGTAGGACTGTCGCCCCATTGCCCTGCGCAAGTTTGAGGAGCTTGCCGAGACATTTCGCCGCCGCCACGGCATCAGGCGCCGCGCGATGTCGCCCTTCGATTTCGATTCCGAAGTGATAGCTCACCGTGTCGAGATTTCGGCGCGGTAGATCCGGGAGCAGCTTGCGGGCGAGCCGCACGGTGCACACCCGCGGGCCCTGCAGCAACAGTCCGCGCGCGCGTTCGATCTCCGTCGAAACAAAGGCCCAGTCGAAGCGCGCGTTGTGCGCGACAAACACGCAGCCCTCGAGTGCCGCGAGCAGGTCGTCGACGATGTCCTCGAACGACGGCGCGCGGCGGACCAGGGCCGCGTTAATGCCGGTGAGGCCGGCGATGAACTGCGGGATCGGGATCCCGGGATTCACGAGCGAATGAAACAGCACCGTACCGTCGAGGGCGACCACCGCGATCTCCATGATCCGATCGCCGTGGAAGGCGTGCACGCCGGTTGTTTCCACGTCCACCACGGCCCAGCGGCAGCTCTCGAGCGTGGGACTCGATTCGGCCGCTCCCGACGCCAGGGTCCACCGACCATCCTGAGTCCTGGCGAACCGTTTGTCCGGAGCGAGCAGTGTGTCGGCGATGCGATCGGCGGTGTGGCGATTGGCCTGCAGGATGCCGAGCACGTCGCGTACGATCGCCAGGCTGGCGGCAGGGCCGTTCTGCAGAAACGACACCGCGCGCGAGGTCAGCGAGGACGACGGGACGGCGGCGAGCCCGGTCAGAGATCGTCCCGGCGCAGGGGGAGCGTCATGCAGCGCGGGCCGCCGCCGCCGCGCACCAGCTCGCTGCCGTCGATCGAGATCACGGCGCGCTCGCCATCCTTAAGCGTTTCATCGCCGGTGAGGAGCTTCACGGCGGGAATCAGCCGGAACCCGGCGGCGGTCAGCTCGCCCAGGGTCGCGTCGTTGCGATCGTAGCTCAAGACGACGCCGGGGCGGACCGCAAACGAATTGCACGCCGACGCCCATTGCTCGCGCTCCTGGGTTGTGCGCTGGTTGCCGCCGCAGAAGATCGGCTCGAGCGGGTGATCGACCGCCTGCATGGCGGCAAAGAAGTTCGGCACTTCTTTCACGCCTTTGGAGCGTTTTCTGCGGTGGAGCACGGCCAGGCGCTCCGGGCCCACGAAGTGCGGCGGGTAGACGACGCACAACTCCCGGTCGATCTGGGTGAAAATCATGTCGAGGTGGATCGCCGTGCGTTCGGCGGGCAGAACCACGATGATCACGTCGGTGACGTTGCAGTGCTGGAAGACCAACTCGCACAACAGATCGAGCGCGGCTGGGCTCGAGCGCTCGCTGAAGCCGAGCAGGAGCAGGTCGGGGCGCATCGGGTGCACGTCCCCGCCCTCGAGCGTGTAGTTCAGGCGCTTCTCGTCCGAGCCGTCGTACAGGATCCCGGCGTTCTCGAAATGCGGATCGTAACTGAACAGCACCTTGATCAGCAGCTCTTCGGTCCAGCGCACGCCGTGGCGCATCGAGCCGATGATGGCGTGATCGCCGATGACGATGCCGCTGTCGCGGGTGAAGAAGAGATTGGGGAGCGGCGGCAGCGCGTAGGCCACTTCGTTCAGGGCGCGCGCGATCGGGCCGCCGTCTTCCAGCGCGCCCTCGATCATCAATGAGACAAACGCTTCAGAGGAGAGCGCGGCGAGCTGCTTTCCCAAGACGTCCGACGGCACGACTTCGAGCGCGCGCGTGGTGATGAACTCGCGCACCTCGGGCCGCCCGGCGATCTCGGCCAGCGCATCGCGCACTTCGTGGACCTCGGCGAAGCGCTCCAGCACCGCGACCAGCCGGCGGTGTTCGCGCTGCGCGATTTCGAGGTCGATGATGTCGTCGTACAGGTAGTCTGCGCGGTTCCCCGGCGTGACCGCGACGAGCTCTTTGCCCGGCGTGTGGACCAGGACCGACCGAAGCGCGCCGATTTCGGAGGTGACGTGAACCCGGGGCATGGACGGTAAAGCTAACGGTTGGCCAGCGAGTAGCTCAGCGTCTCCAGTTCCAATGCCATGTTGACGGTCTTGACTTCTACATCGGATGGGACATTGAGAGGCACGGGGGCAAAGTTCAGGATTGCTTTGACGCCGCTGCGGACCAGTCGATCGACGACGTGCTGGGCGGATTCGGCCGGGGTCGCGACGATCGCGATGTCGCTCGGGTCCTTCTTCAAGTCGGTCTCGAGATGCTTCACGTCGCGGACGACGAGTCCATTCCAGCGCGAGCCGATCTTGCGCGCATCCTGATCGTAGATCGCGGTGATGTGGAAGCCGCGTTGTTTGAACCCCTGGTATTGCACCAGTGCCCCGCCCATGCGGCCGGCGCCGACCAGCACCACGCGATAGCCCCGTTCCAGACCCAGGATGTCGCGGATGCGGCGGGCGAGCTCGGGGACCGAATAGCCGAGGCCGCGCTTGCCGAACGAACCAAAGAAGGAAAGGTCTTTGCGAACCTGGGCCGAGGTGGTGCCGCCGAGGCGGGCCAGCTCTCCCGAGGAGATCGTGGGTGTCTTGGCTTGCTCGAGGAACCGAAGGTAGACAGACAGCCGGCGGACGGTGCTGTCGGAGATCTTCCGCATTGTGAACTATTTCACAATGGGTGACCTCGGCGCAAGAGCCGGGAGGGCCAGCAACAGATCGATGCGGCGGCTGATTTCGAGAAAGCTTTGCCTGAAGGCAGCCCGCTTCGCCCTATCGTCCCCGTCGACCTCAGCGGGATCGGGCAGACTCCAGTGGGCGAGCGCGGGTTGACCGGGAAAGATCGGACAGGACTCTTTCGCCCGGTCACACACCGTGATCACATAGTCCCAGTGCTCGTCCCGCAGACCGTCGAGGCTGCGGGGCGACTGACCCGACCAAGGGACGTTGAACTCGCGCAGCGTCGCGAGCGCGTACGGGTTGACCTGCGCCGCCGGGTGCGAGCCGGCGCTCGCGGCCGTGAACCGACCCTTCCCTTTCGCATTCAGAATCGACTCGGCCATCTGACTACGAGCCGAGTTTCCTGTACAGACAAACAGCAGTCGCGTGCTCACGCCGGCTTTCGAGCGCGGATGAACGCGCCCATGATACGTCCGGTGACTTCCCGGGCGAGCACATCAGCATCCAGGCCTGCGCCGGCCAGGATGCTGCGTGCATCGTCGAACGCGTAAATTCGCGTGGGTTCGATATCGATGTCGACGAAGCCGGCGTCGGCAAGCAATTGACGGTACTGGTCGTCTTGTAGCGCACCAGCCACACATCCGACCCAGAGCTCCATGTTCCGGCGGACCTCTGAGGGGATCTCGCCGCGGCAGACGACGTCGGAAACCGCGAAGCGACCGCCGGGACGCAGGACGCGAAAAGCCTCCTGCAACACGCGACGCTTGTCGGCGGAGAGATTGATCACGCAATTCGATATGATCACGTCGACGGCTCGATCGGGCAGCGGAATGCTTTCGATTTCGCCTTTCAGGAACTCGACGTTGGTTGCGCCCGCCTTGGCCTGGTTCTGGCGAGCGAGCGCGAGCATTTCATCGGTCATGTCGAGACCGTAGGCCTTGCCGGTCGGGCCGACACGCTTGGCCGACAAGAGGACATCGATACCGCCGCCCGAGCCGAGGTCGAGCACGACTTCGCCCGGATGGAGATCGGCGAGCGCGGTGGGATTTCCGCAGCCCAGTGAGGCGAGCACCGCGCCTTCCGGAAGACCAGCGGTCTGCGAGGCTTCATACAGGTTTTCAGTGACAGGATCGCAACCGCACGCGCCGCTCGGCCCGCAGCTCCCCTTTTGTCCGTCCATCACCTTGAGGGCTGCCTCGGCGTATTTCTCTTTCACGGTTTCTTTGACGTCGCTCATCGTGCCTTCCGGTCTTTGAGTGAACTCAGTCGCAACAGGCCACGGCGCAGCTGCCGGCGTGCCTCCCCGGCTTTACAGACTTGGTGTAGGCGGCAATCTGGTCGAGCGTCTCACGCTGAAGCCCATAGAACATCCAACGGCCTTCCCGCCTGTCGGTGATCAGACCGGATTCCTTCAGCACTCTGAGATGAAAGGAGAGTTTGGACTGCGCGACATCGAGCACCTGCTCGAGCTCGCACACGCAGCGCTCCTTGTGGGACAACATTTCGACGATCTGCACGCGGCTTTCGTCCGCGAGTGCATGGAACCAGCGTGCCACTCGGGCGGCATCGGGACGTGGTTGGGCGGCGGTTGTCATGGAAATAACGTATCAAGTTTTCTTGATACGTCAAGGCCTACCGGCAACAGGTCAGAGGGCACGTTCCCACATGCTTGCCAGGACCGATCACCTGTGGGAATTGAGACATGTATTCCAGGGTGTCGGGGCGAAGGCCGAAGTACTTCCGGCGCCCTTCGCGGTGCTCACGGACCAGCCCCGACTCGCGGAGCACCTTCAGATGGTAGGAGACGGTGGACTGGCTTGCGCCCAGGATCTGTTGGAGCTCACTCACGCACCGTTCCCGCTGAGAGAGGAATTCCAGGATCGATAGCCGCGTCAGATCCGACATGGCGTGATACCACTGGCCGATGTGCGCCATGTGAACCGGCAAGTGGTGGGGCCCGATCGGCCATCCGGGACGGATTCGTGTATTTCTTTTGGCAGCCTGAAGCCAGTAGCGACGGCTCATGTCCCCCCCACCATATCACGACCTATCAGCGATGGCTCATGCCCCCCCACCCTTATCACGACATGTCAGCGGCGGCTCATGCCCCCCCACGTTATCACGACATATCAACAATCATGGATATGTCGGTGGGAGCGGGGGGGCGCGTTGCGGCCAAGCCGCCCTCCATGCGTTTTTCAGCCCCGGGGGGGGCAGCCCCGATGACGCAGCAGGCGCACGAATGCCTCAGGCGTGAGCCGCTCGGGCCGCAGGGTCGGGTCGATTCCGAGCTCCTCCAGTTGGTTCGCCGACACTCCCGGCACGGCATTCTTTAGTTGCTTGCGCCGTTGGCTGAAGCACGCTGTGACGAACACTCGAAATGGCGTGATCTCCTCTGGCCTGACGAGCGGTTGGGCGAGCGGAGTCAGACGAACCACAGCGCTACGAACCTTGGGTGGCGGCTTGAACGATCCCGGCGCGACCGTGAACAGCTTTTCGACGCGACACACCGCCTGCACTCCAATCGATAACGCCCCATATGTCTTCGTTCCCGGACTCGCCGAGAGGCGGTCCGCCACTTCAGCCTGGACCAGAAACACCACGCGCTCGGGCAGCGGCGGCGTGAGCGCCTTATCGATGAGCGGTGAAGTGATGTAGTAGGGGATGTTACCGACGATCTTCGGGACCCGCGGCCACTCGAGCCGCAGCGCGTCGCCTTGCAGAACTTGCAGATTGGCACGCACTAATGCCGCGGCGAGCACGCGATCCTTCTCAATCGCGACGACGTTCAACCCACGAGCAAGCAGTGCTGCGGTGAGTGATCCCTTCCCTGGCCCAATCTCGAGCACCGTCTCGCCCGGAACGGGATCGAGCGCATCCACGATCCGGCCCAGGATCCTGGGATCACTGAGAAAATGCTGGCCCAGCCGTCTCAAACTTTGAGCAGAACGAGCGTACGATCGTCGTTGGCAGGAGCGCCGCCGGTGAACGCGGCGATATCGGTGAATACGGCCTCCAGAATGTGCCGGGCCGGCCGGCCGCGCAGATTCACGACGTGGCTCAGCACGCGCTGCTCCCCGAATCGCTCGCCGTTGGGCCCGCGCGCATCGGCCAAACCATCGGTGAATAGGCAGAGGATCGCCTTGCCCCGTTCGAATGGCATGACGCGCTCCGCGCCGCCGCCGCCCAGACCCAAGGGCGGGCGCGTGGCATCCAGTCGCGTGGCAACACCGGCGTCCGAAACCAGAAACGCGTGCGGGTGCCCCGCATTGGCGTACGTGAGGGTCCCCTTCGCCGGGTCCACCACGGCGTAGCACAGCGTCAGAAACATCTCGGTCTCGGCCAGCTCTTCCGCCAGCGACATCTCGAGCCGCCGCAGCGCCTCATGCGGCGACTCCGCAGTCTCGGCGTGGATACCGGAGGCCGCCATCGCGAGCGCCATGATCAGCGCGGCCCCGAATCCGTGACTCGAAACGTCGCCGATCATCACACCGACGCGCTCATCGTGCAGGCTCAACAGATTGTAGAAGTCACCACCCACCGACTCGGCAGAGCGGCACCGCGCAGCCACGTCGGCCTTGGCCGCGACCACGGCCGGCGAGGGCAACAGCTTGAGCTGCAGGTCGTGCGCCAGCTCCAGCTCGCGCCGCACACGCTGCTGGCCGAGATCGCGCTCGACCAGGCGTGCATTCTCGATGGCTGCGCCGATCTGGTTCGCAATCGCCGCGACGAGCTTGCGATCGCCGGCCGTAAACGCATCCTCGCCCGTCCGGTCCGTCAGATTGATCACGCCGATCGGCGTGGGGACTCGTCCCGGCGACGCGTACACGACCGGCACCGAGAGAAACGCGAGGCCGCGGTACTGGCGCTCGATGGGATTGGGGGGTTTCTGCGCCCGCTGGTCGGTGGGATCGTAGCTGATGATGCGCATTTCGCGAAACACGCGCGCGGCCACGGACTTGGGATCGTCCACTTCGACCGGGTCGACTTCGCCCAAATCCACTCCGCGCGCGGCGACTAGGCGCAACACGTTCGCCCGGGGGTCGTGCACCATCAGCGTGCCGCGGCGCGCGCGCACGACCGCACAGACTTCGCGCAGGATGCGATTCGCGGCCTCATCGAGACGGATCGTATGGCCGAGGATTTCGCTGATCGTGTAGATCAAATCGATTTCTTCGTAGCGCCCCGACAGCTCGGCCGCGACCTGCCCCGTCTCCTCCTCGGCGCCCAGCACCGCGCCGATGACTTCGGCGATCTCGGCCGCCGCGCGCTCCTCGCCGCGCACTTCCAACCAGGTCTCGGACACCGTCGGGATCGGCTGAAACCAGGCGGGACCGTCGGGGGTCTGGAGCAGGCCGCCGCCGTTCGGCGTCGGCGTCCAACGCGGCTCCTCACGCCCTTCGCCCAGACCGCCGCCGACCGGCAGGAGCCGGCCGCCCGGAGCTTTGGCACGCCACAGACGAAGGGTGGTACCGGACAGCGCCGCGAGCACCGGGAGGAGGCGCTCGAGCCGTGTCACCCCGCCCGGAGCGTCAGGCAGATGCCGTTGCCTTTCTCGTTGAACGCGACGTCGTCGACCAGATGCCGAATGACGAACAGGCCGCGCCCGTAATCGCGCTCCACGTGGTGCGGCAGCGTGGGGTCGGGCACTCGACCGGTATCGAATCCCTGCCCGTCGTCAATCACGTAAATCCGCACGTAGTCGCTGCCGAGCTCGACGCGCACCCGGACCACGCGCTCGGGGTCTTCGCCCGTGCCGTACCGGATGGCATTCCCGAGCGCTTCGGCGAGCGCGGTGCGGAGATTGAAACTGATGCGGCGGGGAGAGAGGGTGCCGGGTGGGACGTGGCTCGCCACCAGCTCGACGGCGTCGCCGACCATCCCGAGATCGCTCGGGACGTCGAGCCGCATCGAGTCACGCGTCACATCCAGTCGCAGACTCAAAACGCTGCGAGCGCCTCCTCGGCGGTCCGCGTGATGGCGAACAAGGTGTCGAGCTTGGTCAGCTCGAACAGCGTCTGGAGATCGGCGTTGAGCCCAGCGAGCCGGAGCTCCCCACCCTGTTCGCGGATCTTCTTGGACAACGAGACCAGGACTCCCAACCCCGACGAGTCGATGTACCCGGTCTTGGCGAAATCGATGACGAACTTGCGCGAGCCTTCTTCGAGCGCGTCGAGCACCTTCTGTTTCAACTCCTGGCGATTGCCAACGATGAGCTGGCCCTCGACACCGACGATGACGACGCCGCTCTTGTCCTTCTTAAGGGTAAACCGCATTCCGATGGCCCCCCCCCCGCCCTAGGCTTTGCTCGTTTGGAGAATGGCGATCGCCGCCGTGTTCACAATATCATCGGCGGTGGCGCCGCGCGACAGGTCCGCGATCGGTTTCGCGAGTCCCTGGAGAATCGGCCCGAGCGCGGTCCAGCCGCCGAGCCGCTCGACCAGCTTGTAGCTGATGTTGCCGGCATCGAGATCGGGAAAGATCAGCACGTTGGCGCGCCCCGCCACCCGCGTCCCGGGCGCCTTGCGTGCCCCCACCTCGGCAACGAGCGCCGCGTCGGCCTGCAGCTCACCGTCAAAAGTGAAGGGCGGCGAACGGCGGCGCAGGGCGGCAACGGCCGCACGCACACGCTCCACGCGGTCACCTGATGCACTGCCGCAGGTGCTGTACGACAGAAACGCGACGACAGGCTCATCGCCGACGATGCGCCGCCGGTCGTCCGCCGACGCGATGGCGATATCGGCGAGCTGCGCTGGTGTCGGCTCCGGCACGACAGCGCAGTCGGCAAACGTCAGCACGCGCTCGTCCTTGACCATGTAAAACGCGCCCGACACCGTCGCGATTGCGGGCGCCAACCCAACCGCCCACAGCGCGGCCCGAATCGTGTCGGCGCTCGGAAAGACCGCGCCCCCCACCATCACGTCGGCCGCGCCAATTCCCACGAGACACGCACCGCGCGTGAGCGGGTGCTCTAATGCCTGGTCGGCTGCGCGGTCAGTTGGGAATCGGTCAGGCCGCCGAGACCGGAGCAGAGCCATCAGCATCGTGCGTCGTGCGTCGCGCGTCGTACCTGAGTCGAGCAGTTGCACCGTCGCCAAGCCTTCCCGCTCCATACGCCGCGCGGCTTCCTGCACCCGCGGATCGTCGCCTTCGGGAAACACCACGCGCCGGCGGGGGGGGGCATCGCGCACGCGCTGCTTGACGCGATCCAGAAAACTCATTTGCTGAATTTACGTTTGAGCGCCTGCTGCACTTTGGGATGGACGAGCTGCGAGACGTCACCGCCGAAGCGCGCCACCTCGCGCACCAGGCTCGAGCTCAGGTAGGTCAAATCGAACGCCGGGACCAGAAACACCGTCTCGATCCCCGGCGCCAGGTTGCGATTCATCAGCGCCATTTGGAATTCGTACTCGAAGTCCGACACCGCGCGCAACCCACGCACGATCACCGACGCATTCACTCGCTTCGCAAACTCGGCGAGCAGCCCGTCGAATGACTGCACCTCGACCTTGTCCGACACGGTCTGCTTGATCAGCGCGACGCGCTCCTCGAGCGAGAACAGCGGCTGCTTCGCCACGTTGACCGCGACCGCCACGATCAGCTGGTCCACGAACTCGAGCGAGCGATGGATCAGGTCTTCATGGCCCTTCGTGATGGGATCGAAGGAGCCCGGGTACACCGCGATGCGCTTCATAATGACGGCGGCGAAGGCGCGAAAAAGAAAGTTATCGCTGTGTCCCCATAGCGTCGGGTATCGTCACCCTCAATCGCCAGATCAGCCGAGTGTTCAACGGAGAACACACGCGCGAAGGGACTCTTCCGAAACAGTATCGCCAGCTCCGCGGCCTCCTCCCCCGCATAGGGTGGGTCCGCGAACGCCAGGTCGTAGGCTCCCGGCTGCAACCGTGCGGCGAAGCGCATCGCATCACTCCGGTGAATGGTGACCCGAGCTTCGACGTTCAACGTTGCTGCGTTGTCACGAATTGCCGCTAGTGATGCCGTGTGGCGCTCGACGAAATCGACCGCCACCGCGCCGCGCGACAGCGCCTCGAATCCCAGCGCCCCCGATCCCGCGAACAAATCCAGTACCCGCGCATCCGGGACCGACTCCTGCACAATGCTGAACCACGCCTCTTTGACCCGATCCGCCGTGGGTCGAACCGTCCGTCCAGCCGGGGCTTTGAGACGGCGCCCTTTGAACTCACCCGCGATGATGCGGAGCAAGACTCGCCACTCTGGCCTGGATCGTCGTTCGCCCCTGCCAGTCATCCCGCTCCAGCCGGAATGCCACATCGAGCGGATTCGTCAGCCAATCCTCCGGTACCGCATCGGCCCACCGGAATCCGATCGCCGGCAGCACCGCCGAGCCATCGTCGAGCGTGAAGCGCAGATGATTGGTGCCCACCCGGCGCGCACCGACCGCGCGCGCATTGCGCACCCCGAACACGGGCGCCGGATTGCCGGCGCCGCACGGCTCGAGATGCCGGATCAACCGCTCGAGCTCCGGATTCACGGACGCGAGCGGGAGCTCCAGATCGACCCGCTGGCTCGGCGCCAGGTCCTCGGGGCTGAGAAGCTCACCCGCCACCCCCAGGAACGCAACGCGGAAGCCATCGAACCGCTCTCGCTTGACCGTGAAGCCGGCCGCCATCGTGTGACCGCCGTACTTCTCCAGATGCGCGCCCACCTTGTGCAGCGCGCCGTGAAGATCGAACCCGGCAATGCTGCGTCCCGAGCCGCGGCCGAACGCGCCCGATTCGTCCCAGCCGACCAGGAACGTCGGCCGGCCGTAGCGCTCGACCAACCGTGAGGCGACGATGCCGATCACGCCCGGGTGCCACGTCTCATTGGCCAGCACGATCGCGGCGTCTGTGGGCGCCAGCGTCTTCTCGACCAGCTCGATCGCTTGGTCGAGAATCAGCTGATCCATCTCCTGACGGCGCGCGTTGGTCGTTTCGAGCTCGCGCGCGAGCGCGGCGGCTTCCCGCGGATCCTCGGTGAGGAGCAGGCGCAGGCCGTCGTTGGCATCCCCGATACGACCCGCGGCATTCAGCCGTGGCGCGAGGATAAAGCCGATGTGCGCCCCACGCAGGGGCTTCCCGCCCAGGCCCGCCGTCTCGATCAACGCGCGCAGGCCCACCCAGCGGGTGTCGGCCATCTTCTTGAGCCCGTAGCGCACGAGGATCCGATTCTCGCCCACGAGCGGCACCACGTCGGCGATCGTCGCCAGCGCCACATAGTCGAGGAAATGCAGCGGCAGGTTGTGCGACAGGCCGAGGACCTGGACCAGCGCCTGCGCGAGCTTGAACGCCACGCCGGTGCCGCAGAGGTTCTTGTCCTCCGACTTGCAGTCGGGCCGGCGCGGATCGATGACCGCGTTGGCTGGGGGCAGCTCGTCGCCCGGCAAGTGATGGTCTGTGACGATGACATCAATCCCGGCGGCACGGGCGGCACGGACGGCGGCGACCGCCGTGATGCCGCAGTCGCAGGTGACGATCAGCTTCGCGCCGATGCGCTGCGCTTCCGCGAGCCCCGCAGGTCCAAAGTCGTAACCGTCGCGAATGCGATGCGGCACGAACGGGTGCACCGTCCCGCCGGCGCTGCGCAGGATGCGCGTGAGCATGGCCGTGGCGCACTGGCCGTCGACGTCGTAGTCGCCATGCACCAGGATCGGGTGCTGCTCGCGCACGGCGCGCGCGAGCAACTCGACCGCGACCGGCATATCAGCCCAGCGGTGCGGATCGGTGAGCCGTTCGAGATCAGGTCGGAGAAAGGCCTTCGCGAGATCGGGGGACGCGATGCCGCGCTGCACGAGCAGCGCCGCAAGCGCTTCGGGAATCTTCAGCTCTCCTGCCAGGGCCCGAGTAGCGGCAGGATCAGCGGAGGCGGTGACAACCCAGCGCGACGCGATCATTCCTTGGCGTACAGTAACACGCCGCAGGCCTCACACCCTTCGATGGTCGCGCCGCGCTGGATCAACGCCTTGCGTTGCGTCGGCACCGCCGTAAAGCAGTTTCCACACGAGCTGCCGTGCAACGGGAACGCCGCGAGCGGCGCCTTGCCGCGCCGAATCCGGTCGTACTTGGCCAGCAGCCCCGGATTCACACCCCGAGCCGCCTCTTCGCGCTCGATGGCAAGCGTTTCGCGCTCGGCCGCAATCTCCTGCCGCTTCCCGGCGATCGCCTCGCGCTGTGCGGCCTGCGCATCGCGCACGTTCTGCAGCGCGTTCTCGGCTTCGGCGGTCTTGCGCTCGGCTTCGCCCACCGCGTCGCCCGAGCGCATGAACTCGGCCTCTTCCTTGGCGAGCACCGTGCGTGCGAGGTCGAGCTCGGCCATGAGGGTGGATGCTTCCTTGGCGCCACGGACCCATTCCAGCCGCTGACGGCGCTGCTCCTGCATCGTGCGGTAACTGGCGATCTTCCCTTCCAACCCGTCGCGCCGGTCGAGCGCCGCCTGAATCCCCGCGCGCGCCTGGGTGACCACGCGTTCGGCCGCGACGATCTGGTCGTCCAGCGCCTGGAGCTCCGGCTCGAGCGCCTTCGTCCGGGCGTCGCAGCTCGAGAGCCCGATGTCCTTGTCCTGCAGGGCCAACAGGGCTTCAAGATCCGGGTGCACCCTTCCTCCTTGCAGACTCGAGGACTTTCCAGGTAGGACGCTTTGCATTTCGTTCATCAGTCAACGCTCGTTTCTCGAGTGTGAGACGGACTTTGTCCTCTTCGGGAGCCAGGTCGATTTCGCGCTGCAATCGGGAGATTTCCCGTGATTTCCGATCCGCTTCGATGTTGTTCAGGGCCCACGCAAACGTTTCATCCGCGGTAACGACGCCGAGGCCCTCGGCTTGGAGTTGTTCGAGAATCCGGGCGGTCAGTTCGTCCAGTCGCTCGACGCGATTCTCCGCCACCGCGTCGAACACTGCGCGGTACAACGGGGAAGCAATGTTCTCACGATCGACCTCCGCCAGGACCCGCGTTCGCCATGCGTCGCTGCTCAGCATGACCAGCAGGATGCTTTTCTCGGTCTTCGCCGCCGGACCAAACTCTGGCGCTTGTTCAGCGGGTTGCGCGATCGGATATCGCGGCAGCTCCAGGCGACCATGCACTTCTTCTTCGAGTGTCTCTTTGCGGATGCCCGCGGATTCCGCGACTCGGGTGAGATACAAGTCACGAGCCACGGGATCCGCCGCCGCTCGAATCGTCGGCAGGAGCGCATCGAGGGCACGCCGCCGGCCCGGGAGAGACCCGAAAAAGCCACGGCGCGTGAGGATTTGAATCTTGCGATCGAGCACGTCGATTGCGTCTTTGAGAACCCCTTCGAGCGCCGCGGCGCCCTTCGTCTGCACCAGCGTATCGGGATCCTCGCCTTCCGGCAGCGTGGCTACGCTGACGCGCAGCTTGTGTCGCAGCAGCACGTCGCCGGCGCGGAACGTGGCGCGCAAGCCGGGATCGTCCGAGTCGTACAGCAGGATCACGTGCGCCGTGTGCCGCCGCAGCAGCTCGGCCTGATCGTCGGTGAGTCCGGTGCCGAGCGGCGCGACCACTTCTTCAAAGCCGGCGAGCGAGGTGCGCAGCACGTCGAACTGGCCTTCGACCAGAATCGCGCGCTCCACCTTGCGCATGCCGTGCTTGGCGAGGTGCAGGTTGTAAAGCAGCTGCCCCTTATGGAAAATCGGCGTCTCGGGCGAGTTCAAATACTTCGGCTCTCCCTCCCCGAGGATGCGGCCGCTGAACGCGACGACGCGCGAGCGTAGATCGTGAATCGGGAACAGCAGCCGTCCGCGGAAGCGCGGGATTCTCGAGCCATCCTCCCGTTTAACGACGAGTCCGGCTTCGACCAACACTTCTTCCCGCAGGCCCAATCCTTTCATCGCGTCGAGGAATCCCGTGCCCCTGGGCCCGAAGCCCAAGCCCCCAACCTGCGCCTGCTCCATCGTGACATGCCGGGACTCGAGGTACTTGCGGGCGATCTCGGCTTCCGGACTCTCGCGCAGTTGGCGCGCGAACCAGTCGGCGGCGGTCGCGACCGCCGCGAACAGCGGTTCGCGGGGGTC
>Ga0137428_1000718_pt1 | contig 13719 bp, 18 predicted proteins | sample EasRivERMZT718_2_FD_102305 | JGI IMG/M metagenome (GOLD analysis project Ga0137428, IMG submission 102305) | Soil microbial communities from meander-bound floodplain in the East River, Colorado, USA - East River MetaG ERMZT718_2 | ecosystem: Environmental > Terrestrial > Soil > Floodplain ...
CCAGGTCGCGCATGCGAAGGCGTCTCCCCGGTCATCATCAACGGATGCCCGTAGAGCTTGCGTTCCTCTGGTCTGTTGAACTTATTGAAGCAAGCTTCAAGTGTCGCATTGAACCGGAAGAAGGAGACAGCCTTCTTCTGTCCTAGATCCTCCAGAAGCTCCAACATCCAAGCGAACTTCGGGTTGCTGTAGAACACCACCCCGCCCCGGATCACTTCGTGCGGGCTGTGTTCTTCCAAGGCTAGACGGTCGGCCAGGGTGGTGGGCACCGGGCCCAGAAACCCCTGGCAGATCTGCTCCAAACGCAACGCTGCTTCCATCGCGGTCTTGGCTCGATTGTCCAGGATCGGCGTCTCTCCACTGACGTCCTGGAAATCGTAGAGCCACTTCTTTGCCATATTCGTGTAGATGCTCCTGGAAACAGCATCGAAGTCGAGTGGGACCACAGTCCAGATCTTCTCCGGCAGATCCATTACGTCCTTTTTCATCCTACGCACCATGATTGTTTCAAGGATTGCGTTCAGCTCTCCTTCGTTGCGCGTGCCGACCGGCTTCAGAAACTTGCGCGGTCCAACCCACTGCTCCACGCGGATTTGGTAGCGATCTTCGAACTCCCAATGGTTTCGCCAAATTCCAGGATGCACGAGCTGCACCTGTGAGAACATATCCACAATCGTATTTCGGATCGGTGTCCCAGTAAGCAAAAGGATGTGCTTCGGATCGAAGGAATTGCAAGCCTTTGTGCGCTTACTTCCTGCATCCTTTACGTAGTGCGATTCGTCAAGAATCAGAAAACCGTCCCTGATGAATTTTGCTAGATCTTGCACGAGTTCGGGACGGCGCGAGAGTAGATCGTAGTTAACGATTCTCGCACAGGATGCCGGATAATTGACTTCCCAATATCCGTCATCTTTTCCATATGTCTTACCATCGATTACAATACTCTCAATCCCGTTGTTCTTTAGATCGTTCTGCCACTTCCATTTGATCGATGCTGGACACACAACCAAGAGCGGAAGCTGGGTGGTGCAGCGGTAGCACGTGATGGCGGCTTGAGTTTTTCCTAGCCCCATTTCGTCACCAAGAATCCCACGGAATCCCATGGCTTGGAGCGCGTAGATCGCGCGGGCCTGATGCGGGAACAGCGGGAACGGTGACGGTAGCTTCTCCCACCCAGCCGGCATCGTGCCGTTGCGGAAGGAAATGACTTTGGCGTGATCTCTCTGGAGCGCATCGCGAACATTCATGGAATGTTCGCTCCAGGCTTCGTGCCCAAGGTTTTGACTCAGGACATTCGCGTTGAACACGGTAGCAGCAACCTTAGCCACTCCCCTCCTGTCCCACTTCACTCCGGTTAACTTCTGAAGCAGGCTGGAGAATTGCGGAGTTTCAACGAGGAACTTGTCAGACTTGTGGTCGTAGTCGATCACTTAGTTCCTCTCGTGAACTGTAGTTTTCTTCCGTTCTTCTTCGGAGACGGAATGAGCGATCCTTGCGAGCGTTGTTAAGGCAAGGAACCAGAACGTGTTTCCAGGAAATGAAAAGTCCAATGAGTCTGCAAGCTCAAGACAAAATAGAGTAATATCTGCCGCTTTATTTGGAGCGTCTTTATTGTCCCTGATTGTCTCCAACATTTGTTTGCAAACTTGCTCTGGAGTTCTATCTATGTCTTCACGAAGATATTCCTTGAGAGGATTATCTTTTCTTAGCTTTGCCATCCTCTCAATAAATTCATTCGTTGGTATCTTCATGGCTAGTAAAAATGCGGGCTTCGTTGGTCACCGCGCAATGATGAACTGGGGTTCTTTGGAGAGGAAGGGCACTACGTCAACACAATTAACAACAAACCCACACGAGTTTATCACCATCTAATCGCTACAACGAAGCCCGCGAATTCCGAAATCAGACCCTTGGGGGGAACAGTTGCTGCATCGCGCGCACCATTTCCAGGTGCGCCTGGGCACAGGCTACGGGAGTGTTGAACGAGAAACACGGGGTGATGACACGTTGTCGGCTCCCGTCGTTGGTTGTCCACTCCGTTTCGATCGTGGATGCGGGCCCGAAGGCGGCGCTGCCGGGCGGGGTGGAGTAGGCGCGTTGCCCGGTGTTCAGGACCGGCGCTACCGCGTGGACTGCGCCACCCTGCGAGGCGGGGCCTGGACCCGAGCCCACCCACAAGCACTGCCGACCGGCGTCTGGGTGGAAGAGAGACAGGGGCGCGGTCACGGTCGAAAGGGGCCCGGTCAAACCCGTCGTGACCACGGTGTGGTAGCCGTTGGTCATCGCGCCAAAGTTGACGATGTTCGCGTAGGGGATGCACTCCTGCGCGCGTGCGAACGATGGCAGGAAGGCGAGAACAAAGAGCGCTAGCATTCGAAGCATTTCGGCACCGAAAGCAGAGAGAAGGCCACCCGGTGGCACGGGCGAAGAGTCCGCGGCCGGGTGGCCGGAACGCGCGCAGGATCCCATGGTCGAACGAAAAGTGCAAGGCCCCCTTGACAAAAAGATGGGCACGGTCCAAGCTTTTGGCTCCTTGCTGCCACGGAACCAGAGACTTCGTGGTGGCCACGAGCGAGAGATGTGCTGTTGAGGAGCCGAGAAGAGCCGCGTTGCGGGCGGTTCACGGCTAGGGTGGTAGCGGGGCGAGTCAAAAACTTTGACTCGCCCCGCTTTTTTGAAATCAAGCGTGGTAGAATTCAGGAACCACCATGAAAGACAAAATCACCTTGAGCCCCAAGCATGGGATCAATGCTGCCATCCCTCTCTGCTTCTACTGCATGAAAGAGAAGAACGAGATTCTCCTTCCCGGCAAACTTTCCGGTGACATGGAAGCGCCGCGCAATGCGGTCTGGGATGATCGCCCATGCGACACGTGCGCGGAACTCATGAAGCAAGGCGTCATCCTGGTTTCCGTGAAGAACGGAGAGTCTGGAGACAACCCCTACCGCACCGGAGCCTGGGTGGTGGTGCGTGATGAGTTCATCGCGCGCATCGTTGCGCCCCCAACGCTGCGCGATCAGATCCTCAAGAAGCGCTTTGCGTTCCTGGAAGATGCGACGTGGGACGCGATCGGTTTGCCACGAGGGAAATGGAGATAGAGGTGTAGCGGAGGAACTAATGAGCGCAAAGCCACAAGAACTCATCTTCAAGCGCTTGGTTAGGCAAGTCATGATCTTGCGCACGCTCTTGGTGATGAAGGGAATCGCTGACTCGCACGCTCTCTACTTCAACATCCAAAGCAAGGATTCACAGTTCTACGGACCAACATTCTACGGCGTTATTGCTGCGCTAGTCAGGAAGAACTTGATCGGTGTATCGAAGGATGTGAACCGTAGATCTTGGTCTGTCTACTACCTGACAATCGAAGGCAGGAGAACGCTGAGGAAACTGTAGGAGCCAGGGTCCAACAACGCCGTTGGGGACAACCCTGGTTCCGGTTAGGCTAGTCGCACAATGCGGCTAGCCTTTCTTTTTTGGTGTCTCCTCTTGCTGGGTGGTTGCAGATCGACCACCACCCAGGCGCCGACGTGGGAACGTGGCCGCGAGGCATGGCCAGTCTTGCCGGCGCGGCCCGGCGCTGGGATCGGGGTTGCCCTGGCCATGGCGACCGAAGCGGGTCACCCGTCGTGCATCAGGGCATGGCTTTCGGTCGAGCGCGAGCCCGGGCGCTTCCGCTGGGTGGTCACTCAGTCCATCGGCGGGCCCGGTGTTCCTCCCTACATCGTGGCTTGGACAGACATGCCAGAAGCGATCACAACGATTCCCATTCCAACGAAGTGTGATAAGTGGGAGATTACTCCACCGTATTGGTTGGATGTGGTGACAGACTTCGGCGAGTGGCATGACGTCAGCAATGCTCCCGTCAACACTCTGATTCGTGGCCAATTGCTCACGCCATACGGTGAAGAATGGACGTTGCCCCTAGCGATCGGGCCCGTGGTTTCGTGGGCAGTGAATCCGTAGTAAAGAACGTTGCGCGCGTAGTCTTGACGCGGTTCCCTGGCTTGCGGGGATTCGGTGTAGAGCGAGAGGATGTGGAACAGATCGCGCGGTTTCACATTTTCGCAGGGAACGAACGCTCCGTCTACCGCCGCACGATCGACTCGCTTCGTGTTGAATACAACATCCGCCAGCGGGTCGCAGTCGCGGTTGAGCTAGTAGACACAGACCGCTGGGTGGTGGATGACTGGGCGGAGCAAGCGGCGTGGTGGCTCATAACGCAATTGGGCTTGGTCCCCGGTCGCCCAGGAACCAAGCCCGAAAGCATGAAGGCACGCGCTCGCATTCTCTGGCCCCGCGCGTTCGGGGTTGAGTGCCCGGTCTAGGTCATGCCGGGCGTGTAGAAGCCGATTGCGCCCGTGAAATCAGCGCGTTCGAGTTTGGCCCCGTAGAGGTTGGCCCCGCTGAGGTTGGCCTCGCTGAGGTTGGCCCCGCTGAGGTTGGCCCCGCTGAGGTTGGCCTCGCTGAGGTTGGCCCCGCTGAGGTTGGCCCCGCTGAGGTTGGCCCTGCTGAGATTGGCCCCGCTGAGATTGGCCCCGCTGAGATTGGCCTCGCTGAGGTTGGCCTCGCTGAGATTGGCCTCGCTGAGATTGGCCTCGCGGAGATTGGCCTCGCTGAGATTGGCCTCGCTGAGATCGGGCGTCGCGAACATGTCTACGATCCAGCGCCAATAGATCGCACCCCCGCTAATCAGGATCCGCACCGCGTCCTGGGTGGTGGAGAGAGAGATTTTGCCGTCCGTGGCGAGCTTGTCGAAAAGCTCCAAGCCTTCGATGCACGGATCCTTGGAGAGGAGTTCTTCGCGTGTGATGATGTTCATTGTTCCTCGTCGTTTGGTGGATTGTGTGATTCTGCTCCAGGTTCGTTTGGGCACCCTCGCTCATGGCACGGAACTCCGTTGATGCAGATTGCTTCACGCTGAGAGCATCCGATCCGCACCCCGCGCTCGAATGGCACAGGGTAGGACCTATCGAAGCCAAGCGCATGCATAGTTCATGGCAGCACTTTGGTTCTGGTGAGCGGTTGGCCACGGACGGCAAACAGCGCGTCCAGGACGATGTCGCGCGTTGCTGGGTGGGTGTTCGTGAGCAGGACAGACGCAAGGTAGGCACGGCCCTTGGCCGTGAGAGCCAAGCATCTGGCAAGCTCGTAAATGATGTGGAGAGCGAGCGGTGTGTTCATCGGTTCAGCCGATTGCGTCGAGCTCTATGATCGCCGCGTCGCTCCGCGACACCTGCGCCGCTCGCAGAAATTCTCGCAGTCGCACGTCGACGGACTGGAGAGATCGTGCGGGAATGTGGGGCGCCAGATCATCCGGACTCCATCGGGGCCGGGAAACTCGCGCTCAATCCAGTATGTAGACGTCTCGCTGCGCTCCAGGGCAGCATTGCGCGCGTGATCTTCTCGTTCGATGACCTGCAAGGATACGTGCAGTGTGTCTTCTTCATTGCTCATGTGTTGTTTTCTCTTTGGAATTGTGGATCGGATGGTCCGAGTCAAAACTTTAGCACTTCCAGGAAATTAGGCAAACTCCAATTGCAGAGATTTGTAGTAATACTCCGCCATGGACCCAGGAGCACAACATCTCCAGAGAGGACCCGGCTGGAAAGGTGACATGCACAAGGCTTCGTAGAGATTGGATGTTTGTCCGCCGTGATGATCGATGGCGAATGCGTAGCATGCTTCCCATGCATCAAATGGATCATCGCCAATCTCTGGGTGAAGCATGAGTAGGTGAGTCATCATCTCGTCGCGCGTTGGATCTTTTGCCATGTTAGCGTCCATCTCGTTTGTCAGGTTTTCAGGATGATGCATGTATCGGATGGTCCGAGACGGAACTTTAGCACGTTCAGGACAAAAAGGGATGTCCCCCATGGTATCGGGGGAATGATATCGATTCAATTACTTCAGATTCATGGGGAAATGGGATGTTTTTGAAGGATCATGGGGCAAAGGGCGCATCGTAGTACTACCGAGGTAGTCGAGAAAATACGATGGGATCGTGAACTACCAGGGTAGGACTACGGTGCAGCCTTTGAGAGAGGAGGGGTTCAAAAAAACCGAGGTCCATCCACGCGGTCTGCCAAAGACGGGTATATGTGGGTATCGGCGGAGCACATAACGGCATGTCGACGCAACCTGTTGCCCTTGCTCGCTGCGCGGCAGGTTCTGATAAGAGTTATTATGGTGCGTCCAACGCTCCAAGGCACTGTGGGCGCAGCGCTTGCGCCCGCGAGGTCCGGTCGCCTCCCGCGCGAGGGACCCGCAAGGGTCCTCACAGCGCACATGCATTTTTGGCAGTGCCAAAATTCAGGAATTCTGGCAGTTCGCGAGAAATCTTCTGCAGACTGGGTGGCAAGAGATGTCTCCCACCCTATCTGTGCTCGTATACCCCTATCTATCTATCTATCTATCTATCAAACATTCAACATTCATCATCATCATCATCACGTAACGCGCAGCACATACACGAAAACGCGCACACATTTTTATGTGTAGGGCGGTAGATCAGTAGATCGGTCCCCCCTGGTAAGCGCGAACGGATAGCGCTACGATCTCATCATGGAAACGCTCATCGTTCACGATCTTCGACGCTGGCACGTTGGATCCTGGGAAGCCAACGGCCGTTCATCCTGGAGCAACTCCCCGCTCGCGCTCACGCAGCGTCAACTTCGCACCCAGCTCGCGGCGACCACTGCGCGGAACTGGTGCTTCTGCTGGGAACTTGACCATCCGAACCGCTGGCACTTGGTGCGCGTGCGCGAACCATCCGCACCCAGCCGCCGAACGCCGGGACGCGGCAAGGTTCGCAACCTGGAACAGTCCGATCTGTGGGACTTGTCCGGTCGCGTGATGCTGACGGCCTGGAATGCCTGGTTGGGGCGCCCCGACGCGCTGGCCACTCCGGTTTGGGAACCGCCCCGCCCGTCCACGATCGAGCCCCAAATCGACCCGGGAGTCGGACCCCCCCCATCCGGATCGATCCTGGGGCATCCTGGCGCGTCGGCGGTTTCGCAGCTCGACATCGAACACGTCGCGATGCGAGACGCGATCCTTTTGCGCTACTTGACGCTCAAGGAAGTCCCTTACCCCAAGGACTGGCAAGCGTTTTTGCCACCCGTCATCCCTGACTCCAAGTTTTTTGAGGTCTGGGATTGGCGAAAAATGGCGGATCTGCTACGGTCGACCAAGTGAAAGCCACGTCCAGCCTCCTCCCACCCAGCGCGCGCGGCCGGCGCTGGAAGCTCTTCCCCGACGGCGATGTCTTCATCTACCGAAAACGGGCAGAGGATGGATCCCTGGAGCCGCTATCCAGAACGGATGAAGACGGGGACAGCGTTCCGCTGCAGTTTCATAACGTGGAAGATGCGCACAACTTCCTCAAGTCCTATCCGAAAAATGACATTGCGGGCCAAACCATCATCATCGCTCAACTTCGCAAACTTTTCGAAGTAGAAGTTCAGGAAGATGTGAAGATCAGGTTCAAGGAGAAGAAGAGATCTCTCGCGGAACCTAAGACTACGCGCAACATTCCCACAGAAGTGCATGTGGAACGCGATGAGGAGAGCGCGTGAAGTGGAATAGATGTAGGATTCGTGGACTTACTGACTATGAAAGACTAGCGTTGGCGATGGTGGCAATCGTTTTGTTAGTTGTGGCTATAGTTGATAAGATCTTATCCGGTTGATCTGCGATGATCGAACTTGTCAAGAAATGCAACAAGTCGTTCAAGTGACACGGAGAACTTCTCGATGAGCCCATTATTTCGATCGACAATGCTTGAAATGCGATCGATGGATTTGGTGTAGAACTCGTCTCTCTTTTCAAGTGATTTGATGATCTTTTCTACCATCTTCGGGATTGTGTAACAGATCAATACAAAGAGAATTCCAAGAGCACCAAATTGAAGAATGAGCCCAGCTAACGTTTCTGTTGCCATGAGGAATCACGATGCCCGACCAGCGTCTGACTGTCCACCCACCCAGTTGCCGAAAAGTTATACTCCAACTGGTAGAGCACCCAGCTTTCGGCAAGACGCTCACGTGCTATGATCTTGAGGGAAATCCCTTACTTCAGCAGGTCATCAGTGACCAACAACCTCATCACCGACCCGGATCTGCGCCGGAAGCTGCAGAAGGCTGCGACGCAGATCGGGGCCAAAAGCCTTGAAGATCTGGCGGTAGCGCTCCTCGATGGAGGCTACCTGGGGAAGACGAAATCGCCGCTTGAGATCATGCGGCTTTCGCGCACGGAAGTCGGTGCCTCCTTGCTTTCCCAGCGCAAGGAAGAAGAAACAGATCCTGACTTTTTCCGTAGGCTGATTCCTGCGCAGCAGCATGCGGTCATTCTTTCGTTGATGAATGACGGAGACTCTGCGCAGCGTGTGGCTGGAAGATTTTGGCTTCCGGTTGAAGAGGTTACGCGAGTTTGGAACCGCTACGCTCAGTCGATCGGAGAGGATGTTCTCCAGGTTCGATTCGAAGCAGTGGTTGGAAATCTGATGCTTCGGACAGAAGATTGCTACTCGCGCGCGCTTGCCAACGATCAACCGAAACAGGCTGCAGACATCTTGTTCAAGTTCACGGACATGATGCAGAGACTTGGCGTGATTTATAGAGCGCCAGTGAAGGTTGAGTTTGGACTCACCAAGGAAGCACAGGAGGAAGTGACGAAGGAAGCTCGGCGAATCGTGGAACTAGAAGGGAAACTCAATAGGCAACTCATCGTGCAAGATGCCGACGCCAGAGCAGATTCGCCAACACAGAATTGATCTAGAGAGGAAGTATTACCTCACAGAGGAAGGATTCCTGGATTATGTTCGGGACTTTGGCGCTGCTCCTGATGCAACGGACGAGCTACACGGAAAAGTCGCGAAGGAGGTTCTCGATAACCTTCTTAGAGGAAAACGAAAGGTTCTTCTTCTCCTTCCACGAGGATCTTTCAAAAGTCACGTGTTCAATGTCGGTCTTACCTGTTGGCTCATCAATCGAAACCCAAATATTCGAATTCTCGTTGCTTCCGAGACATTTAAGCAAGCTGTCACATTCACTCGCTTATCTCGACAGTTACTTGAAAGCCAGAAGCACGTTGATGTTTTCGGAAGACACGAAAAGTCCACCGGTTTCTCGGACCATGAGTTCACGTCGGCGCAAAGGACGGCGCATCTCAAAGAGCCGACGGTAACTGCGACCGGAACCGATCAGGTGCGCACGGGAATGCACTACGATCTGGTGCTCGGGGACGACTTTGTTTCGCAGGAATCAACCAAGACGCCAGAGTCAATCCAGAAGACTGATACCTGGGTTGGTGAGACGATGGCGCAGTTGGACCCGGGGGCGATGTGGCTGCAGCCGGGCACCCGGCATCACTTCCACGATCAACATGGGAAGATCCTCACGAACCGAGCAATCCGTGAGCAGTATCATTGCATCGTCTATGGATACAAGTTGCCGGATGGGAAGCTTCTCTTCCCGCAACGATTGACGGAGGAATACGTTCAAGCGCAGAAGGCGATCCTTGGCATCAAGCTTTGGAGTTCGTTCTACTTGAATTCACCACAAGGCGACGAGACGGCTCTCTTCAGGGACAATCAATTCCATGTTCTTGCAGATCATGAGATTCCTCGTAATTGCTATACTTGCATTCTTACTGACTTTGCGTCTGGCGAAAACAAACGAAACGACAGGACTGCTTTGTTTGTTGTTTCTCTCAATCCTCATCGTGACGCCTTTGTTCGTGAGGTTCGTGTTGGGAGATGGCTTCCAGACGAAGCAATCACGCAAACGATGCTGCTATACCAAAAGTGGCAACCGTTCTTCGTGAAGGGAATCACGATGGAGAAGACTTCGCACACCGAATGGGGGAAGGCTTCTCTTCGTCGCATCGCAGAAAACTTTGGGATTCGACCAAATGTAATCGAGATCGGTGGAAGATCCCAGGAAACCAAGGTTCAACGAATCCAGGCTCTGCAGCCGCGATTCGCTGACGGTGGGCGTCTTTACTGGTCTGAGAAGATCCGTCTCTTCGATCCTGATTTGTGGGAACTTATCGTGCGTGAGTTCTGTGAGTTCCCGTTCTCGCAACACGACGACATTCCGGATGCGCTTTCAGATCTCGACAAGAAGCGCGAGGAAGGTGGATTCTACGTTCCTTCTCCGCCTGTTGGTTTCAACCCTGCTAGGATCCTTGGCGCGCGCCAGTGGAAGCCTTCCGTGGTTGATGGACACTACAACTCTACGCAAGAAGTAGACTGGCGAGAGATGGTCAAGGGACATGGGCAGCGAGCCAAGGAAGACATATGGTCGCAAGACGCTGGGAACAGTTCTCCGATTCCGGGATACATGCGGAAGCCAGGAGAGTAGCCTCAACAGTGCAGGATCTGATTCGTCAGATCTTGCCAGAAGAGAATCGCTGGTGTGCGTTCATGCGTGGCTTTGAAGTAATGCTGACCGCGCACATCGAAGCGGCAACCGGGACCAAGGTTTCGGGGCCGATGAATTACAACTTCCCGGCGCGGACCGCGGACGAGATAGCCGCCACCCAGGGCCAGGACGCGACGCGGATCCGCTCGCAGCGGCCGACGGAGATGACGCGCGAGCTACCAGGACGGCAGGCGCCTCCGTCTGCTCCACCGTCCCAATCTCCTCCCACCCAGCCTGCGCGCAGGATGAAGACGCCATGGTGATTGTCAATATTCCGTGCTTGAACTGCAAGAAAGATACTCGCATGACGCGTGGTCAGGCGAATTCTCTCAGGCGATACATTAATGGAAAGCATATCGTTTTTTGTTCAGCTTCTTGTCAGCGCTTGTTCATTCGGGAGAAAGGGCAGAAGGAGCAAGAGGCTGCGGTAGAGCTTCATTCAAAGAATACAGGGATTGATGTAGAGGATCTTCCAAGATGATAAATCGAGTTGCCTTCTGCAGTGTGAATTTGATTGGAGATACCGTAACCCAATCTCCTGCGATTCGTGAGTTCAAGAGGCAGAATCCTCATAATCATATTACTTGGGCAGTTAACTCGAATCCCAATGTCAACCTCCTTGATCTTTTGTCTTGGATGGTTGGTGATGTATGCGATGAAGTTGTAGAGACTCCGAATTGGGATGCTCTTCGCGAGGGAAGGCATTACGGGCCAAACGTTTCACACTACGTGATGTCATGCAATAAGTCGTTTGAGATTGGACATAAGAAGAATTGTCATATTTCGCAAGGCTATGCGGAAATGATTGGTGTTCAGATTGCTCCACACGATATACTTCCGAAGATCAAGGTTCCAGAGAAGAAGCCAAATTGGCTTACTCCGGATCCTGACACGATGGTCATTTCACCGAACTCGGCCAGCAATGACAAGAGTAAGGGTTCAGACGGATTTGCCGGTAACAAGGTAGCGCCTTGGACGACATGGTTTCGATTGTTCGAGATGTTCAGGAAGGAGAATCGAGTAACTCGATCCGTTCTTCTTCTTGGGCCAGAAGATCCACATCCTCCGATTCCGATACCTGTGCATCGGTTGCCGCTAGATCAGGCGACAAGATTTATCTATGATGCGTGCCAGATTGGTGGCATCTACGCTGGAGTAGACAACGGAATCACTCACATTGCGTCAGGACTTCGCGTTCCTGTATTTTGTATTTACTGCGAAGGCATCTCAGAGAGCTGGGTGAGTTATTCCAATTTTCCACATTACAGGATTGCTAAAGTCAATCCTGCGCACTGCAGACACACGGATATTTGGGCACACTGGAGGAACAGGCTTCGTGACTGATAGCTTCATCGATGTTTGCATTCCGATGCACAATGCATTTGATTATGTTATCAAATGCATAAATTCTCTCCACATCAACACAAAGGAGAAGATTCGTCTAGTCATACACGATGATGCAAGCGACGAAGAGAATGCAACTCTGGTAAAGACTTTCGCGGAGCACTGCAGTGCTCCAATACTTCTTTCCAGATCAGATCATCAGTGTTGGTTTACGACGTCAGTAAATAGATGCCTTCAGCACGTTCGCAGTGAATGGGTTTTGGTAATAAACAGCGATGTTCAAGTATTGGATGGCGAATGGCTTGATAAGCTAATTCGAATTCACACGAGCCATCCAAAGTGCGGACTCATTGGATGTCCTGACAACACTCTCGGACAGGAACTTTGTCAGGAGACATGGCAGAAGGTTCAGGGGCATTTCTGGTTCTTCAACAGTAGCAATCTCCCATTGGTTGGATTTCTTGATGAATCGAACCAGGACAACATCCACATTCGCAGCGACGATGAGTGGAGCGAGCGATGGCGGAAGCACGGCTTCCGGACCTTCATTGCTACCAACCTGCAGCATCGACACGGAGGAGACTCGTACCCAGCAGGTGGCGCGTCCTGGGGGCGGAACCTTGCGATCATGCCAACGAGGCACGAGCATGTTGCGCTCGCTCGATCGACTCCGGCAAAGGTTCTGGTGAACAAGTGGTGATGCGTTTAGTGGCACATGGCCATGGAATTGGAGACAGCATGGTTTTGTCTTCAATCGCGCACGTTGCTAAACAACAAGGACATGAAGTTATCGTTAGCTGTCTTCATCCTGATTTGTATTGGAATAATGGAGATGTTGTTTCATGCGATCAGTGGAATCCGCAAGAAGCTGTTCCGTTTTGGGGAGTTGACGATCCAGGTAAGATAGTTGGAGAGCATCAGGTTCAGTGGATGTGCAGAAGGCTTGGACTTGAAGTTCCAAGATATGAAGATATTCGTTGCCATATTTTTGTTGAAGGAGAGATATTCAATACTAATGCGATACATCCATGCGTTGCAATTTCTCCGTTTGCGTCTTGGTCAGAAAACAAGAACTGGATGATTGACCAATGGAGAAGACTAGTTGGGATGATTGCGGCTCCAGTGTATCAACTTGGTGGAATTAGCGATTATAGGATTCCAGGAGCTATTCATTCATACCTTGGTGCGCCACTAAGAAGCGTTGCTGCATTGATAGCGCTGGCGTCGGCTCACATTTGCGTTGTGACCGGAACCATGCACCTTGCTTCTGCCGTTGGGGCGCGTAGCATCGTCATCTATGGTGGCCGAGAGAATCCGATGGTTACCGGCTACCATCGCGACCTGAAGCTCTTTCACAATCCGCACCAAGCATGCGCGCCGTGTTGGCTTCGCGATCCGTGTCCATATGGAACCAGAAGGCCAAACGGAGAGCTTCAAAAGCCATGCATGGATGGAATCAAAATCAGCCACGTTTTGGATGCAATCAAGGAGGTGACAAGTGGGATACGGACTTTTGACAGGAGTTGACATTGACGTAGTTGAGCAAGGTCTTCAGATGGCGATGAAGAGATTCAGTGGACCAATTCGAGTCGTGGAGATCGGCGTCAGAGATGGAAGCACTTGCCTTGGAATGAAGTCCTTCATCGAGTCGAAGAAGAGGAGAATCGACTACAGTGGCTTCGACAATGGAAGGGACATGGCTGTAGGAGAGCCATACTACGGGGAGAGAGATGATCCGCTTCGAGCCAAGATCTATCTTGGGGACTCAGCGGAAACGTATCGTTTCTGCCCAAGCGATGTTCACTTCCTGTTCATTGATGGATGTCACTGTGTGAACCATGTGATTGTTGATTGTCTACACTTCGGAGAGAAGGTAGCGATTGGCGGATTGATGGCGTTTCACGACATGGCTCCAAGCAGTCAGGGCAAGAATCGTGAAGGTCAGTATCAGGGA
>Ga0137428_1000719_pt1 | contig 13714 bp, 12 predicted proteins | sample EasRivERMZT718_2_FD_102305 | JGI IMG/M metagenome (GOLD analysis project Ga0137428, IMG submission 102305) | Soil microbial communities from meander-bound floodplain in the East River, Colorado, USA - East River MetaG ERMZT718_2 | ecosystem: Environmental > Terrestrial > Soil > Floodplain ...
CTGCGTCGGGGCCCCCGGCGATCGACGGGATCGGGCCGACGGCCAGCATCGACGAGTACTGGAAGGAGTCCGACGAGACGCGGCGCAAGCGCTCCGCCTGGGCGGCATGAACCTTCCGAAGGGGATCAAGGCGGTGCGCTTTTCGTTCGCCGACCAGCACGGCGTGCTGCGCGGCAAGACGCTCGCCGCGTCCGCGGCCGAGGCGGCGATGGAGCGCGGCGTCACCGTCACGAGCACGCTGCTCCTCAAGGACACCTCGCACAAGACCGTGTTCCCGGCGTTCACGCCGGGCGGCGGCGTCGGCCTGCTCGAGATGCAGGGCGCGGCCGACATCCTGATGGTTCCCGACGAGTCCACCTTCAGGGTCCTGCCCTGGGCGCCAGACACCGGCTGGTTCCTGTGCGACCTGCAGTTCCTCGACGGCCGAGAGGTGCCGTTCAGCACCCGGGGGCAGCTCCGCAGGTGCCTGGAGCGGCTCGAAAGCGCGGGCTACGAATTCGTCGCCGGCCTGGAAGTGGAATTCCACGTCTTCAAGCTGCGCGATCCGCGCCTGCAGCCGGAGGATGCCGGGCAGCCGGGCACGCCGCCGGACGTGGAGCTTCTCACCACCGGCTACCAGCTCCTTACCGAGCACAAGTACGACCAACTGGATGGCGTGGTTCAGCTATTGCGCGACGGTCTGGCTGCTCTCGATCTTCCTTTGAGGACCTTCGAGATCGAGTTCGGCCCGAGCCAGCTCGAGTTCACGCTCGCGCCGCGCACCGGCATTGCGGCGGCGGACGCAATGATCCTGCTGCGCAGCGCGGTGAAGCAGATCGCGCGGCGCCACGGCTACCACGCCACCTTCATGTGCCGGCCAAAGCTGCCGAACGTCATGTCGAGCGGCTGGCACCTGCACCAGTCCCTGCGAAGGAACGGGCTGAACGCGTTCACCGCCGAGCGCGACGATCTCTCCGAGACCGGCAAGCAATACCTCGCCGGGCTGATGGCCCACGCCCGCGCTGCGGCCGCGTTCGCCACGCCGACGATCAACGGCTACAAGCGCTATCGCCCCTACTCGCTCGCGCCCGACCGCGTGATCTGGGGCAAGGAGAACCGCGGCGCGATGCTGCGCGTGGTCGGCGCGCCGCGCGACCCGGACACCCGCATCGAGAACCGCATCGGCGAGCCGGCGGCGAATCCGTACCTCTACTTCGCCTCGCAGATCTACTGCGGCATGGACGGCGTCGAGCGGCGCCTGCCGCTCGCGCGCGCGGCCGACACGCCGTACGAAGCGAAGGCCGATTTCCTGCCGCGCACGCTCGAAGAAGCGCTGCAGCACCTCCGGATCGACAAGGCGCTGCGCGACGGCTTCGGCGCCGGCTTCGTCGACTACTACTGCCGTATCAAGGAAGCCGAGATCGCCCGCTTCAACCTCGAAGTGAGCGACTGGGAGCACCGGGAATACTTCGACCTGTTCTAAGGAGAATCAAGGCATGGACCAACGCGAACTCGGCCGCAGCGGGATGAAGATCTCCGCGCTCGGCCTCGGCCTGATGTCGATGTCGGGCGTGTACGGCAACGCGAACGACGAGGAGTCGATCCGCGTGATCCACTACGCGCTCGACCAGGGCATCAATTTCCTCGACTCCGCCGACATGTACGGCTGGGGGCACAACGAGACGCTGCTCGGCAAAGCGCTCAAGGGCCGGCGCGACAAGGCGATCGTGGCGACGAAATTCGGCCAGGTGAAGCAGGCCGACGGCAAGCAGACCGTCGACGGCCGGCCGCAGTACGTGATACAGGCGTGCGAGGCGAGCCTCAAGCGCCTCGGCATCGAGGTGATCGACCTCTACTACCAGCACCGCGTCGATGCCAATACGTCGATCGAGGACACCGTCGGCGCGATGAAGCGGCTGGTCGAGCAGGGCAAGGTGCGCGCGCTCGGGCTGTCCGAGGCGCGTCCCGAGACCATCCGGCGCGCCCACAAGGTGCACCCGATCGCGGCGGTGCAGAACGAATACTCCCTGCTCTACCGGAACGAGGGCGAGGAAACGCGGCAAGCCACGCGCGAGCTCGGCATTACGCTCGTCCCCTACGCGCCGCTCGGCCGAAGCATGCTTACCGGCACGGTCCACGGCAAGGCCGACCTGCCCGAAGGCGACCGCCGCCTGCAGCATCCGCGCTTCCAGGGTGATGCATTGGACAAGAATGTCGCCCTGGTGAAGCGCATCGAGGAAATCGCCCGGGAAAAGCGCTGCACGCCTGCGCAGCTCGTCCTGGCGTGGCTCCTCGCGCAGGGAAAGGACATGGTGCCGATCCCCGGCACGAAGCGGCGCGAGCGCATCGACGAGAACCTCGCGGCATTGAAGATCAAGCTGACGCCTGACGAGCTGAAGCGCATCTCCGACGCCGCCCCGCCGGGAGCGGGAGCCGGAACGCGTTATCCCGCGGAAACGATGAAACGCGTGTACCTCTGACAGCGCACGAGACCACACGGTGGCTCACGCTCGCCATCGTGTGGTCGCTGCAGTACATCTTTCTGCGCGTGGCGGTGCCGGTGTTCGGCACGGCGGCGGTCGCCGAAGGCCGCGCGCTCTTCGCCGCGCTGTTCCTCCTGCCCTGGGTCGCCTGGGTCGCGCACCAGCGCATCGGCCTGCTCGAGCACTGGAAGGACCACCTGGCGGTGGGGCTGGTGAACAGCGTGGTGCCATTCGTCTGCTTCGCCTGGGCGGCCACGGTGCTGCCGGCGGGCTACCTCGCGATCATCAACGGCACCGTGCCGCTCTGGACGGCGGTGATCGCCGTGCCGGTGCTGAAGGAGCGGCTCGGACCGGGGCGCATCGCCGGCTTCGCGCTCGGCATCGCCGGCATCGCGCTCATCGTGAACCTGGGTCCGGCGGAGCTCAGCCTGCGCACCGTGCTCGCGGTGCTCGTGAGCCTCGCCGGCGCGGGCTCCTGGGCCTGGGCGGGCGTCATGATCAAGGAGTGCTCGGGGCGGCTGCCGCCGGTAAGCCTCGCCGCGGGCTCGATCGCGCTCAGCGCCCTGATCCTGGCGCCGCTCTGGGCCGCGGCTCCGCCACCCCAGGAATGGACTCTGCCGGCCTTCGCTTCGCTGGTCATCCTCGGCGCGGTATGCAGCGGCCTGGCGTACCTGCCGTTCTTCACCCTGGTCCGCGACATCGGCCCGTCGCGCACGCTGACCGTCGGCTTCGTCGTGCCGGTGCTCGGGGTGCTGTGGGGCTGGCTGTTCCTCGATGAGGCCGTGACCCTCGCGATGCTGGCGGGCACCGCCCTGGTGCTCGCCGCGCTGGCTCTCGTTCTGCGCCGTTAACCCTTTTCCTTTGTCGCCCCGTTTAACGGGGGACAAAGGAGGCAACACCAATGCCCATGATGAAAAAAGTCACGCTCGCTGTGGCGCTGGCGCTTTCCCCGGTCGCCTACGGCGCAGTCACGGAGAAACCGAGCACCCTCGCCGACCAGCAGTCGGTCGCGGTGACGATCTACAACGAGAACCTCGCGCTGGTGAAGGACCAGCGGCGCGTGAGCTTCGAGGCCGGCCGCAACCGCCTCGCGCTGCGCGAGGTGAGCGGGCGCATGCGCCCCGAGACCGCGCTGCTGCGCAGCCTGTCGCACCCCGGCGCGCTGACGCTGCTCGAGCAGAACTTCGATTTCGACCTGCTCACGCCGGCGAAGCTGCTCGAGAAGTACGTCGGCCGCGACGTGCGCATCGTCCGCACCCATCCCACCACCGGCGCCGAATCGATCGAGAAGGCGACCGTGCTGGCGGCGAGCGGGGGCGTGGTGCTGCGGATCGGCGACCGCATCGAGACCGGGCTGCCCGGGCGCATTGTCTACGACGGGGTGCCCGCCAACCTGCGCGACCGTCCGACGCTCGTCACCGAGCTCGACGCCGCGCGCGCCGGCAGCCAGGCCATCGAGCTCTCCTACCTCACCGGCGGCCTCGCCTGGAAAGCCGACTACGTCGCCGAGCTGAACGGCGCCGACACCGCGCTCGACCTGAACGGCTGGGTGACGCTCACCAACACGAGCGGCACCGCCTACCCCAACGCGAAGCTGCAGCTCGTCGCCGGGGACGTCAATCGCGTGCGCGACGAGATGCGCCTCGCGGCGAAAGCAAGCGCGATGCGCGAAAGCGCGGCCGCCCCGGCTCCACAGATGTCGCAGGAGGCGCTGTTCGAGTACCACCTCTACACGCTCGCGCGCCCGACCACGATCGCCGACAACCAGACCAAGCAGGTCGCGCTGCTGAACGCGCAGCGCGTGCCCGTCGCCAAGGAGCTGGTCCTCCAGGGAAGCGACTACTACTACCGCTCGAGCGTCGGCGGGATCGGGCAGAAGATGAAAGTCGGCGTGTTCGTGCAGCTCGAGAACCGCGAGTCCTCGCACCTTGGAATGCCGATGCCGAAGGGCGTGGTGCGCGTGTACAAGAAGGACAGCGCCGGCAACGCCCAGTTCGTCGGCGAGGACAGGATCGACCACACACCCAAGAACGAGACCGTGCGCCTCAAGCTCGGCGAGGCCTTCGACGTCACCGCGGACAAGAAGCAGACCGACTTCAAGCGCCGCGAGCCGACCAACCGCGCGAGCTACGTCTTCGAGAGCGCCTACGAGATCGTGCTGCACAACGCGAAGAAGGAAGCCGCGACCGTGGTGGTGCGCGAGCCGGTGCCGGGCGACTGGTCGATGCTCGACGAGACCGAGCGCCACGCCAAAGTCGCCGCCGGCACCGCCGAATGGCGCGTCAGGGTGCCCGGCGAGGGAAGCACCACCCTGCGCTACCGCGTGCTGGTGCGCTACTGACCTACAGAGTGCTTCGAATTCTTTGCAAGAGTTGCAGCCACAGGTCGCCGGGCTGCAGGCTGAAAAGCTGGGCGGCGTGCGGCTCGGCGACGAGCCACTCGCCGTCGCGGATCTCCTGCGCGAGCTCGCCCGGCTCCCAGGCGGCGTAGCCGGCGAAGAAGCGCGCTTCGCCCGGCCATTGCCGGATCACACGGTCCACGGTCGCGCCGCTGATCGTGACGAAGACGTCGTCGAACAGCTTGCGCGCGCCGTCCCCGGGATCGCGCCGCACGACCGCGTACATCCGTTGCGCGTCGTTCGGCCCGCCGAAGTAGATCGGGTCGACCACCTTGGCCATGTCGGGCTCGTCGGGAAACGCCCTCGCCACCGTGGTGTGGCTGACGCGGTTGATGATGAAGCCGGCGTGGCCCCCGTCGTTGGGTACGACGACCAGCACGGCCTGGGAGTAGATGCCGTCCGCCGTCGGCGGAGCGACGAGCAGCAGCGGCCGGTCGAGCGCCTGCGCCTGGGCAGCGGCGGCGGCAGCGACGAGGAGGCAGCCGGCGGCGAGCCGCTTGAGGAGACCGCTTCGTGGCGTGTCCATGGCCCCACCCTACGGCCGCGCGCCGCGCGGCCGCAGGAAGCAGCCGCGCCGCAGGACAGAGTTTTGCCGCCCCGGCTCTTTTCTTACCGTCCCGACGATTTCTTGCGATCAGCCCTCAACCGGCAGGACGTGGATCCGGTACTCGTGCTTCAGCTTGCGTTTCAGCACCGGGTCTTCGAGCTCCATGGCGAAGCGCCCCGCCGGCCGGATGCCGCCCTTGGCCGCGAGCGTGCCGCAAAACATGGCCCATCCATTTTTCAACCCTCCATACCTCTGGAGAAGGTCTTCGGGAGAGCGCATGGCGGTGACCGGACCCTCCTGATAGAGCTCGCCGTCCGCCCACGCGCGCAGCGTGAGCTTTTCCCAGTGGGACTTCACTTCGTCGTAGCGCCAGGATTCCCGGGATACGGGCTTGGCGCAGAGCTGCTTCGAGAGCGACACGCCGATCGTCTCGGCCTTGCGGTCGGTGTGGTCCGACCCGACCGCGACACGAAGCTCCTTCCCTTGCATCAGGACGAATTCGACTTCGCCGCTGGTGTCGGGGCCCGAAACCTGGATTTCCTCCGCATGACAAAAGAGGTCTGCAGATACCCGGTAAAAGATCGGCGTGGTCTTCGGCGGCTTGACGCCGATCTCTTCCAGCTCCTTGATGTGCTTTCGCAGCGCGGCCTCGTCGCGTCCCGTCCAACCGGCGATCACCAGTTGCTGAAACTCGCTCATCGCGCACCCCGGAAAATGGGGTCTGTCCCTGATTCTTTGGCGGGCATGTCGTAGCTCGCCATCAGGTCGTCCACGACCTTGTGAAAGCCCTCCCACGGCGCTTCGCGAAAGCTGTGATTCCTCACGATGAACGAGGCGCCGGCGTAGAACTTCTCGTACTGCAGGTGCCGGCCGGCGAACTCGGAGCCGATCAGGTCCCAGGCGAGCTTGTACAGCTTCATGCGCTCGACCGCGCCGAGCTGCGGCGTCTGCCAGTAGGTCTCGAACATCTTGCGCAGTCTTTCATCGTGCATCACCGTGATGTCGGCGGGCATCTGGAAGATGCCGCCGCCGATCAGCTCGCGCAGCGCGTCGATGATCGACGAGTGGCTCTCGGTGCACCAGTTGAGCGCGGCGTACATCATGCGGCGGTTGAAGGTCTTCCAGCCTTCCGGCCAGTCCTCGGCCTCGTGCAGCTGCCCGGCGATCATGCCGCCGAGCGCGGCCTCGAGGGCGGCGAAGCGGCCCAGCACCTCGCGCACCGCCGGCACCTCGTTGGCGCCCGAGGCGTGCGCGATCTTGCTCGCCAGTCCGACGATGAGCTGCATCTTGGCGTGGAAGCGCACGTTCGACTGGTGGTTGCCGTAGCAGTGGCCCGGGGTCTTGATGTAGATCTCGCGCGCGAGGATCGCGTCCATGTGAACGAACACCCGCTCCCAGGGAACTTTCACGTTCTCGCACATCACCATCGAGTCGGTCTCGTCGAAGCGCCAGGTGAGTGGGTTCTCGAACTCGCTCGGCGCGTAGCGCTCGAAGGGCTTTCTCGACCACAGCGTCACGCCCGGGGCGTTCACCGGCACGGCGCAGGTGATCGACTCGGCGAGCTGGTTGGGCGCGAGCGGCAGCAGGTTGCCGATCCAGATCTCGTTGGCGAACACCGCGCCGGTGGCGAGCATCTTCATCCCGGTGATCGTGACGCCCGCGTCGTCCTCCTTCACCACGCGCAGCGACGGCACCGGCAGGTTCTGCTTCACGTAGAACTCCGGATTGCGCGCCGCCTGCGGCGGCAGAACCGCATATACGCCGTAGACGTCCTCGCGGCGCATGTGCTCGTAATACCGTTTCAAATTTTCAGCGAATCCTTTGAAGACCGCAGGATTCATGGCCATCCCGGTGACGAAGCTCGAGACGTGGTCGGGCGAGCGGCCGAGCAGGCCGTGGCTCATCCGGGCGATAGCGCGGTGCAGCTCCGTTCTCTTGACGAGATCGTCCTTCGTCTTCGCGCGCAGGAAGTACGCGCTGAATCTCTCCCCGTTCTCTTCATATGAAAAATCCGGGTTCGCGGCCTTCAGGTCGTAGATCGCCGCCATCGAGCGAGCGGCGTTGCGGAATGCGGGGTGCGTGGTGACGTCGTCGACCTTCTCCGAGCCGATGTAGACGACCCGGCCGTCGCGCAGCGACTCGAGGTGGGCCTTACCGGTCTTCAGCATAGTAGTGAATCTCGTGCAGGATGCAGCCGCCGCGGGAGGTGAACGGGCCGTGGTGCACGCCCGGCGGCCGGCAGGCGTAGGTGGGAGCGAAGCACTGCTGCCCACCCTTGCCCTGCTGGTCGTTGCCGACCACGAGGTCGCCCTGCACCACGTACACCTCCTCCCAGTGGTCGTGCACGAAAGGCTCGGTGGAGAAGGCGCCCGGCTCGATCTTGAGGAGCCGCGTGCGGCTGCCCCGCTTCGCTTTTTCATCCAGGTCCGACGCAAGAATCTTCTGGTAGAACCCCGGCGGGTATCCGTGCGGGACTTCCCAGCCGCTCTTCAGGTCGACCTTCACGAACTCGAGATGCTGCTTGGGTTTCACGGCCATACCTCCTCGCTCTGCATCGCCTGGTGCGTCACCGTGCCTTCGAACGTCATGAACCGCTTGAAATCCTCCCGCGCCTCTGCGCGCTCGCGCGACGCGAAAGCCCGGTTCATCGCTTCCTCGCTTTCAAATTCGAGCTGCGCCATCAGCACCGCCCTGCCGCGGTTGACCGGGAACGGGTCCTTCCAGTCCACCGGGGTGTGAAGCGTCATGCGCTGCAGGCCCGGCCACGCGGTTACCGTGGGCACGTGGACCCTGCGATAGCGCTCGAGGAACGCCTCCAGGTCGGCGACGGCGATGTCGTAGCGCACGAAGTAGGAAACGCTCATGCGGCCTGCGCCTCGTGCCGCAGGAGCTCGAGCATCGCCACCGCGCGGTCGCCGCTGCCCACCAGTTGCCCGGCTAGCGCGCGCAGCTCGCGGAAGCGCTTCGCGTCGAGGAACTCGAACAGCACGTCGTTGACGCGCCGCTGGTAGGGCGCGAGGCGTTCCAGCAGCTCGAAGCTTCTTGAAGTATTTTTCAGCAACACCCGCCTGCCGTCGGCGGGATCCGACGCCTTGTCCAGAATGCCCGCCGCCACCAGCTTGTTCGCCTCGATGGTGATGAAGGCGCCCGAGCGGTGCAGCCGCGCCGCCACCTCGCCGACCGCCAGGCCGTCGGCGCGACTCACCAGCATCAGGATTTCGTATTGCACGCCGGAGACGCCGGCGATCGCCGCGAACGCGTCGCGGCAGGCGTCGAGCTTGTGGCCGTAGGCGATCAGGTCATGGATCAGCCCGCGGAACTCGGCGTCGCTGCCGCGCGCGAGCAGCCCGGGGCGCGATACGGTGAGGGGGAGGTGCTTGCGGCGCGCGCGGGCCATTGACCCGGGAAATTCTCTGCCGCAGAATTACCTTTGTCAATTAGCTTTCTGCACGAAGCTTTCGGATGAGCGAACAAGACCTGCGGCGGGCGCTGGCGCTGCTCGAAAAGGGCGACTGGCAGGCCGCGCACGAGATCGTGCAAGCGGACGAGGAATCGGCGCTCGCCTGCTGGGCGCACGGCATCGTGCACCTCATGGAGGGCGATGCGGCGAACGCGCGCTACTGGTATCGAAAGGCGAAGCGGCCGTTCGCCGAGGACATTCCCGCCGAGATCGCGGCCCTCAGCGAGGCGGTGAAGCGCAGAACCGGATGAACTCGCCGGCGGGCATCGGCCGGGCGAAGAGATAGCCCTGCGCCTGCTCGCAGCGCAGCAGGCGCAGGAAGTTGGCCTGCTCCTCGGTCTCGACGCCCTCGGCGATCACGGTGAAGCCCAGGCTGTGCGCCATCTCGATGATGGTGCGCACGATGGTGCCGTCGCCCTTGTCTCGCGACATGTCCGTAACGAACGAGCGGTCGATCTTGAGCGAGCCCACCGGAAATCGCGTGAGGTACGCGAGGCTCGAATAGCCGGTGCCGAAGTCGTCGATCGCGATGCGCATGCCGGCGTCGCACAGGGCGCGCATCACGCGGATCGCGTGGTCGGGATCCTGCATCAGCTGGCTCTCGGTGATCTCGAGCTCGAGCAGCCCCGCATCGACGCCGGCCGACACGACGGCCGACTTGATCCTTTCGTGCAGATCGGCTTGCCGGAACTGCCGCGCCGACAGGTTCACCGATACCGGTCCCACGCCCAGGCCGGCGGCCTGCCACGCCTTCAGGTCCGCGCAGGCGCGGCGCACGACCCATTCGCCCACCGGCACGATGAGCCCGGTCTCCTCCAGCACCGGAATGAACTCCGCCGGCATGACCATGCCGCGCTCGGGATGCTTCCAGCGCAGCAGCGCCTCGGCGCCGCTCAGCCGCCGGGTGGCGAGGTGGTACTTCGGCTGGTAGGCGAGCGCGAATTCCTCGCGCTCGAGCGCCCGCCTGAGCTCCGAGCCCATCTGCGCCCGCGCGCGCGAGCGCTGGTTGATCTCGGCGGTGAAGAACTGGTAGGCGTTGCGGCCCGACTGCTTCGCCCGGTACATGGCCGCGTCGGCGGCGCCGATCAGCCCCTCGGCGTCGGCGCCGTCGGCCGGGAACGCGGCGATGCCGACGCTCGCAGTGACGAACACCTCCTTGCCGTGCACGTCGACCGCGGCCGAGAGGCGGTCGATGACCTTCTGCGCCACCAGCGCCGCATCCTCGGGCCGCGCCAGGTCGGCGAGCACGATCGCGAACTCGTCGCCGCTGATGCGCGCCACGGTGTCGCCGCCGCGCACCGTGGATTGCAGGCGTGCCGCCACCTCCTTGAGGAGAGCGTCCCCGCCCGCGTGCCCGAGCGTGTCGTTCACCAGCTTGAATTCGTCGAGATCGATGAACAGCACCGCCAGCGGCAGGCTGCGCCGCGCCGCCTGCACGATCATCTGCGAGAAGCGGTCGGCGAACAGCGCCCGGTTGGGCAATCCGGTCAGCGAATCGAACTGCGCGAGGTAGGCGAGCCTGACTTCGCTGTCGATGCGCTGCAGCGCGGTCGACAGAACGCTGGCCGTCGCCTCGATGAAGTTCACCTCCTCGGTGCCGAAGGCGTCCGGCTGCCGGTAGCCCACGCACAGCACGCCGCGCACCTTGTCGTCGCTGCGCACCGGAACGAGCGCGACGCTTTTCAGCTCGGCTGCCCACGCGAGCGGCAGCTTGGCGCCCTCGGTCAGCAGGCGGTTGCCCGAAGCGAGCACCTGGCGGATCGGCTCCCCCGGCTTGCCGGCCGCTGTCCCCGGCGCGGCGCCGGCAACGCCCACCACTGCGCGCAGGACGAGCTCGCCGGTGTGCGACTCCGGCTCCAGGTAGGCCACCGTCTCCGCCACCAGCGCCTCGAGCAGCGACTGCACCGCCTTCTTCATCAGCTCGGAAGGCTCCGACTTGACGAGCGCCGACTGCCCGAAGCGGGCGATGCGCTCCTGGTAGCGGTGGTGCGCGGCCTGGCTCTGCTCGGCGCGCCGGCGCTCGGTGAGGTCACGCGCCGTGGCGACCACGACCCCGCCGTCGCGCGTCTCGAGGAGCCTGCGCGTCACCTCGACAGGGAACGTGCTCCCGTCCTTGCGCCGGTATGTCCCTACGCTGGTCGTGCTCGCGCCCGGAGCGGCGTCCACCAGCGCGCGATAGTCCTCGGCGAGCTCCTCGCGCGTGCGGTCCATGCGCACCCGCCGCGTGTTCATCCCCAGCATCTCGTCGCGCCGGTAGCCGAGGGTGCGGCACGCGGTCTCGTTGAAGTCGACGTAGGTCGAGGTGCGCGCGTCGACCAGGAAGACCATGTCGCCGGCGGCGTCGAGCGCCGCGCGGAACCTGCGCAGCGCGAGCTCCGACTCGATGCGGTTCGTGACGTCCTTGGCGACGCCGTGATAGCCGGTAAAGGATCCCTGCGCGTTGAAAATCGGCCGCCCGGCGACGCTGACGTAGTGCACTTCGCCGCCCGTCGAGGTGCGCCGCAGCAGCAGGTCGGTGAACGGCTCGCGCGCCGCGAGCGCGCGGCGGTGCTCGTCCCACGACTGGCCGACGATCTCGGTCCGCGGCAGCTCCCAGCGAAGCATTCCGACGTGGGCCTCCGGGGTGATCCCGCCGCGCGCGTCGCTCGTGCCGCTGGTGCTCACGAACCGCAGCTGCGCGTCCTGCTCCCAGTACCAGTCCGAGTTCAGCTCCGAGAGTGTGCGGAAGCGCGCCTCGCTCTCGCGCAGCGCCGACTCGGCGTTCTTGCGCTCGGTGATGTCCTCGATCACCGCGATCTCGTAGAGCGGATTGCTCTCCGCGTCGCGCGCGAGCGCGACCGTCAGCTCGACCCAGACCGTGGCCCCGTCCTTGCGCAGGTAGCGCTTCTGCGCGCGTATCCAGTCGGCCTCGCCCATGCGCACGTGCTGCCGCGCGGCATCGGTCACATCGCGGTCCTGCGGATGCGAGATGTCCTTCACCGGGCGCCCGATGAGCTCGGCCTCGGGATAGCCGAGGATGCGGCACAGGCTGCGGTTGACGCGCAGGAAGCGCCCGTCGAGGCCGAGGTGCGCCATCCCCGATCCTGCCAGCTCGAAAGTCTGGCGGAAACGCTCCTCGCTCTCGCGCAGGGCCGCCTCGGCGCTCCTGTGCTGCGAGACGTCCTTGGCGGTGCCGCGGTAGCCCTTGAACTTTCCGTCCGGGTGATAGACCGGCTCCCCGCTGATCTGCAGGTAGCAGCGGCTGCCGTCGGGCCTCACTTGCTCGAGCTCGAGGTCCCGGAAGGTCTCGCGCCGCGCGAGCGCGTCGCGGTGCGCGCTCCAGTCCGCGCCCACCGGCGAGAGGCCCCGCACTTTCCAGCGGGGCTTGCCGACGTAGACCTCGGCCGCGAGACCCGTGACGGCGGTGACCCGCCCCCGCCCCGGCGCGGCCACGAACCGGTGCTCGGCGTCGGTCTCCCAGAACCAGTCGGACAGGAGCGCGGTCAGGCCGCGAAACCGGGCTTCGCTCTCGCGCAGCGTGTGGAAGGTGCGCGCCTGCATCGCCGCGAGGCGCACGAGCCGCTGCAACGTCGGCTCGGTCAGGTCACCCTTCTGAACGAAATCGTACGCTCCCCGCGCGAGGACTGCGTCGCGCAGTCCCGGGTCCTCGTCCGAGGTGATCGCGATCACCGGGCATGTGGCGGCCTGCACCATGCGTGCGATCGTGGCGGCCCCCTCCGAGTCGGGAAGATTGAGGTCGGAGATGACGAGGTCGACCTGACCCCGCGCCAGCAGCGCGAGAGCGTCGGCGACGGTCGAGGCGCTCTGCAGCTCGGCTTCGGCGAACGGGATGCAGCCAAGATAAGCGCGGACGAGCTCCACGCTGATGGGATCGTCCTCGAGCAGCAGGATGCGCACCGGCTCCCGGCTCTCGCGCCGGCGGCTCTTGAATTGCGGCTCGCGGATCACCGGTCTCTCACGCGCGCGAGCATGCCCTCTATCGGGCGCTCCGGCCATTGGAGTTTCCCGGGGGCTTACAAGGCTTTACATGAAAGCCCGTGCATCGCGTCCCAAAGCGCCTCGACTTCGCTCTTTTCCACTCCGTTGGTGATGAATACCAGCGCGGGCTCGCCACCGTCGACCGGTCGCAGGCGGTCGAAGACATGGCGCACGCCCTGCACGAGAACCATACCGTCCTCCGTCGGCACGATGCCCTTCACCCGCAGCAGGTCGGCGCCGCGCAGCTCGACCAGCGTCGAGAGGAAGCGCTGCAGCAGCTCGCGCCGCACGGGGCCGCCGAACCTGAGCGCGAAGCTGCGAATCCTCGAGTCGTGCGCCGCCGCCGCGAAAATGGGGGCTGTCCCGGGTTTTGCTTCGAGGATGGCGCGCGGATCCGCGTCGCCGTAGCGCGCCCGAATGCATTGCGCCGCGGGGTTCAGCGCTCGAATTTCTGCTTCTGCCGCTGCAGGGTCGCCGACGCGGTCCACTTTTGAAAGAACCACCACATCCGCCGCGGCGATCTGCGCCCGGGCGATGCCGGCGGAGGCTTTTCTGGATTCAAGATCGAAGCAGTCGACCACGGTGACGATCGGGCCGAGCTTGAAGTCGCGCGCGAGCGCCTGGTCGGCGTAGAGCGTCTGCGCCACCGGGCCGGGGTCGGCGAGCCCGCTGGTTTCCACGATCACGCGGTCGAACCCGGCGATTTCGCCGCGCCGCCGGCGCATCGCGGCGCCGATCAGCGTCTCCTCGAGATCGCCGCGCAGGTGGCAGCACAGGCAGCCGTTCGGCAAGGCCACCGCTTTTTCCGTGGTCCCCTCGACCAGGACGTGGTCGACCGGAACCTCGCCGAACTCGTTCACGATCACCAG
>Ga0137428_1000720_pt1 | contig 13706 bp, 11 predicted proteins | sample EasRivERMZT718_2_FD_102305 | JGI IMG/M metagenome (GOLD analysis project Ga0137428, IMG submission 102305) | Soil microbial communities from meander-bound floodplain in the East River, Colorado, USA - East River MetaG ERMZT718_2 | ecosystem: Environmental > Terrestrial > Soil > Floodplain ...
GCCGCCGCGGTCGATCAGGTACTTGTGGAAGTTCCAGCGCGGCGCGGCGCCGGTCGCCTTGGCGAGGTCGGCGTACAGCGGGTTCTTCTTCAGCTCGGTCTTGGCGAACATCGGGAAATCGATCGCGTACTGGTTGACGCAGAACGCGGCGATGTCCTTGTTCGAGCCGGGCTCCTGGCCGCCGAAGTCGTTCGAAGGGAACCCCAGCACCACCAGGCCGCGATCGCGGTACTTGCGGTAGAGCGCCTCCAGCCCTTCGTACTGCGGCGTGTAGCCGCACTGGCTGGCGGTGTTCACCACCAGCACCACCTTGCCCGCGTACTCACAGAGCGACTGCGGCTGGTCGAGGATGGTGTCGAGCTTGCGATCGAGCAGGGCGGGGCACGCAGCCATGGCCGTATTTCCTCCCAGCAAGAGGCTAATAAGGAAGAGGCGCACCGGGTTTGAGCGGCTGCAGCGCAGCGCGAAAATCGCGCTTGATACGCTCCAGCGCGGCGGCGTTGTCGGCTTCGAAGCGCATCACGATGTTCGGCGTGGTGTTGGAGGCGCGGGCGAGCCCGAAGCCGTCAGCATACTCCACGCGCACGCCGTCGATAGTGACGACGCGCTCGGCGCTCGGGAAGGGCGAGGCGGTTTCCACTCGCGCCTGCAGCTTTGCCACCAGGGCGTGGGGCTCGCCTTCCTCCAGCGCCCAGTGCAGCTCCGGGGTGGAGGGCGCATTCGGCAGGCCTTTCAGCGCCTGATTGGCGTCCTTTTCCTTGGACAGCACTTCCAGGAGCCGGGCGCCGCCGTAAAGCGCATCGTCGAAGCCGTACCAGCGCTCCTTGAAGAAGGTATGGCCCGACATCTCGCCGGCGAGGAGTGCGCCGCTCTCCTTCAGCTTCGCCTTGATCAGCGAGTGTCCGGTCTTCCAGAGCACCGGCTTTCCGCCGTAGCGCTCGATCCAGGGCGCGAGCAGCCGCGTGCTCTTCACGTCGTAGATGATCTCGGCGCCCGGATTGCGGCTGAGCACGTCCTTCGCGAGCAGCATCAGCTGCCGGTCGGCATAGATGATCTCGCCGTCCTTGGTGACCACGCCCAGGCGGTCGCCGTCGCCGTCGAAGGCGAGGCCGAGCTCGGCCTTTCCGGTTTTCAGCGTCTGGATCAGCTCGACCAGATTCTCCGGCTGCGCCGGGTCGGGGTGGTGGTTCGGAAAGGTGCCGTCGACCTCGCAGAAAAGCTCGGTGACCTCGCATCCCAGCCGGCGGTACAGGCGCGGCGCCAGCATGCCCGCGACCCCGTTGCCGCAATCGATCGCGACGTGGAACTTGCGCGCAAGCTTCACGTCGCCCGCGATGCGCTCGACGTAGGCATCGAGCACGTCCGCGGTGCTGCGCTTGCCTGTGCCCGAGGCGAACTTCCCGCTCTCGATTCTCTTGCGCAGATCCTGGATGTCGTCGCCGTACAGCGCGTTGCCGCCGACGACGATCTTGAGGCCGTTGTAATCGGGCGGGTTGTGGCTGCCGCTCACCGCGACGCAGCTGCCGCAGCCCAGGTGATGCGCGGCGAAGTAGGCGAGCGGCGTCGGCCCCATGCCGATGTCGATGGCGTCGGCGCCGGCCGCCGCGAGTCCTTCCATCAGCGCGTTGGCGAGCTCGGGGCCCGAAAGGCGCCCGTCGCGGCACACCGCGAAGGTCGGCGCGCCGCGCTCGCGCGCCATCGTGCCGAGCGCGCGGCCGATCTCGCGCACGAGCGGTGCAGTCAGCGTACGGCCGACGACGCCCCGGATGTCATAAGCGCGGAAGATCTCTGCGGGGATGTTCATTGTTCCAAGAAATCCAGGAGGCGGTTGGCGAGCCAGCCATGTTGGCCCGGGAACGGGCCGGAGACGAATCCGGCGTGGCCTCCGGTGCGCGGAAATTCTAGCACCACGCAGGGTGCGGCTTTTCGCGTGGCGGCGACAAGGGCGCGCTCCGGCAGGAACGGGTCGTTGCGTGCATTGAGGACCAGCGTCGGCACCCGGATGCGCTCGAGCCACGGGCCGCTCGCCGCTTCGCTCCAGTAGTGATCGACGTCGCGAAAGCCGTGCAGCGGAGCGGTCACCGTGTCGTCGAATTCGCGGAAGCGGCGCGCGGCGCGCACCCGCGCCGCGTCGTACAGACCCGGGAAGCGCTCGAGCTTGGCGAGCGACTTGGGCTTGAGCGTGGACAGGAAGTGCCGGGTGTAGAACAGGCGATTCACGCCGCGATCGAGCGCGCGGCCCGCGGCCGGCAAGTCGATCGGCGCCGATACCGCGGCGGCGCGCTGCACCAGGGCCCGGGCTTCGTCGCCGCGCTCGCCGAGCCACTTGAGGAGCGCATTGCCCCCGAGGGAAATCCCGATGACGAAAGGCGAGTCGATTTTCCGGAGGATCCAGTCGACCTCCTGCGTATCGCCGGAATGGTAGGCGCGCGGCTTGTGGTTGGGCTCGCCCGAGCAGCCGCGGAAGTGCGGCAACGCGATGCGCCAGCCCCGGCGCGATGCGTGCGCGGCGATGGCGCGCGCGTAATGGCTGTCGGAGCAGCCCTCGAGACCGTGGAACAGCGCGAGGCGGCGCGGCGCGCCTGCGTCGCCGGCGAAATCGACGTCGATGAAATCGCCGTCGGGCGTCTCCCAGCGGCTGCGCTCGAGCCGGACCCGCGGCGGCGGCGCGAGCGAGGCGTAAATCGTCTGCAGGTGCCCGCCCGGCAGCCACCAGGGAGAACGAAACATCTAATGGAGAATCTTTGGCGGTGCGTCCCGGGGTGCCGCCTGCGGCTGCGCGGGCGCGGGCGAGGCGTGGTGCACGATCATCCGCCAGCCGGCCGCGGTGCGCAGGTACACGTTGGTGGCGATGATCGGCGCGGGTTGCGCCTCGGGCTTGGCTTGCGGGATCGTGAACGACTCGAACACGCTGTGCACCGCGAGCATCATTCCGCTGATCGCCACCTGCCGCTCGATTACGAGGCGGGCGCGCGGCCCGGCGGCGAACATCCTGGCCCAGCTCTCGCGCACCTCGTCCTGCCCGGTGAGGCGCGCGCCGGCCGGGTGCACGCACACGATCTCGTCGTCCTCCGACCACACCGCCATCATGCCCTCCAGGTCGCAGCGCTCGAGCGCCTCGTAGAAGGCGTTTTCCGCGTCCTGCGCGGTGGGGAAGATCTTGCCGGTCATGGGTTGAGGCTGGCGAGAACCTGCTCGACGGAAATTTCCTTCATACAACGAAAATGGCCCAGCGGGCATTCTCGTTCAAAGCAAGGGCTGCACTCCAGGCGCAGCCACAACACGCGCGCCCTGTCGTTGGCCGGCGGCGTGTGCTCGGGGCTGGACGAGCCGAAGAGGGCCACCTGCGGCCGGCCGAGCGCCGCGGCGACGTGCATCAGCCCTGAGTCGTTGCTGACCACCGCGGCGGCGCCGGCGATGAGCCGGATCGCCTCGTCGAGGGTGGTCTCGCCGACGAGATTCTTGCCTGCCATTCCCGCCGCCGCGCCCCGATCGCTGGATGAGCCCAGCACCACCGCCGCCGGGAGCTTCTCGGCGAGCTCCTTGAAGTACGGCCAGCGCTTCGCCGGTCCGTACTCCGCTCCGGGGCACAGAACCACGTACGCACCCTCGATGCCGAAGCGCCGGCGGGCATCGACGATTTCCCGCTCGGTGACCTGCAGTTTCGGCACCCCCACCGGTTCGCCGGCGAGCCGGGCGTAGTGCAGCGGCATCGGCGCCTGCGTGCTCTTGTGGAGCGAGTTCAACAGGCCATAGCGCAATTCGCCGACGTAGCCGACGCGCTCCGGGATGCCCGCGAAGAACGGCACCAGCGCCGACTTCCAGGAGTTGGGCAGGACGAAAGCCCGGTGGTAGCCCCGGCGCTTCAAGCTGCGGCCGAGCCGCCAGCGCTCGCCGAGCTGCAACGGGCCGTGGCGGAACGCAGCCGGGATCACGTCCTCGACCTCGGGCATGCGCCGCACCACGGGTGCCACCCATTCCGGCGCCATCACGTCGATGGTCGCGCCGGACTTCTTCAATCGCGCGAGCAGCGGCTGCGCCATGAGCGCATCCCCGATCCAGTTGGGGGCGACGACGAGGATGCGCGACATAGGGGGTGCGGGGGTCAGGTGATTCTCACCCCCGCATCCTAATGTCCCTTGACGGGTGCTCCCCTGTACACGTATTTCGTCCCGCAGTACGGGCAGAGCGTCTCGCCTTCCTTCGCCACGTCGAGGAATACGCGCGGATGCAGCGCCCAGAGCGCGCTGCCCGGCGTCGGGCAGTGCAGCGGCAGGTCCTTCTCGGTTACTTCGACTTGACGGGGGTCAGCCATGACCTGCGCTTCTTGTCTTTTCCGGTGACCACATCGAAGAACGCTTTCTGGATCGCCTTGGTGACCGGCCCGGCCTTGCCCTCGCCGATCACGCGGGCGTCGAGCTCGCGGATCGGCGTGACCTCGGCGGCGGTGCCGGTGAAGAAGCACTCGTCGGCGATGTAGATGTCGTCGCGCGTCAGGCGCTTGGAGATGATCGGATAGCCGAGCTCGGCCGCGAGCTCGATCACCGAGGTGCGCGTGATGCCGGTCAGCGCCGAGGTGAGCTCCGGCTCGTAGAGCTTGTTGTTCTTGACCACGAAGATGTTTTCCCCGGCGCCCTCCGCGACGAAGCCGTCGACGTCGAGCAGCAGGCCCTCGTCGTAGCCGTGCATGGTGGCTTCCAGCGTCGCGAGCACCGAGTTCGGGTAGGTGCCCGACATCTTGGCGCGCGCCATGGTGACGTTGATGTGATGGCGCGCGTAGGACGACGTTTTCACCCGGATGCCCTTGGAAAGCGCCTCGGGCCCGAGGTACGCGCCCCACGGCCAGGCGGCGATCGCCACGTGCACTTTCGCCCCGACCGGCGATACGCCCATCTTCTCCGAGCCGTAGAACGCGATCGGGCGGATGTAGCAGGCGTCGTGGCCGTTCGCCTGCACCACGTCGAGCTGCGCCTGCATCAGGCGCTCGCGCGTGTAGGGGATCTTCATCATGTAGATGTGGGCCGAGGAGAACAGGCGGTCGGTGTGCTCCTTCAGGCGGAAGATCGCGGTGCCGATCGCGGTCTTGTAGGCGCGCACACCCTCGAACACGGCGAGGCCGTAGTGCAGCGAGTGCGTGAGCACGTGGGTGGTGGCCGAGCGCCACTCGACCAGCTTGCCGTCGTGCCAGATCCAGCCGTCGCGGTCCGCCATCGAGAGCGGCGCAGCCGCGGGTTTTCCTTTGGACATCGCGGGGTTTCTCCTGAAGGGGGATTCAATCACAAGCCCGTCGAATACGCCATACTATTAACGTGCTTGTTAATAATCCGCAACGCGTGTTCTATGCGCTCGCCTCGCTGCCGCGCCGGCGCATCCTCGCGTTCCTATCGCAGACCGCGCTCTCGACCGCCGACCTCGCTGAGCGCTTCGGGCTGAGCCGGCCGGCGATCTCGCGCCACCTGTCGGTGCTGCAGCGCGCCGGTCTGATCGCGGGCGAGCGCCAGGGTCAGCGCGTGCTGTACCGCCTCAAGCGTGACGCGCTGCTCGAGGCGCTGGCGCGCTTCGCGTCCGAGGTCGACGGCCCCTTGCGCACGCCCCGCAATGCCGTCTAATCTTTCCGGGGGATGAAGCGTTCCTGGACTGCTGCGGCTGTGCTGCTGGGGGCATGCGCGAGCACGCCCGATGATCCGCTGGTCTGGTCCGACGACCTGGCGCGCGCACTGCCGCGCGAGCAGGGAGAGGTCGTGGAAGTCGCGCGCTTTTCGCGCGTCCCGCCGGGAGCGCCGCCGGCGCCGTGGGAGCAGTGGTTCGTCCGGCGCGGCAACGCCCCCACCGAATATCGCGTGGTCGAGGTCGACGGCACCACGGTGCTCGAGGCCGATGCGCAGGAAGGCGGCTCGGGCTTCTCCCGCAAGATCCGCGTCGACCCGAGCCGCCATCCGCTGCTCGAATGGCGCTGGCGGGTGACCGCCGAGCCCGGCACGCGGCTGGAGATCGCTTCCGGGACGAGCCCGCTCGCGCGCCTGTCGCTCGCTTTCCACGGGGATGCGAACAAGCTCGACTTTGACGACCGGGCGAAGCTGCGCCTCGCGATGGTGCTGACCGCCAACGGGCTGCCGTACGCCTCGCTCGTCTACGTCTGGATGCTCGACGTTCCCGCCGAGACCGTGATTCGCAGCCCGTACACGGACCGCGTGCGCTACCTCGTGGTCGAGAGCGGCGCGCAGCGCGTCGGCGAATGGGTGACCATGCGCCGCAACGTGGTCGAGGACTACCGGCGCGCGTTCGGCGAGGAGCCCGATGACATCGTCGCCGTCGGCGTGATGACCGACCCCGGCGACGACTACTCGCGCCGCCGCGGCTTCTATGGCGACATCACCTTCCGGAGCGGCAAATGAACCAGTTCAGGTTTTCCCGTATCGCGCGCCGCATCGCTGCGCTCTGCGGCCGGCCGGCGACGTTTGTCCTCGCAGTGACGCTGATCGTCCTGTGGGGTCTCAGCGGGCCGCTCTTCGGCTACAGCAACACCTGGCAGCTCGTGATCAACACGACCACCACCATCGTCACGTTCCTGATGGTGTTCATCATCCAGAACACGCAGAACCGCGACACCGAGGCGATGCAGCTCAAGCTCGACGAGCTGATCCGCGCCACGCAGGGCGCGCACAACGCGCTGCTCGACCTCGAGGACCTGGAGGACGCGCAGCTCGAGCGCTACCGCCGGCGCTACGAGGCGCTCGCCGCGAGGGCGCGCGAGAAGCTCGCGCGCGGCGAGCTCGATACCGATTCGCCCGAGATCAAGGATCTGAAGTAACCAGCACCGCCTGCCAGAGCGCCCTGACGGATTCCATCTGCGCCGAGACCCGCGCGTGCGGGACGCGCGCGTACTGCGCGCCGTTCAGGCGCAGCGCGTGCTGGATGCGGCGGAACTCGCGGTAGGCGTCGCGGCAGCGCTCGGCGAGGCCGGCGTCGATCAGGCCGTGCCCGGCCGCCATCTTCAACAGGGCGATGTTGCCGAGGTTTGCGGTCAAGTCCGCAAATCGATGGGCGTAAGCCAGCACCAGGTACTGCACCGCGAATTCGATGTCGATCATGCCGCCGGCGTCGTGCTTCACGTCGAACAGCCCCGACTTGTTGGGATGCGCCGCGTGCAGCTTGGTTCGCATCTCCACGATCGAGGTGCGCAGCTCGGCCGCGTCGCGGGGTTTTCTGAGGATTTTCTCCCGGATCTTCTCGAACGCCTCGCCCACCTGGCGGTCGCCGGCGCAATAGCGCGCGCGGGTGAGCGCCTGGTGCTCCCATACCCAGGCGTTCTCCTCCTGGTAGCGCTCGAATGCCTCGATCGACGACACGAGCAGACCCGAGGCGCCGCTCGGGCGCAGCTGCAGGTCGGTCTCGAACAGCATCCCGGACGAGGTGCGGCTGCTGAGCCAGGTGTTGAGCCGCTGCGCAAAGCGCGCGTACACCTCGGGGGCGCGCTCGTCGGGGTCGTCGTAGAGAAAGATGATGTCGAGGTCCGAGGCGTAGCCGAGCTCCTTGCCGCCGAGCTTGCCGTAGCCCGCGACCGCGAAGCGCGGCGCCTGGAGGTGCTTGCCTCGCAGATCCTCCCAGACGAGCTCGAGCGTCACTTCGAGCATCAGGTCGGCCAGCGCCGAGAGATGGTCGGCGAGCTTTTCGACGGTGAGCAGCCCGGCAAGGTCCTGCGCGAGCAGGCGGAACACCTGCGCCTGGTGCATCTCGCGCAGCACGTTCATGCGCCGCTCGGTGTCGTCGCGCGCGGCCGCGAGCTGCGACCGGAGGGTCTTCTGGAAAGAAACCAATTCGGGCGGCGCATACAGCAGCCGGTCGTCGAGCAGCTCGTCCAGCAGCAGCGGGTGCCGGGTGATGAACTCCGCCGCCCAGGTCGACGAGCCGATCATGCGCGCGACGCGCTCGAGCGCCTCGGGATGCTCGGCGAGCAGCGCGAGGTACGCGGCGCGGCTCGCGATCGCCTCGACGAGATCGGCGCCGCGCGCAAGGGTCGCATCCGGGTCGGGCGTCGCCTGCGCCGCCCGCGCGAGCGCCGGCATCAGGCGGTCGAGCCGGCGCCGCGATTCCTCGGGCAGCGCGGCATAGCGCTGGCTCGCGCGCAGCGCCGCGAGGCGCGGGTGCTCGGGCCAGGGCTCGGCGGGCGCCTCGGGCTGGGCGAAGACGGCGTCGAAGTGCCGTGAGACCGTGTTCCGCACCGCCTGCAGCTTCTGGTAGAACGCCTCCCACGACGCGAACCCGCACATCTCGGCGATGCGCGCGCGGTCTTCACCGTCGGCGGGCAGGTCGTGGCGCTGCGCATCGTCGAGGTATTGCAGGCGGTGCTCGAGGTTGCGCAGGAAGACGTAGGCCTCGCCCAGCTCGCGCGAGGCGCTTTCCGGCAGAAGAGATTTTTCACTCAGAACTGCAAGTGCCCTGACGGTCGACCTTACGCGCAGCTCGGCGTCGCGGCCGCCGCGGACGAGCTGCAGCGCCTGCACGATGAACTCGATCTCGCGGATGCCGCCGGGCCCGAGCTTGACGTGCTCGGCGAGCTCGCGCCGCTCAACGTCGCGCCGCACCTCGGCGTGCAGCGCGCGCAGCGCCGCGAGCGTGCCGTAGTCGAGGTACTTCCGGAACACGAACGGCCGCACGATCGCGTCGAGCTCGCGCATTTCGACCTCCCTCACCGCGTCGGTCAGGAGCCGCGCTTTCAGCCACGCGTAGCGCTCCCATTCGCGTCCCTGGGTGATGAGGTAGTGCTCGAGCGCCTCGAAGTTGCACGCGAGCGGCCCGGAATCGCCGTACGGCCGCAGCCGCATGTCGACGCGGAACACGAAGCCGTCCTCGGTCGGCTCCGACAGCAGCCGGATCAGCCTGCGGCCGGCGCGCTCGTAGCGCTCCTGCGCTTCGGCCGGCCCGCGGTACAGGAACACCAGATCGACGTCGGAGGATACGTTGAGCTCGCGCCCGCCGAGCTTGCCCATGCCGACGACGATGAGATTTTCTTGATTCAAGATTCTGGAAACTGCCACTTCGGCCAGGTCGGTCATGGTTCCGCAGACCTCGTCGAGCCCGGCGCGCCCGGACAGGTCGCGCGCCATGACGCGCAGGAGCACGCGGTTGCGAAGCAGGCGCAATGAGCGCTTCAGCTGCGCCTCGCCGTCATCGCCGGAGCCTCCCAGTGCGTTGAGCATTTCGGCGCGCGTGAACGGCTGCGGGTCGGCGAGCTCGGCCGCGAGCTCGGGACGCGCGGAAAGCACGCGTTGCGCGAACCGCGAAAGCCCGATTTTCTGAATCAGTTCCGGCATTTGGAGATTAGAATGGCCGCCTGGACGTGACTCCACCATGAAGCGACTGCTGCGAGCGGCCGAAGTGCTCGCGTGGGGCGGATTTTTCGCCTTCGCGGCGCTGGTGCTCGCCCTGCGCTTCTGGGTGCTGCCCGACATCGAACGTTACCGCGAACACATCGTCGCCGCCATGTCGCGCGGCATCGGCCTGCCGGTCAAGGTCGGCGCGATCCGGGCCGGATGGCTGGGCCTGCGGCCGCACATCGGCCTGTCCGACGTGCGGATCTACGACGCGCAGGGACGCGAGGTTCTGGTGCTGCCGTCGATCGAGAACGTGGTCGCCTGGCGCTCGCTGGCGCACGGCGAGCTGCGCCTGCACAGCATGGCGATCGAAGGGCTGCGCCTGGACGTGCGGCGCGACGCGGCCGGGGACTTCTTCGTCGCCGGGCTGAAGCTCGAAAAGCCCCGCGAGCCCTCGGGCGGCGGCTTCGGCGCGTGGCTGGCGGGCCAGGGGCAGATCGTAGTGCGCAACGCCGAGCTCGAATGGCGCGACGAGCTGCGCGGCGCGCCGCCGCTGGTGCTGTCGGGGCTCAACGTCCAGGTGGAAGCGTCGGTGTTCTCCCTCGCGCTCGGGGTGACGGCGCGCCCGCCGGCCGAGCTCGGCAGCAGCGTCGAGTTGCGCGCGCTCGTCGATACGCGCGGGCTGCAGCGCGGCGAGTGGAATGCCCGCGTGTTCGGGCAGGTAGGGAACACCGATCTCGCCGCCTGGCGCGCCTGGGTGGATTACCCGTTCAACGTGCGCCAAGGCCAGGGCGCGCTGCGGTTCTGGTCGAGCGTCGAGCGCGGCGAGCTGAAGGAATTCACGGCAGACCTGGCGCTCGCCGACGTGCGCGCGAGCCTCGGCGACGTGCTGGAGCCGCTCGAGCTCGTCTCGGTGCACGGGCGGGTGTCCGGGCGCTGGCTGGCGGACGGGATCGAATTTTCCGGGCGCGGCCTCGCCCTCGCCATGGAAGGCGGCCCCGAGATTCCGAAGACCGACTTCCAGATCGCCTGGCGGCCGCAGGCCGGCGGCACGCTCGGCGCGAGCCTCGTCGACCTGGAGGCGATCCGGGACCTCGCCGGCTCGCTGCCGATCCCGCCGCAGCTCTCGCAGGCGGTCAAGCAGCTAGCGCCGCAAGGGCGCCTGACCGATTTCCGCCTGGAGTGGAGCGGGCCGTTCGACGCGCCGACGCGGGTCGGCGTGCGCACTCGCTTTGCGGAACTGGCCCTGCGCGCGCGAGAGGAGCTTCCCGGGTTTTCTGGCCTCTCCGGCAGCCTGGAGGCGGGCCTGGACAAGGGCAAGCTTTCGCTCGCTTCGCGCAAGTCGGTCCTCGAGCTGCCGCGCGTATTTCCCGACCCGCACATCACGCTCGACTCGCTCGCCGGGCAGGTCGAATGGGAGCGCGACGGCGCGGGCGGGCTCACGGTGCGCATCGGCTCGCTCACCTTTGCCAACGCGCACGCGAGCGGCAACGTCTACGGCAGCTACGCGCGCCGCGGCGAAGGACCGGGCAGCATCGACCTCTCCGGTGTTCTCAATCGCGCGGATGGGAGGCAGGTCGGGCGCTACCTGCCGAGCATCCTGCAGGGTGAGGTCCGCACCTGGCTCGCCAATTCCATCCTGGCCGGCGAGGCGAGCGACGTGCGCGTGCGCATCCGCGGCGACCTGCGGCAGTTTCCGTTCGTCGACCCGGCGACCGGGCAGTTCCAGGTCACCGCGCGCGTGGAGAAGGGCGTGCTCGACTACGCCGCCGGCTGGCCGCGCATCGAAGACATCGCCGGCGAGCTCAACTTCGAGCGCGACCGCATGGAGATCGTCGGGCGCAGCGGCTCGATCCTCGGTGCGCAGCTCTCGAACGTGCGCGTCGCCATGCCGAGCCTGCGCAGCCCGGAGCGCCACGTGCAGGTGAGCGGGCAGGCCGACGGCCCGACCGCGGAGTTCCTGCGGTTCCTCCAGTCCTCGCCGCTGCGCGAAAGCGCGGGCCGCTTCACCGCCGACATCCAGGCGGCCGGGCGCGGCAAGCTGCGGCTGAAGCTCGAACTGCCGCTGTACGCGCTGCCGAAGACCAGGGTCGCGGGCGACTACGAATTCGCCGCGAACGAGGTGAACGTCCTGCCGGGGCTGCCGCCGATCGAGGCGGCTTCGGGCCGGGTCGCGTTCGGCGAATCGGGCTTCACGCTGCACGACGTGCGCGGCCGCGTCTTCGGCGGCGAGGTCGGGATCTCGGGTGGAACGCGCGCCGGCCGCGGCATCGAGGTGCTCGCGCGCGGCAACGCTGCGCTCGAGGCGACGCGCACGCTGGCAGGTTCGATGCGCGATCATCCTCTCGGCAAGCACTTGTCGGGCACCTTCGACTATTTCCTCACCGTGCGTGCCCAGGACGGCGTGGCTCGCGTCACGTTCGAATCGCCGCTGCGCGGCGTCGAGAGCACGCTCCCGGCGCCGCTCGCCAAGAGCGCCGCGGAGCCGCTGCCGCTGCGCATCGAGGTCAATCCAGCGCCAAAAGGCGAGCGCGACCGCATTTCGGTCACGCTCGGCGCGCTCGCGCGCGCCGAGGTGCAGCGGCGCCGCCAGGACGGCGCGATGGTCGTGCAGCGCACCGCGGTCTGGGTCAACCCGGAGCGGGATCAGCCGATCCGGCTCCCCGAGCGGCCCGGCACGCTGGTGTACGGCTCGCTCGCCGCCTTCGATCTCGATCGCTGGCTGCCGCTCGCCGGCGGGGATGGCGGCGGCAGCTCCGAGACGATTTCCCTCGAGATGAAGTTCGGCACGCTCGACGCCTTCGGCAGGAGGCTGAGCAATGTCGGGCTGCGGGCAAGCGCCACCGCGGCAGGCTGGTCGGCGAACGTGAACGCCGATGAGCTCGCCGGCGACGTGTCGTATCGCACGCGCCCGCAGCCCAGGGTCATCGCTCGCCTCAGCCATTTCACGATTCCTGCCGATACTCCGGGCGCCAAGCCCCGGCCGACGGGACGGCCGAGCGAGCTTCCCGATCTCGATCTGGTCACCGATGAGTTCACCTTCCGCGACAAGCCGCTCGGCCGCGTCGAGCTCATCGCGAGGCGCGCCGGCAAGGACTGGCGCATCGAAAACGCGAGCATGATCAACGCCGAGGCATCGCTCACCGGGTCGGGTATCTGGCGCGCCGAGCCGTCGCGCACCGAGGTGCAGTTCGACCTCGAGGCCGCGGACGCCGGCGGCTTTCTCGCGCGCGTGGGTCAGCCCGGCATGGTGAAGGGCGGCAGGACGCGCATGCGCGGCGCGCTCGCCTGGCAGGGCGACCCGGCGACGCTCGACTTCCCGACGATGAGCGGCGAAGTGCAGATGCAGGCGGAGAACGGGCAGTTCCTGGAGATCGAGCCGGGGCTCGGCAAGCTGATCGGGCTGATGAGCCTGCAGGCGCTGCCGCGGCGCGTCACGCTCGACTTCCGCGACGTGTTCTCCAAGGGATTCCAGTTCGACCGCATCGCCTCGAACGCGCAGGTCGACAGCGGCGTGGTCCGGCTGCGCGAGTTCCGCATGCGCGGCTCGGCGGCCGACGTCGAGATGAGCGGCGAAGCCGACCTCGCGCACGAGACGCAGGACCTGCGCGTGCGCGTATTGCCGAGCCTGAGCGACAGCGCCGCCCTCGGCGTGGCGCTGGTCAATCCGGTCGCGGGGGTCGCGGCGGCGATCGCCCAGCGGATCCTCAAGAACCCGCTCGGGCAGATCTTCGCGTTCGACTACACCGTGACCGGCAGCTGGAGCGATCCGAAGGTCGTCAAGATCCTGCCGCCGCCGCCGCCGGAACTCGTCAACTGATGGCCCGGGCCCGGATCGCCGCGATCCAGATGGTCTCGGGCCCCGAGGTTGCGGCCAACCTCGCCGCCGCCGAGCGCCTGATCGCCGCCGCGGCGGCAGCCGGCGCGAAGCTCGCCGCGCTCCCCGAGAACTTCTACCTGATCGGCCGCCACGAGGGCGACAAGGTGGCGGTGCGCGAAGCCGAGGGCAAGGGCCCGGTGCAGGATTTTCTTTCCTCGACGGCGAGAAAGCACGGGCTCTGGATTGTCGGCGGCACCGCCCCCATCTCCACCGATGATGAAAAGCGCATTCGCGGCGCCTGCCTGGTGTACGACGACACCGGCAAGCGCGCGGCGCGCTACGACAAGATGCACCTTTTCCGTTTTGAAGGCGGAGGAAGGGAGAGCTACGACGAGTCGCGCACACTGCAGCCCGGCACCCGCCCACTCGCAATCGCGAGCCCCTTCGGCCGCCTGGCGCTGTCGGTTTGCTACGATGTGCGCTTCCCGGAGCTCTACCGCGGGCTCGGCGAATTCGACGTCATGTTCGTGCCCTCCGCCTTTACCGTGCCGACCGGCGCCGCGCACTGGGAA
>Ga0137428_1000722_pt1 | contig 13702 bp, 10 predicted proteins | sample EasRivERMZT718_2_FD_102305 | JGI IMG/M metagenome (GOLD analysis project Ga0137428, IMG submission 102305) | Soil microbial communities from meander-bound floodplain in the East River, Colorado, USA - East River MetaG ERMZT718_2 | ecosystem: Environmental > Terrestrial > Soil > Floodplain ...
GCGGGATCCTTGACGGCGATGATGGCCTTGTACCGGCCAGGAGCGAACGAACGCTGCGACTGGAAGATCAGCTTCTTTCCCTGCTGTGCGCTGGTCTCGAGGAAGCCGAACTGGTCATGGTTGAAGAATCTCTGCGCTGACTCGCCCGTCGTGGCATCCAGGAACTCCGCGGCCACGATGAGGCTGTTGGGGTCCGTGCCCGCGGGGATGGCGTCGGCCGGAACCTCGAGCGTCAGGGTGGCGGACGTGGAAGCGTCTCGCGCCATGTAGTAGTTGAGATTGAGGCCAAGCGGGACGTTGGCGCTCCCCGCCGTTGCCGCGCGCACCTGCTCCATCAGCTCGGATTGCGGCGTCGCCGCAACCGGCGGTGGCGCCGGCGGGGCGGGAGGCGCGGCCGGCGTCGCAGGCATCCCCGGCGCGGCCCCCTGGGGGAGCGTGCTGGCCGGGGCCGCTGCTGTTTTCGTCGGCGACGCAAGACCCCTCAGGATCGGGGTGTCCCAGTCGAGCCTGTCCTGGAGGCGGAAGCCTCCCGTGACGTCGCTGTTGAAGGTCAGCTCGAGCCGCCCCGGTGGTCCCAGGGGATTGGTCAGGTAGATGAACTTGACGGTGCGGGACTGTCCCTGCGTGGCAACCGTGCTGTCCGGCGCCGAGCCATACCCGCCTGCCGACGTCGGGAGCTGGACCCCGGAGTCGCCGATCAGCCCCTCCTGGTCGCTCATGTCGTCGGGGGGGCCGAGCAGGATGTAGATCTTGCCTCGATCGTCCTGCCACCCTTTCCCCCCCTCCTCGGCGAAACGCGCCGTGGCCTCGCGGGCGTTCGTGTAGAAGGCGTCACGGTACTCGTTGGCGGGGGTGCCGGGGCTCGGGTCGCGTCGCTCCCAGAACGATTGCACGAACTTCGCGCGCGCCTCGTCGGTTTCGAGCCCCTTGTACTCCTTGTCCTCGTCCTTGGTAAGGAGGTATTTCACGGGGCCCGAGCGCCATTTCTTGTCCGGCTTGTCCCAGGAAGCCTCGTCTCCGGCTGGACCGGCCGCCAGCGCCGGGATGGCGAGGACTGTCAGGAGGGGAAGAGTTGCCAGCTTCGGGACGCGCCTGTTGAACATTTTCATGTCTCCTCGTGAGACACCCCCCCCAACGGGAAGGGGGCAATAAAAAGGGGGCCTTTCGGCCCCCTCGATTATAGCTTCTGTTCATGCGCCAGCTAGAAGTCGAAGATCGCCCCGACCTCGAACCGGCGTCCGATATCCCTGGTGCTGTCGAGCGGGAGACCGCCAATCGAGGCGATGTCCAGCTCTTCGATGGCGAGTTGCCCCTCGTCGAGGAGGTTCTCGGCGGAGAGAAACGCCGATGCCTGAACGCGGCCGATCGTGAAGTTCTTCTCCACGCGGCCATCGATCTTCCACCAGCTGCTGTTGCGCTGGTCGTTGCGCTGTCCCGTCGGGTAGAAGGACCGGAAGAGCGTGTTGCCCGTGCTGTCGAACTCCACGACCGTCTTGGTCACGGACCAAGGCGTCCCGGAGCTCCACTGCAGGACGGATCCGAGGGTGATCTCGTGCGGAAGCCGGGTCACCGCCTGGAACTTCAGGATGTGCGTCTGGTCGAACTCCAGGAACCCCTCCTCGTCGTCCTTGGTCTCCGGGTCGTTGCCGGCGGCCGTCGAGAACGCCTCGGCCTGGCCGAAGGCCTCCGACCAGGTGTAGCTGAACTGCATCTGCCAGTTGTGCTGCAGGCGTTTGACGATCTTGAATTCCAGGGCGTTGTACTCGGAGGAGTTGAAGTTGCCGACTCTGAGGATCTGGTTGAAGTTGGTGTTGACGGTGTAGAGGTCGGGGGCGCCGTTGGGAATCAAAAATCCGAACCCGAAGTTGCCCCCTTCACTCACGATATCGAACCCCTCAACGCCACCGAACTTGTCGTCTTCGAGGATCCCCGCGCCGCCGCAGGCGACGACCGGGTCGATTCCGATCTCGCCATGCTGCGCGCACGTCACGTGATTGATGTCCGTGTCCTGGAGCAGCTCGGAACCCTCTCTGTGGATATAAGTGATGGTTCCGGACCACTCGGGAGCCAGCTCGCGCTCGAACCCGATCGTCCACTCGTCGGTGTGGGGGGTCTGCAGATCGCGGTCGACCTGGTTGACGGTGACGCTGGAGGTCGTCAGCGAGAGATCCCCCGGCGCGATGATCTGGCTGGTGTCGCTCGGGACGAAGGTGAAGTTCAGGGAATCGGGGCCGATCTCTCCCGTGACCGTGTCCAGGAAGAGCCGGTCGTAGAACCTCCCCCAGCTCGCGAAGGTCTTGGTCTTGCCGTCCGCCCAGGGGTCCCACGAGACGCTGAAACGGGGGGAGACGTTGGTGTTCTCGATGGAGAAGTTCTCCGTCTGGCGCTCCCCGTACGTCGTGAGCTCACGATAGAGCTGTTCGCCTTCTTTGTTGGCGAACTCGAGGACACCGTCGCGGTTGAAGTCCAGGCTCGCAACGTCCGGATCGATGTCATTGATCCCGTCCATGTTTTCGTCCCGGAACAGCTTCATCTGGTTGTTGGCGATTTTATCGGGCGGCTTGCCATCGAACGGCCCCATGTCGCCGGGTCTGAACGCATCGCAGTTGGAGCCGGTCTGGACGAGCCCCGAAACGGTCTGTGCCTGGTATTGGGCTTCGATGCAGACTTTGCTCCAGAGCGCGATGGACTCCTTGCGCTCCAATCTGGGGTCGAAATACTTGAACCCTGAGGTGTTTGTGTCCTCGCGATCCAGCCGGATTCCGGCGTTGATCGTCAGGTTCGGGATCGGCTTCCAGGAGTCCAGAGCGTAGATGCTGCTGTTGAAGCTGGTGGCCTCCTGCGGCGTGATCAGCGGATCGAAGGTGGTGATCTGCTGGAAACCATCGACCGCGAAGGGATTGGTGATGCCGCCCCCCGTGGTCTGCTCGTTGTCGAACTTCCTGGTTACGTCTACGAGGAACGGATTGGTGATCGGCGAATCGCTGAACTTTTCGTCCGCGAACTCGATCCCGCTCTTGATATTGTGCTGCCCCAAAGCGTCCTCGACGTTGTAGGAGAGGTCGGTCTTGATCGAGTTGCGGACCCGCTCGTCGTCGGTCTGTACGTTGAAGGGGCCGTTGATCGTCCCCTGGACCAAATCGAGCTGATAGGTGGCCTTCTCGCCCAACTGCGGGTCGCAGTTGAACGCTATGCAGGGGTACACGGACTGGATGACGCCTATCCCCGTCTCCACCAGATCCGTTTCCGTCGGCTCGAAGTTACTGGACACAGGGTCCACGGCGATCCCGGACTGGAAGAACGTCACCTGGGATTCCAGGAGGAGTTGGGGCGAGATCGTCGAGGTCCACTTGATCTGCGGCGTGACTCCTCCCTGCGTGAAGGTGAAATCGGAGTCGGGAGAAGTGCCCAGGCCGATGTTGTTCCCCGTGAACTCGAGCGGGTCGCTGGCCAGCTGGAATGCCAGCTTGTTGTAGGAATTGGCCTGCCAGGTCAGCTTGGCGAACCCCTGGTGTCCGCGGAACGACTGCAGGCGGGTGTTGCCGATCTCGTTGATCGGCCTCTCGGCGTCGATGATCTCCAGAGAGCCGAAGTACCAGAGCTTGTCTTTCACGATGGCGCCGCCGAGGCTCAGCGTCGGCCTGACATCGCTGTAGTCCGGGACGTCGCTGCTGAAGTTGTTCACGTCGTTGTCGCCGGTGCCGTCGCCGTTGAGGAACCTGCTGCGGTACCGGATGGAAAACTTACCTTCGAAGTCGTTGCCGCCGGATTTGGTGATGATGTTGGCGAAGCCGCCGTCGGCTCTGCCGAACTCGGCGGACGCGCCGGACGTGATGATCTCGACTTCCTCGATGATGTCGGCGTTGAGGTTCTGACCGAAGGTCCCGGAGGCCGGGTCGGTGATGTTCCCACCGTCGAGCCGGTACTGGAGACCCGTGTCACGCGCTCCGTGAACATTGGGGTTGCCGTCCCCATCGGTGTCGGTCACGCCGGGGGCGAGAGTCAGGATGTCCTGGTAGTTGCTCCCGATGATGGGGAGCCCCTCGATGAATTCCGCGTTATACGAGCTGGCCGTCTTGGTGCTCTCGGTGTCGACGATGTTCCCCTGGGATTCGACGGTGATCGTCTCGGTGGACTCGGCGTCGGTGCGCAGCGTGATGTTCTGGACCGTCGTCTTTCCCGGGTCGAGATCGAGCGGACCCAGCTCAAGCGGGGCGAAGCCGGGGTAGTCGATCTTGATCATGTAGTCGTTCGCGGGGGGGAGCAGCGGGATGCGGTAGTTTCCCTCGATATCTGAAGGAACCTGCTTGTTTCCGCTGGGCTGGCTTGCGCTCCGGATCTGCACGATGACTCCGGGCAGACCTGCATCGTCGCTATCTACCACACGCCCCTTCACCGTTGCGGTGGTACTTCCCTGGGCGAGAAGCAGATGGGGGGCCATGAGCCCCGTGAGGGCGACAATCGCCGCCAGAGATACAAGACGCCTGGCCGTCATTTTCGAGACCTCCCTGTGGCCGGGGGTCGTACTGCAGAGTGCATTGGGAGTCGATTCAGGGAGGGAAACCTGGCCGGTTCCCAAGCGCCGCCGGTTTGATCCGGTACGACCCTGGTAAAAAATTGACTTGGAAAAATCCTCCACCCATTCGACGGCATCGTCCTGGATACGTTGCCGCCATCCTCCCGCGAGTCGGGTCGGGGGCCCTGCTCGCCCTGGATAGCCCAATAGACACGACGATCGCCGTTTAGTTTACCACTCCGTTACGATTGGGGCGGTCAGGAGTGCGGATTTTCGGCTCAGGCCAGCCGTGGGGTGACGTTCAGAACCCAGGCCACGGGGGGCTTACCTTCGGCGGCCGCTGAATCGGGTGGTTTCACGGGGACTTCCACGAGAAAGGAGCTCCCGGAGCGCACCGTGTGGAGGCTTTCGTAGGCCACTGCCACGAGATGGGTCCGGCTCTCATCCGCGTAGTCGAACCCCGAGACCCTCAGGCGCACGGTGACCAGCTCCCCCTGGGTCCCCTCGGCCGCCAGGGTGAAGGTGAGGCCTGCGGCGCCATCCGCGCCCGCGGCGAGAGACATCACGCTGGAGGAGTAGCTGACGGGGCGCCCCACGAGGCTGGACAGGACATGCGTCTCGGGGGGATCCACCGTGGGGCCGTTCTGGCGGATCATCTGGAAGACGAAATGCACGGCGCGGAGCGGCAATGTCCTGGGATCGGCTCCCGAGGGGTCGTCCTCATCCGAAAGGGTGATGCTGAGCACGACGCGGCGCTCGCTCCCGGCGCTGCCCGATCCCGCCGCCCGCTCGTGAGCCAGCTCGAGGAGATAGCTCGAGTCGAGGGCGATGACCGCCGTCTCTTCGCGCCGCTCGAGGCTGTGGCTGAGTCCCTCGTCGAGCCCGCCGCTCCAGACCTCGGTGTTCATGACGAGCCGGATCCCTTCCTCCGAAGGGGTCTCGGGCTTCACCAGCAGACGGAAGGATAGTGGGGGGCCCCCGTAGGGGACCTGTCTCATCAGGAGCCCCGTGCTGTTGTAGGGGACGCGCGCCACGGCCACATCGACCGTCCGCGTCCCCAGCGCGTCCATCACCAGCGTGCGGACCTGAAGGTGGGCGATCGCGCTCTGCGGCGCCGTGACCTCCAGCGCTTCCTCGACGCCCTCGGACTCTGCGCGAGGCGCGACCGATCCCGCGATCAGGAGCAATGCCGGCAGAAGGAAGCGCCACGTCATACGCGAAAGCTATGACCCGCCGTCCTGCGAGGCAACATTGCCGCACCCGCACGACGCGCCCATCGCCCGGCGGCGCGCCCGATTGCGGGCTGCTGGCGCCTGGTCTACCATGGCCGCGCCCGTTGGAGCCCGCCCCCCATGAAGATCACCCTGGAGGAGGCAGCGCGTATCGCCCGCCTCGCGCACCTTCGCTTCTCCGATGAAGACTTGGCGCGCATGCGCGGCCAGCTCGACGGGATCCTGGAGCACGTCGGCTCCCTTCAGGCCCTCGATCTCGGCGGCATCGATCCTTCTGAGGCAGCAGCGGCCCCCGCCTTGCGGGAGGACACTCCCATCCCATCGCTGGGAGCGGAAGAGGCCCTCGAGGCGGCGCCGGAGAGCGGCCAGGGGCACTTCATGGTTCCCCGGGTGATCGCATGATGGCCGCATGGCCGATCTGACGGCCAGCGACGCCACGGCCCTGTCTGCGATATTCCGCTCCGGCGAGGCCAGCGCCGCCGAGATTGCTGAAGCTCACTTGAAGAGGATGGAAGCCACCGAACCCTCACTCCATTCTTTCGTGACCATCATGCGCGACGAAGCAATGGCTCAGGCCACGGCGCTCGATGAGGCCAGATCGCGTGGCGAGAGAGCCGGCCCGCTCGCCGCGGTCCCCGTCGCGGTGAAGGATGTGCTGACCGTGCGCGGGCACCCGACCACCTGCGGATCGCGGATTCTTTCGCGCTTCCTTCCGCCGTACGACGCCACCTGCGTCGCGCGCATCAGGGCCGCCGGGGCGGTGATCGTGGGCAAGACCAACATGGACGAGTTTGCCATGGGCTCCTCGACGGAGCACTCCGCGTTCGGTCCCACGCGCAACCCCTGGGACCTCACGCGTGTGCCGGGAGGGTCGAGCGGGGGTTCGGCGGCGGCCGTGGCATCGCGACAGGTCCCTCTGGCGCTGGGGACCGATACGGGGGGCTCGATCCGCCAACCGGCAGCCTTCTCGGGGGCCGTGGGGTTGAAGCCGACCTACGGGCGCGTCTCCCGGTTCGGCCTCGTCGCGTTCGCCTCGTCGCTGGACCAGGCGGGGCCCCTGTCCCGATCGGTGCGAGACGCCGCGGCGGCCCTCGCGATCATGGCCGGCCCTGATGCGCGGGACATGACGGTCGCCGCGCGCGGCGCGGAAGACATCGCGCAAGCCGCGTCGGGGAAGGGGAGCGCGCTTTCGGGCCTGCGCGTGGGAGTGCCCGAGGAGTTCTTCGGAGAGGGGCTGGACCCCGAAGTTGACGCGGCCGTGAAGGAGTGTCTTCGCGTCATGCAGGCGGGGGGCGCGCAGGTGAGGACCATCGCGATCCCCTCGCTGCGCTTCGCCATCGCCACCTATTACATCGTCGCCACGGCGGAGGCCTCCTCCAACCTCGCGCGGTTCGATGGGGTTCGCTATGGTTTGCGCGACACCGAGGCCGGGACCCTTGCGGCGATGTACGACCGCACGCGTCAGGCGGGTTTCGGCGAAGAGGTGAAGCGCCGGATCATGCTGGGCACGTACGTTCTCTCGGCGGGCTATCACGACGCTTACTACCTCAAGGCGATGCAGGCGCGCGGCCTCATCCGGCGGGAGCTCGAGACGGCCTTCACGGAGTGCGACATCCTCGTCGCGCCGACGACGCCGACCACGGCGTTCAGGTTGGGAGAGAAGCTCGACGACCCGCTCGCGATGTACCTGGCGGACGTCTTCACCGTCACCGCGAACCTCGCCGGCCTGCCCGCCGTTTCAATCCCATGCGGCTTCTCGCGCGAAGGGCTGCCGATCGGCTGCCAGATCATCGGGCGTCATTTCGAAGAGTCCACGATCCTCGGCGCGGCCGCGGCGCTGGAGGCGTCTCTGGACGCGATGGACGATGCGCCTCCTCTCGCGGTGGACCGGAAATGAAGCACATCGCGGCCTTCATGCTCGGCGTCTGCCTTTTCCCCGCAGGAACGATCTGCGCCGCCTCGCGCCGCGTGTTCGTCAACGACGAGGCGGTCGCGACGCTGGAGGGGGGGGACCGCATCTTCCTCGAAGTGCAGGCGCGGCCGCGCGACAGCTACGTGGCGCTCGCGGTGCGCTGGGCGGGGACCGAGCGCGCCTGGGCCCGCCTCGAGGAGATCAATGGCGGGCGAAAAGTCGCCGCCGGGCTCTACTACGCGATCCCGTTCGACACGCTCGATCGACGGCACGCGGCGCAGGTGCTCGTGGCGCTGTTCCCCGACGACGGACCCTCGGAGTCGGGATGGGTGCATCGCGTCGCGGAGGAGGACCGGGGGCAGACTCTCGAGAGCATCGCCCTGTGGTTCTCCGGTGAGGCCCGCCACGCCGGAGTCCTGGCGGAATCCAACGGGATCGCGTCGGGGATCCTCGCCGCAGGGACCGAAGTCGTCATTCCCGACGAGCTGGTTCCGAAGGATCTGGCCGCCGCCGCGGCCGAGAGGCACCTCGCCGCGCGCCCCGCACCGGTCTCCGGCGCGGATCCGCCGCGGGCCGCGCCGCGCGTGAGCCAGCCGCGGATCGCCGGGGACCTGGTGTTCCAGTCGGACGCGAAAGGAGACTACGCGGTCTACCGCCTCAAGCGAGGAGAGGCTCTCTACTCGGCCGTGGTGGTCCGCTACACGGGACGGCTGCATCCTCAGGATGTCGCGGCCGTCACCTCGACGATCGCGCAGATGAGCGGCATCCAGAAGCCCGACGCGATCCCGGTGGGCTATCCGATCAAGATCCCCCGGCATCTGGTCCTTCCCGAGTTCCTGCCGAGGGACGACCCGCGCCGCGCCGCGCACGACGAGGCCCTCGACGAAGCCACGCGTCACGAGGTCACGGCGCAGGCCCAGCAGCTCGACGGGGTGGCGATCATCCTCGACGCGGGGCACGGCGGCGACGACATCGGGGCGGAGCGCAACGGCGTCCACGAGGACGACTACGTCTACGACATCATGTGCCGTCTGCGCGCGCTCGCGCTCAAGGAAACCGGGGCCCGCGTCTACACGACCATCATGGACAAGAGCGCGGGGCTGGATCCGCACGAGGGACCCTTCCCGCGCGACAAGGACGAGTACCTGCTGACCAGTCCCGCCTACCATCCCCGCAAGCCGCACGTCGGGACCGCGGGGGTGAACCTGCGCTGGTACCTCGTCAACTCCCACTATCGTGCCTTGCGCGCCGAGGGGTTCGACCCCCAGCGGGTGATCTTCATCAGCATCCACGCGGACTCGCGTCATCCGGGGGTGCGCGGCGCGATGGTCTACGTGCCGGGGCAGGAGTATCGGGCCGATACCTACGGTCACGTCGGGAAGCTCTACAATAGGCGCGAGGTCGAGGAAGCCCGCTACGTGAGCTTCTCACCGAAGCAGAGGACGCGCAGCGAGGGCCTCTCGCGGCACTTCGCGGGGCGCGTCATCGATTCCCTGCGCGGCGCCGGCGTCCCCATCCACGCCGAGACCCCCGTGAGGGATCGCGTCATCCGCGGGCGGCACATCTACGCGCCCGCCGTGATCCGCGCGAGCCTCGTCCCTCAGAGCATCCTGCTGGAGATCGTCAACATCGGCAACGCGGACGACGCCGCGCTCCTCAAGCGTTCCGAGTTCAGGCAGGCGGTGGCCAGAGCCCTGCTGGACGCCATCGAGGAGCAGTACGCGACCCCGCGCGGCGGCTCCGTCGCCGTGACGACGGCGCGGTGACCCATTGCGCTAACGCGTTGACAGGAAGGCTCAGGAGGAGGATGATCGCGACCCCATGCGCATCCTGGTGATCGGCGGCGGAGCACGCGAGCACGCCCTGGTGTGGAAGATCCGGCAGAGCCCCCTCGTCCGCGGGCCGCGGGACGTGTTCTGCGTCCCGGGCAACGCGGGGATCGCGGACCTGGCCACGTGCCTTCCACCCCCCGGGGGAGGGTTGAGTGACGTGGCCGCGCTGGCGGATCTTGCCCGCGAGCATCGGATCGACCTGACCGTCGTGGGCCCCGAGCTTCCCCTCACCCTGGGTCTGGCGGATGAGTTCACGAAACGGGATCTGCCGGTCTTTGGCGCGTCGAAGGCCGCGGCGCGCATCGAGGGGAGCAAGGTCTTCGCGAAGGAGTTCATGGCGCGCCATCGCATCCCGACGGCCGGCTTCGAGATTTTTTCCTCGGCGCGCGAGGCGAACGCGTGGCTCTCCTCCGAGGAGCGCTCCTTTCCCATCGTCGTGAAGGCCGACGGGCTGGCCGCGGGGAAGGGGGTCGTCGTGGCCCAGGATCGCGCCGAGGCGTCCCGCGCCGTCGCCATGATGATGGAGCAGAAGCGCTTCGGCGGCGCCGGCGAGCGGATCGTCATCGAGGAGTTTCTCGACGGTGTCGAGGCCTCCATCTTCGCGGTCACCGATGGCTCGCGGATGGTGCCCCTTGCGACCTGCCAGGACTACAAGCGCGCCCTGGATGGCGATCGAGGGCCGAACACCGGCGGCATGGGGGGGTACTCGCCGAGCATTGAGCTGGACGAGGCTCTCGAGAGCGTCGTCTTCGAAAAGATCATGAAGCCGGCCGTCAGTGGCCTCGCGCTGGAAGGGTCTCCCTATCGCGGCGTTCTCTACGCGGGGTTGATGCTCCTGCGCACCAGCGACGGCGGCCTCGAGCCCAGGGTGCTGGAGTTCAACGCGCGCTTCGGAGACCCTGAGACCGAGGTGCTGATGCCGCGGATCGCCGGAGACATCGTGCCGCTGCTCGCCTCCGGAGCGGCCGGCAGCCTCGACTCCGGTTCGGATACGATCCAGTGGCGCAGGGAGTGGAGCGCCTGTGTCGTGCTGGCCTCGCGCGGGTATCCGGAATCCACCGACCCGGGGCGCGCCATCGAAGGTCTGGCGCACGCGGCGGAGGTCCCCGACACGATGGTCTTCCATGGCGCGACCCGTCAGGCGGGGACAGCGGGCGCCATCGAGACCGACGGCGGCCGCATCCTGACGGTGACCTCGCTGGGCGCGACGCTACGCGAGGCGCTGTCGCGCGCGTACGCCGGCGTGGACCGGATCAAGTTCGAAGGGATGATGTGCCGGCGCGACATCGGCAAGGCGGCCCTCGCCCGCCTCGAGGATCGCGACTGAGAGGGCGGGAGCCAGGGGGAACAAGGAGCATGGGAAAGGTCGGCATCGTGATGGGGAGCGACTCGGATCTTCCGATCATGAAGGAGGCGTGCGCCGTGCTGGAGCAGTTCGGCGTGCCCTACGAGATCACGGTCGCCTCGGCGCACCGTTCGCCGGAGCGGGCGGCGGCGTGGGCGCGTGGCGCCGTCGGCCGCGGCCTGGACGCGGTCATCGCGGGCGCAGGGGGAGCGGCGCACCTCGCGGGGGTGGTGGCAGCGCACACGACGCTGCCGGTCATCGCCGTCCCGCTGGCCTCCAGTCCGCTCGCAGGCTTCGACGCGCTGCTCTCCTCGGTGCAGATGCCCCCCGGAGTGCCGGTCGCCACGGTCTCGGTGGGCATCTGGGGGGCCAGGAACGCGGCGATCCTCGCGGTGCAGATCATCGCGCGCCGGGAGCCGCAGCTGCGCGAGGCGCTGGTGAAACACAAGGAGACGATGGCCGAGGACATCCGGCGCAAGGCGGAGCCGCTCGAGCGCTGATGATGACGGGGCTGCACGTCACCACCCTCGGATGCAAGCTGAATCAGCTCGACAGCGCCGAGCTCGCCGGCGCGATGGGCGGGTCGCTCCCTCTGGTCGACGATCCCGCGCAGGCTCGGCTCGTGGTGATCAACACCTGCAGCGTGACCGCCGCCGCCGATGCCGACGCGCGCAAGATCGCCAGGCGCCGCCGGCGCGAAAACCCGCGGGCCCTCATCGTCGTGACCGGGTGCTACGCGGAGAGGGATCCCGAGGCGCTGCGGAGTCTGCCGGAGGTTGATCTCGTGCTCCTTAGGGCAGATCGCCCCGCCGCGGCAGGCATCATCATGGAGCATCTGCGCCGGCGCGACCCCTCGCTTCTCGCTGACGGATGCGCCGACCGTCTGGTGGGGGAGACGCTGCCGGACTTCGGGGGGCGCACGCGCGCCTACCTGCGCGTTCAGGAAGGGTGCGACCTGCGCTGCTCCTACTGCATCATCCCCACCGTGCGGGGTCCGTCCAGGAGCGTGCCCCCCGAGGAGGTCGAGCGGCGGTTCCGCGATCTCCTCGGCGCGGGCTACAAGGAGATCGTCCTGACAGGCGTGAACACCGGCGACTACGGCAAGGATCTCGGACGCACCGTCGATCTGGCGGAGCTGCTCGCGCGGCTGGCGGACATCGGCGGTGACTATCGCGTGCGGCTCAACTCCGTGGAGCCGCGCTGTGTCACGCCGGCGCTTGCGGATCTCATGGCGCGCCACCAGCGCGTTGCGCGTCACCTTCAGATCCCCCTCCAGAGCGGCAGCGACGCGGTGCTGCGCGCCATGCGCAGGAACTACCGGACGGCGGACTACATGAGGATCGTCGAGGATCTCAGGGCGCGCATCCCCGATGTCGGCATCGGGGCCGATGTCATCGTCGGCTTCCCGAGCGAGACGGATGAGCACTTCCGGGAGTCGGTCGACTTCATCGCGGGGTCACCGCTGAACTACCTGCACGTCTTTTCCTACTCTCCGCGCCCCGGGACCGACGCCGCGGGGATGCAGGCGATGAATGATGTCAGGACGATGGCGGAGCGGAGCCGGGTCTTGAGAGGGCTCGGCCAGACGCTGGCGCGGGACTTCCGCCTCGCGCAGAGCGGCCGGATGCACGACGCTCTGGTGCTGCGCGGCGGTGCCCCGGACGGGCGCGCGCGGGCGCTGACCTCCAACTTCATTGAGGCCGAGCTTCTGGATCCGCATCCCGAGAACACCTTCGCCGCCATCAGGATCACGAGGGTGGACGCTGCCGGACGGGCCTACGCGCGCGCTGCCTGAGCCCTGGCGCCGACTCACCGGGCATGCCCGCACCGCGTGACGGCCGCTGGAAGCCCGAGCGCCTCCAGGTCACTCCTGCACGTCGGGCAGATCTGAGGCGCGTCCCGACGTTCGGGCTCCTCGAGCCTGAGGTTGCTCGCGGGCTGGCCGAGATTTTTCAGATGTTCTTCGAGCCGGGGGCTGACGAGAAGGTGGTAAGTTTCCTCGTCCTCGGGCGGCTCGAGGATCGTCACGATGAGCCGCGCGTGTCGGCCCCGAACGACCAGAAGCTCTTCGCGCGGGCCGTTTCCTTCTGACCCGCTTCGCCTCGGGGGATGGGTTTTTCCGGCTCAAGAGCTGCGTGTGCTTTGGCGGCGCCCGGCGACGTGCCGGGCACCGGCGCAGCGTGCGCGCTGGCGGCGCCCCACGACGTGTCCGGCAGGAATGCCGCGTACTGCGGGTCGTCGCGCAAAGTCTTTCCGGTTCGCCCCTGCCCCTCACGATCGACCCGCGATTCCGCCGGGGCCGCATGGGGATCCTGGGGATGCCGCTGGAGTTGCGGGGCGCCTGAGGGGCCTCCCTGGCCAAGCATCAGCGCCTCCACGCTCGAGATCCCTTCGTCAAACGCCAGCGTGACGTTGCTCCTGCGCCCCGCGATCCGCTCGGCGCTGGACGAAGCGGACCGGGGGGTTACTCCTGCGCCAGGCGCGCCGCCGCCCGACAGCATCTCCCTGGCTCCAGCCTTGAGCCTCCCCGCCGTCGCCGGACTGAGGAAGGCCTTGTCGCTGAGCACCTCGGTCCGCGCGGAGGCGATGGCCGCAAGGGTGTTGAACCCCGCCTCCGTCAGCGCCCTGTATGTGATGCGCCCTTCACCGTGAACCTGACTCAAGAGCATGACCGGGTTGGTCACCCTGATCCTCCTCGAAACGGAGCCAGCCAGAGGCGGCGGCTCCTTGAGTCTGAGCGCTCTGCGCGTTCTGCGCCGTGGTGACAATCTCCCCTGCGAGGGCCATGTGGTCCTCGCACCCGCGGCAGCGGGGATCGTAGCGCGTGATGGGGATGCCGAAGGATGCCGCTTCCTTGAGCTTCAC
>Ga0137428_1000732_pt1 | contig 13576 bp, 10 predicted proteins | sample EasRivERMZT718_2_FD_102305 | JGI IMG/M metagenome (GOLD analysis project Ga0137428, IMG submission 102305) | Soil microbial communities from meander-bound floodplain in the East River, Colorado, USA - East River MetaG ERMZT718_2 | ecosystem: Environmental > Terrestrial > Soil > Floodplain ...
CCCTGGATCGCGAGCACCGGGCAGCGCACCCGCGGGAGATGGTCGTCGCGGATGTCCCAGCCCTTGAACTCCGGGTCGAGCCAGACGTCGGCCCAGCCGTAGAACGTCTTGCGCGCGTCGCGGTGGTAGCGGCCGAGCCTCTCGGAAAGGTCCGTCTTCTCGAACGCTCGCGCGGCCTTTTCAATGGAAGCCAGGCAGAGCGGCTCGATGAACACATGCGGCGCCATGGCCACCACGCCGCGCACCGCGTGGCCGGCGCCGGCGCCGGCGTGGATCAGCGCGATCGAAGCGCCGTCAGAGTGGCCGACAAGGATCGGATTCTCCAGCTCCAACTCTCTCAAAAGTTGGGGCAAGGCAATCAGGGCTTCGTCGTGCATGAACCGCACCGTCCGTCGCGGCTCGGCGAGAACATCCGACTGCCCGTAACCATAACGGTCGTACACCAGCGCGCGGCAGCCGGTTGCGCTCGCAAGCTTCGCTGGAAAATCGCGCCACTGCCGGATCGAGCCGAGGCCTTCGTGCAGGAACACCAGCACCGGCTTGCCGTTCGCTTCCCGCCCGATCCACTCGCATGCGAGCGAACGGCCCGCCGCACGCACGGATGGCATGCGATCGAGAGTAGCACGCAGTGGATAATCCGCCGCTCAGAGCTTCATCGGCTTCCAGTAGCCGGTGAGCTCCAGATAACCTCTTCCGATTTCGTTGGCACCCTTGAAGGCCCGCACTGCGCCTTCCCAATAGATGGTGCCGGTGCTGGCGCGCGAATCGAGCTCCTGGTCGTCCATCAGCGGCTTGAGGACGAGGTCGTTGAAGGCCATCTCGACCGGGTACTCGACGCCGGTGCGCGGCGATTTCCAGGTTCTCAGAGGCCGAAACTGCGTATTGGGCGACGCGTAGTGGACGCCGCCCGCCTTGTCCCGCATCCGGAATCCCATGAGCGAGCCGCCGTCGAACAGGTTGATTCCGCACCAGTCCCAGCCGGAGGCCTCCGGCGCCATGTAGGCGCTCGACCACTCGTGGTCCAGCCATGCCGTGCCCTCGACGTCCCTGCCGTTCAGCTTGCCCACGATGTTGAGCTGCGGCCGGCTGTAGTAATAGCTCGCCTCGTGCGGCCGGTGCCCTTTGCGGCTGAAGCCGCCCTCGCCCTGGAGGATAAGCTGCTGGGCAGACATCGAGAGGTCGAGGTCGAACTCGCGCGCCGCGATCTTTGCGTGGTAACGGTAGCCGTCGAGCTCCAGGCGCCAGTCGTCGATCCACACGCCGGTGCGGTCGAGCTCGGCGTGCGCGAGCGAGAAGCCGGCGCGCGCCGCGCGCTGGTCGTGCAACAGGCGGCCGCGCTTCGGATCGCTGACCGCCGCGTGCGCGAACAGGATCTGTCTCGGATTGAATTTGCTCGGATTGTCGCTGGCCTCCTCCGGCCGGGCGCGGAAGAACGTAATCTGAAAGCCCATCGGGCCGCTCGGCGTGGTTTCCAACCATCCCGTGACGTACCACCACTCGACGCGGAATTCGGGATGTGCGCCGTGATCGCGCGGAAACACGAATTTGCGATTGGGCGTGGCCTCGGGATAGCGGACTTGATCGGCCCAGCCAACGACTGGAACCAAGGTCAACCCCAGAAATGCCCTGCGCTCCATGGAGAAGATTCTAATTCGGGGACGGAGCCCTAACGAATTCGGGCTCCGTCCCCGAACTACCAGTCCTCGCGCACGGCGCGCACCGGCGCCATTCCCATCGCTTCCTTGCCTGAGACGACGGCGGTGAGGACGGCAAGGAGCACCAGGATGAAGACGAACCCAAGCAAGAGCAGGTAAGGCGGATGCAGCTCCATGCTCCAGTGGAACGACTGCCGGTTGATGACGTAGACCAGCACCAGGCTGATCGCCGCGCCCGCGGCAAGGCCGGCCGCCGAGCCCACGAGCGCGAGCAGGCCGCCTTCGGCGGCGAGCATGACGCGGATCTGGCCGCGCGTGAGGCCGAGGTGGCGCAGCACGCCGAACTCGCGCCGGCGGGCGAGCACGATCGCGCCGAGGCTCGAGGACAGGCCGAACAGGCCGACCAGCACCGCGACGGCTTCCATGGCATAGGTGACGGCGAAGCTGCGGTCGAAGATGCGCAGCGAGACTTCGCGGATCTCGCCAGGCTGCGCCATCTCGAGTTGCGCGGCTCCTGGTAGAGAGCTCAGGGCTTCCATCGCCGCCGCCGGGGTGGTTCCGGGCACGAGCCAGAGCGCGCCGTCGTTCACCGCGCGGTCGCCGGTGAGCGCGACGTAGTCGGAGCGCTCGATGAGCACCGCGCCGTGCTGCCGCGCGTAGTCGCGGAAGACGCCGCCGACGACCACCGGGTGGCTCTTGCCGAGAATGGGCAAGTCGAGCCGTCGGCCCGCGGCAAAGCCGTACAAGTCCGAAACGGCCTCGCTGATCCAGACGGCGGGCGGGTCGCCCGCGCGGCGCTCGTAGCGCTCGCCCAGGATGGGAAACGTCCTTTCGGCGCGATCGCGCGCGATGAGCACGAGCGGCGGGCGCGCCGCATCGAGCAGGATGCGGCCGCTGCGCAGGAAGTCGGCGCGCGCGACCTGCGGCAGCGCGCGCACGCGCTCTTCGAACCCGGCCTCGAGGATGCCCGTGTCCCCGGTATGCGTGGAGCGGAAATAAAGCTCGGCCGGCAACACGGTTGTCAGCCAGTCGTCTACCGATTGCCGGAACGACGCCACCATGATCGCCATCGCCGCCATCAGCGAGAAGCTCGCCACGATCGCGGCGAGGCTCACCGCCGCCTGGCCGGGCGCGGCCCGCAACTGGCCGAGCGCGAGCCGCAGCGGCGGATAGGTCGGCAAGGGAAGATGCTTGAACAGGAAAGCAGAGATGATTGGTACCAATGCGATTGCGCCCACGAGCAGGCAGCCGATGGCGGCGTAGCCGAAAAGCGGCACGCCGTACACCGGGCCGAGTTGCGCGAGCGCAATGCCTGCGGCAAGCAGGACGACACCCGGCCAAATAGGCGCAATGCGCTCGAACAGCGTCTGCTCGTCCCCCGCCTTGAGCGCACGGGCCGGCGGCGTGCGCGCGGCGTCGAGCGCCGGAAGGAGCGCGCCGAGCACGGCGACGAGGATGCCGGCCAGAAAATAGGCGACGGCGCCGGCCGCACTGATTTCGATCTGCGGCGAGACGCCCCGGAACATCCCGGCGCCCAGGTCCGCGCCGGAAGCCCGGACGGCGATCGACGCGAGCGCGTACCCGAGGAGGAGCCCGACCGCCGCCCCGACCGCGCCGAGGAGCGAGGCCTCCTCCAGCACCAGCAGGGAAATCTGTTTTCTCTTCAACCCCAGAACCCGCAGCAGCGCGTGCTCGCCGCGGCGGCGTGCAACCTCAAGCGCCTGCGCCGAGAACACGAGGAAGCCGCCGGTGAAGAGGGCCACCATCGCCAGGACGTTCAGATTCACGCGGTACGAACGTGAGGGGTAGGCGCTCGCCTCCTCCAGCGTCTCGAGCGCGACCACGTGGCTGCCGGGCGGCAGGAGCGCCTGGATCGCCGCCGACACCCTTTGCCTTTCGGCTCCGGGCGAGAGGCGCACGTCCACGCGGTTCAGCTCGCCCAGGCGCGCGAAGCGCCACTGCGCGGTCGCGATGTCGGTCAGCGCGGACACCCCGCGCAGCGAGGACAGCACGCCAGCGACCTTCAATTCTGCAATGGTTTGACCCACAACGAGGGGGAGCGTGTCGCCCTTGCCAAGGCCGAAACTCTGGGCTGCCGCGGCCGAGAGAAAAACGCGATCCGGCGCGAGCAGCTCGTAGCGATCGTCGAGGATCAGGTTCGGTTGCACCAGCGCGGCGCGCAGGATGTCGATGCCGCTGACGCGCAGCGTGCGTTCGCTGCCTGCGACCCCGACGTCAAGCTCGAGCGCCGGGCTCGCCACCGCCACGCCGGGGAGCTGCGCGATCTGCGGATAGAGCGCCTCGGGGAAGCCGGCGCGGCCGCCGCGCACCTCGAGGTCGGCTTCGCCGGCGAGCGAGCGCACCGCCGCCGCGACGTCGCTCACCGCGGCCCGGTTGACGAGGTGCACGCCGTAGCCGAGCGCCACGCCGAGGGCGATGCCCGCGACCGAGAGCGCCATGCGCCCGCGGCCGCGGCGCGCCGCGAAGAGCAGGAGCAGCCGCAGCATCGGCTTACTATACTGTGAGCATGAGGTTCCTCATCCTCGGCATGGTGTTCTTCGCGAATGCGTGTTTCGCGCAGGAACCCCCCGCGTGGTTCAGCGCGTCGCTGCTCGACCTGCGCGAAGACGTGGCCGAGGCCGCGGCGCAGGGCAAGCGCGTGATGCTGTATTTCGGCCAAGACGGCTGCCCCTATTGCAAGCGCCTCATGGAGGTCAATTTCCGCCAGGCGGCGATCGCGGCCAAGGCGCAGCGCCAGCTCGTCGCGCTCGCGCTCAACATCTGGGGCGACCGCGAGGTGACCTGGACCGACGGCGCCCTAACCACCGAAAAGCGGCTCGCCGCGCAGCTCAAGGTGCAGTTCACGCCGACGCTCGTGTTCCTCGACGAGCGTGGCGCGATCGCGCTGCGCCTGAACGGCTACCACCCGCCGCACCAGTTTGAAGCTGCGCTCGACCACGTGGCGGGCAAGATTTCCTTCAAGGAGTATCTCGAACGGCAGGGCCGCGAGCCGGCCAGCGCCAGCCTCCATTCCCAGCCCTTCTTCCTGCCCCCGCCCTACGACCTGCGCCGCCGGCCGGGGGCAAAGCCGCTGGCGGTGCTGTTCGAGACGCCCTTCTGCGCCCAGTGCGACGAGATGCACGCGGTAGCGTTTAAGCGACAGGAGGTGCGCGAGCAGCTCGCAAAGTTCGACGTTGTGCGCCTGGCGTTCTCGACCGCGGAGCCGGTCGTTGCCCCCGACGGCAGGAAGATCTCCGCCGCCGACTGGGCAAGCGCGCTGCGTGTTGGGTACGTACCGGCACTGCTGCTGTTCGACGCGCGCGGGCGCGAGGTTTTTCGCACCGAGGCCTATCTCCGGCCGTTCCATATCGCCGGCGCGCTCGACTACGTGTCGAGCGGCGGCTACCTGCGCGAGCCTTCGTTCCAGCGCTTCCTGCAGGAGAAGGCCGAGCGCATGCGCAGTCGTGGAGAGCCCGTGCACCTCTGGGACTAGCTCGCCGGATAGCAGGTTCTTCTACAGGAGGTCACCGTGCCAGCTTGGCACGAGTATTCCTATGCGTACTGCTGTTCGCCCTCGCCGGCTGCGAGCCGCTCGCGATCGCCCTGGTCGGCGCGGGCGCGGGTACCGCCCTGCGCTACAACATCGACGGGGTCACCTCGCGCACCTTCACCGCGCCCGCGGCCGAGGTGAAGAACGCCTCGTTCGCGGCGATCGAGCGCATGGGACTCGCCTTCGAGTCGCTCGAGATGCTCGAGCACGGCGAGCTGCTCTACGCGCGCACCGAGAACCGCGCCATCGAGATCGAGATCGAGCCGATCAGCCCGCGGGCGACGCGCATGCGCATCACGGCGAAAAACGGCAGCCACTTCTTCTACGACAACGCCACCGCGAGCGAGATCGTGGCGCAGACCGAGCGCTCGCTCTCCCACGCGGCCGGCGGCGGGACGGCGCCCAACAACTGATCTAGGTTTTGAGCGGCAGGACGTCGCCGTCGCCGGCGACCGTACCCTGCGGATCGGGCTCGCGCGCGAGCAGGCGCTCGAGGCGCGCGATGTGGCGGCTCTCGTCGGCAGCCATCTCGGCGGCGAAGGCGCACATGGTGTCGTCGTTGGTGTGCTCGGCCACGTCGACGTAGAAGGTCTGCGTGCGACGTTCGATCGCGATGGCGAGGGCCAGCGCGTCGCGCACGTTGCGCGGCGCGCGCACCGCGTCGGCCTGCGGGCCGAGGAAGTGCGGCGCGTACTCCCAGGAGCGGAGCTGCGGCATCTCGCGGCCGGAGGTGCCGATGGCGAGCACCTCGTACTGCTCGCGCTCCTCCTTGCCGATGCTCTCGAACTCGTCGGCGATGTGATGCATGCCGGCATCGCGCATGTAGCGCTCGAGCTCGACGAAGCGCTTGGCGGCCTCGCGCTCCACCACCAGGGCGTGCGCGTAGAGCTCGTTCAGGTCACGGGGAAGGAGTCGGGTGCCCATGGCGTAACCCTATGCGGCGCAGGTTACGCGCGACCATGATGCAACGCCCTAGATCATGGGTCGAAGTTCCTAATCACCTCGCCCGAACCGCACTGTCGCCGAATATATTTCGTGCCATCGAACGCCTGTAGTCCGTTCACCCAGACGCCGTTCACGCCGCGCGGCCGGCGGATCATGCGCGTGCCGCCGCCCGGGAGGTCCGCCACGCGCTCGAGGTTGCCGACCCCGACGGCCGCAGGGTCGAACAGCAGCAGGTCCGCGGCATAGCCCGGCGCGATCAGGCCGCGCTGCGGGATGCGGTACTTGCGCGCCGGGTCGCCGGTGAGGCGGCGCACGCCTTCCTCGAGCGTGAACGCCTCGGTCTCGCGCACCCAATGGGCGAGAAAGTGCAGCCCGAAGCCGGCGTCGCAGAAATAGATGAGGTGCGCGCCGGCGTCCGACAGCGCGATCACGCCGGCTGGATGCCGCAGCAGCGGCGCCACCGCGGTGTCGTCGTTCTGGAACAGCTTCGCGACGAGCTGCGTGTCGAGGGGCAGATCGAAGACGTAGTCGAGCGGATCGGCGGCGAGCTGCGTCACCGGCACCCCGTCCTTCTCCACCTGGGACCAGTCGCCGTAGAAAAGAATGCCCGGCTTCGGATTACGCAGGTTTTCTCTGAATCGATCTCTAAAGGTTCTTTCCCGATAAATCGTAGCCCGTTCCGCCGGCGCAGCGGCCTTCACGCGGTCGAAGGCGTCGTGCGCGTAAAGGATGTACGGGTCGCGCAGGGTGAAGTCGAACGAGAGCGGCTGGCAGTTCGCGTGGATGTACACCTCGCGGCCGCGAGCGAGCGCGGCCGCGCAGCGCTCGTAGTACTGCAGCGCGCGCCCGGGCTGCGCCTTGTTGTGCATCGTGAGCACCGTCACCATGAACGCCGGCCTTCCGGTCTCCGCGGCGATCGCTTCCATGGTGTCTGGCGTGGCGCGCGATCCCGTCGCCATGACGAACACGCCTTTGCGTTCTTCTCCGAGAACTCCGGCCAGGGACCTGAGCTCGCTATCCGATGCGATCGTCGAGGGCATCGGGCGACCGCCCCAGCCGCTATGGTTCGGCGAGAAGGACGAGGCGAATCCGGCCGCCCCTGCGCGCATTGCTTTCCGGACCTGGTCTTTCATCTGCTCCAGTTGCTCGAGCGACGGTTCTTTTCGTACCGATGCCTCTTCTCCCATCACGGCGGTGCGGATCGTGGAATGCTGGGCCAGCACGCCGACGTTCGCGTAGGGGCCGATGCGCTCGAGCGCGTCAAGATACCCGGCGAAAGTCTCGAACTCCCAGCGCGTGCCGGAGAGCAGCGCCTCGAGGTCCATGCCCTCGACCACCGAGAGGTTGCGCAGCACCGTCTCGCGCAGCGGCGCCGGACAGGGCGCGATGCCGAAGCCGCAGTTGCCCATGATCGCGGTGGTGACGCCGAGCGAAACCGAAGGCGAAAGGGTCGGATCCCAGGTGACCTGCGCGTCGTAGTGCGTGTGCACGTCGACGATGCCCGGCATGAGGAACAGGCCCCCGCCGTGGACTGTTTGCCGGGGAGAGGACTTGATCGCGCCAACTTCGGCGATGCGGCCGCGGCTTACGCCGACGTCAGCCTGAAATGCCGGCGCGCCGGTCCCGTCTACGACCGACGCGCCGCGAATCACCAGATCCAGCATTCCCGGCTAGCGGATAGCCACCGGCGACACCGTGGAGCCCGATCCACCCTGCATCTTGAGCGGCTGCATCGCGAATGCGAACTCGTACGCCTTCTTTGCCGCCAGCTCGTCGAGCTTCATGTTCTCGAGCAGGTGGATGCCGTTCACGACCAGGAAGATCTGGTGGCCCGGCAGGCTGAGCTGCGAGTCCGGATTCGGCGCCACCTCCACCGGCCAGTTGTCCGCGCCGACGAGGATCGGATCCTGCTTTGCCAGCCATTCGGCCGCCGCCACACCCACGCCTGGACAGGTCTTGACGTAGCGCGGGTTGTCCTTGCCGTACAGCTTGCCCCAGCCGGTGTGGATCAGGACGGCGTCGCCCGGCTGCAGCTTCATCTTCTGGCGCTCGAGCGCCTGCTGCAGGTCCTGCACCGTGATCTCGTAGGTATCGGGAAGCATGTCGACACCTTTCAGCGCCGCGACGTCGATGAGCACGCCCCGCGTCATGACCATGCCCACTTTCTCCACGCCGAGCTTGGAGAATCCGCTGCGCGTGGCGTTCTCCGAGACCTTGAAGCAGTTGTACCAGGAGTCGAGGTGCGTCTGATGGGCGAAGCCGTCGAACTGGGTGCCGACCTGGCCGAGCTCGGTGACGACGATCTCCTCGTTCGAGCCGCGCATGTTCGAGAACTGGTTCATGAACGTGCGCTTGGTATGCACGTCGAAGCGCCGCGTGCCGAAAAACGCCATCGACGGGCCGAGCACGTGCGCGAGCTCGATGACCTCACCCGACTTGATCAGCCGGGCGGCGTTCATCACCGCTGCGGGCTTCTGGTGGTTCATCGAGCCGCGCTCGTCGCCGGCGCCCCACTTGGACGGACAGCGCTGGTTCTCGGCCGGCATCTTCCAGGTCTGGGCGGCTGCAAGCACGGGCAGCGCAAGAGCAATTGCCGCAAAGGCAGTCCTGATCATTCTTTTCTCCTCGAGGGTTGGGGGCGCGAAAGCTCGCAAGCGCAAATCTACTCCTGATATGATTTTTGCCCACTACGGGAGGAGTCGAATGAGAACCGCTTTCGCGTTCGCAAGCTTGCTGTCAGTGACTCAGGTCTTCGCGCAGGCCGGCTTTCCCCCGCCTCCGCCCAAGGTCAGCCCGGCCGCGGGGGTGATCGACATGCACGTGCACTCGCACCCGGACGTCTTCGGCCGCAACATGGACGACATCGACATCGCCCAGCTCGCCAAGTCGAAGGGCATGCGCGGCATCCTGCTCAAGAACCACGTCAGCGAGACCGCGAGCCGCGCGGCTCTGGTGATGAAGGTGGTGCCCGGCATCGAGGTATTCGGCGGCATCGTGCTCAACAAGGCGGTCGGCGGCATCAATCCCGACGCGGTCGAGTGGATGCATCGCATGTACGGGGGACGCGGCAAGGTGGTGTGGCTGCCGACCTTCGAGTCCGACAAGCACGTGAAGACCCTCGCCAAGCCCGACGCGCGCGGGCTGGTGGTCGCCCCCGGCGGCCAGGTCACGCCGGAAATGGAGGCGATCCTGAAAATCATCGCGCGGGAAAACCTGGTGCTCGCCACCGGCCACGTCCATCCCGAGGAGATCATCGCGGTGGTGCGTCGCGGGCGCGAGCTCGGCGTGAAGAGCATGCTGATCACCCACGGCCTGACCAACGTCCCCGGCCTCACCATGGCGCAGGCGAAGCAGGTCGCCGAAATGGGCGCGGTGATCGAGGTGTGCTTCCTCCAGTTCCTCGCCGGGCCGAACGCCCCGCTCGCCTTCCTCACCCACTGGACGCAGATCAATGCCAAGCACGTCGCCCAGGCGGTGAAGGAGATCGGCTCGAAGAGCCTGGTGATTTCGTCCGACCTCGGCCAGAGCGGCAACATGACGCACCCCGACGGCATCGAGGCCGCGATCGCCGCGATGAAGCGCGAGGGCATCTCCGACGGCGACATCGACATCATGATGCGCAAGAACCCGGCGCGCCTGCTCGGCCTGGACAGCTGAAACAAAAAGGGCCGGAGCGCTGCTCCGACCCTTTTCTTACTGCAAGAAAATCTTTACCGCTGCACGAAATCGTCGCGGCGGTTCTCCCCCCACGACTTCTCGTCATGCCCGGAAACGCGGGGCTTTTCCTCGCCCCAGCTCACCGCCTCGATCTGTTCGGGCTTTGCGCCGAGCAGCACGAGCAGTTTGGTGACCGCCTCGGCGCGGCGCTGTCCGAGCGCCACGTTGTACTCACGGCTGCCGCGCTCGTCGGCGTTGCCTTCGATCACCAGGCGCGCCTGCGGGTTGGCTTTCAGCCAGCGCGCGTGGCTCTCGACCAGCGCGCGGTACTCGGGCTTCACGTCGTATTGGTCGTATTCGAAATACACGCTGTACTTGAGGTCGGGGCGCGTGCCGGGTGTGGTGCCGGTAAAGCCCGTGCCCATGCGTACCGGGGCTCGTGCCGTGCCGGGTGTGACGCCGCCCGACGTGCTGGCGCTCGCGGAGGGCGTGGCGCCAGGGGTGCTGCTGCTGCTGCTGTCCTGCGACTCCGTCGTGGCGCAACCGTAAAGGCCGGCGACCACTGCGAGCATTGCGATTGAAGCGAGTTTCATGGGTATCCTCCCAGTTCGAGTTGTGCGCGAAGAATAGTCCAAAATCCCCTGTTGCGTCAGTGCGGTATGTCTCAACGGCCCGGTAGACGCGCGCGAGTAATGCTTGAACGCGAGCGGCTGCTCGCTCGAGTTCTCGAGGTTGGCCTGCGCTGCGGCATGACGCCACTGCGCGACCGATGGATTTCGCTTGGACTGATAAAATTCTAGGAATTTCAACCATTTCCGATGGATCGCGCCCCCTCCAGCTCGAACTTTATTCGGCAAATCGTGGATGCCGACCTGGCCGCCGGCACCTACGCCGGGGTGCGGACGCGCTTTCCGCCCGAGCCGAACGGCTACCTGCACTTCGGCCACGTCAAGTCGATCTGCCTCAACTTCGGCCTCGCCGAGCAGTACGGCGGGAGGTGCAACCTGCGCTTCGACGATACCAACCCGGAAAAGGAGGAGCAGGAGTACGTCGATTCCATCAAGGAAGGGGTCAAGTGGCTCGGCTTCGACTGGGGACAGACGGATCTCTACGCCTCGGACTATTTCGGCAAGCTCTACGGGTTCGCAGAAGCGCTGATCAAGGCCGGCCAAGCCTACGTCGACAGCCAGAGCGCCGAGGCGATGAGCACCGCGCGCGGCACGTTCACCGAGCCCGGCAAGGACTCGCCCTGGCGCAGCCGCAGCGTCGACGAGAACCTCGCGCTCTTTCGCGGCATGCGCGACGGCAAGTACGAGGGCGGGGCGCACGTGCTGCGCGCAAAGATCGACATGCGCTCGCCGAACATCAACCTGCGCGACCCGGTGATGTACCGCATCCGCCACGCGCACCATCACCGCACCGGCGACAAGTGGTGCATCTATCCCACCTACGACTGGGCGCACGGCCTCTCGGACTGCCTGGAGCAAATAACCCATTCGCTGTGCACGCTCGAGTTCGAGGACCATCGCCCACTTTACGACTGGTTCAACGAGCGGGTCGCCGAGGCGGGCCTGATCCAGAAACCCTTGTCAAAGCAGATCGAGTTCGCGCGCTTGAATCTGACCTACGTGATTCTCAGCAAGAGGAGGCTCATCCAGCTCGTCGACGAGCGCATCGTCGACGGCTGGGACGATCCGCGCATGCCGACCCTGGCCGGCGCGCGGCGCCGCGGCTACACGCCGGAAGGCTTCCGCATGTTCGCCGAGCGCATCGGCGTGTCCAAGGCGAACCAGCTCATCGACTTCTCGATCCTCGAGGACTGCATGCGCGAGCACCTGAACGACGTCGCGGTGCGCCGCATGGCGGTGCTCGATCCGATCAAGCTGGTGATCGACGACTACCCGACGGACAGGGAAGAGTTGATGGAGGTGCCCAACCATCCGCAGAAGCCCGAGTGGGGCAAGCGCCAGGTCCCGTTCTCGCGAGAGCTTTGGATCGAGCGCGAGGATTTTCAGGAGAAACCCGTAAAAGGCTATTTCCGGCTGTTCCCCGGAAACGAAGTCCGCCTGCGCTACGGCTACGTGGTCAAGTGCATCGGCATGAAGGACGGCGTCGTGCACTGCACGCACCATCCGGATTCGCGCTCAGGCTCCCCCGGCGCGGACAAGTACAAGGTGAAGGGCAACATCCACTGGGTGAGCGCAAGGCATGCTCTTGCGACGAAGGTGCACCTCTACGACCGCCTGTTCAAGGTGCCGGAGCCGGGCAAGGAGCGCGATTTCCTGCAGGACCTCAACCCGGACTCGCGCAAGCGCGTCGCTGCTCAGGTCGAACCGGCGTTGCGCGATCTCGGGTCACACCGGGTGTACCAGTTCGAGCGCCACGGCTACTTCATCGCCGACCACGACGGTCTCGGCTTCAACCGCACCGTGACCCTCAGGGACTCCTGGAAAGCGTGACCGAGAGAGCCAGGGGTACGACTGGTACGCCGGAAACGCACCCGAAACCGGTTTCGCAGCCGTACCCCTGGAGGGGAGTCATAAGGACTTCAGGTACTCCATCAGGTCGACCTTTTCCGGGTCGGTGAGCTGCAGCTTGAAGTGCCGGTCGTAGTGCTCGAGCACTTCGGCGAGCGTGGCGAAGCGGCCGTCGTGGTAGAAGCCGCCCTTCTGGTGAGTCCATAGCCCGGCGAGCGGCGCGGTGCGGTACATCCGCGTCGGCGAGCGGTCGGCCTGGAAGGCGTCGATGCCCATTTCCTTCGGCGAATGCAGCGAGTGCCCCGGCTCGGTGAAAAGCGGCGGCACGTGGCAGCTCGAGCATTTCGCCTTCGCATTGAATAGCGCTTCACCGCGCTTCGCGCCCGCGGCGTCGAAGCTGCCGGCAGCCGGCTTCGGCGCCGGGATCGAGCTCTGGTAGAAGTGCAGCGCCGCGAGCTTCGGGGTGACCTGATCGGGCGCGTTGCGCGTCTCGGCCGAGCGGCTCTTCGCCGCGACCGGGTACTGCTTCTTGTCGCTCAGGCGCTTGTCGATGAACGTGCCGGCGCCGTGCATCTGGGTCGTGCCGACGTAGGCGTTCCAGTACGGCACCGAGCCGAACCCGGTCCACGTATTCAGGCTCACCCCGGCGAGGCCGAAGGCCGGGGGAATGAGCGTCCCGGCCTGGCCGCCGTCGGGCCGGAAGGCCTTGCCGTCCTTGTCGAGCAACGCGTCGTAGCGGCCCGGTCCCCAGCTCGCGAGCACCTTCTTCACCGTCGCCTCGTCCACTTTCAGGAGCTCGGTGAAAGGCTTGAGGTTGGGCGCGAGCGAGACGATCGCGCCTACGTTCAAATCTCTGTTCGCCCAGCCGTCGAGCCGCTTGCCGATGCCCGGCGCAAAGGAATCGTCGACCGTGGAATGACACAGGGAGCACTGCACGCCCATGGAGCGCAGACGCCCGTTGTCGAAAATTCCCGTGACGCCCACCACGGCATTCAGCTTGAGCAGCGCGAGCGTGGTCGCGGGATCTTCGAGATCGACCTTGCCCGCCTTGATCTGCGCCACGAGGTCCGACGGCAGCGCGTCGGCGTCGACTTTGAGCCCGACCGAAAGCGCGGCCTTGGGGCTCAGGCCGCCGCCGACACCGCCGTTCTTCTCGCCGGCGATGGCGCGGTGGAGCTGCAGAGCGTCGCCCCAGAACGACTCCGAGCCCATGGTATCGAAACGGAAGATACGTCGGCCTTCGGTCAGCAGGCGCTGCGCGTGCGCGCTGATCTGCTTGTCGTTCTCCGAGA